>QQTW01000490.1_pt1 | contig 24729 bp, 25 predicted proteins | sample 1904831 | NCBI WGS metagenome assembly QQTW01 (sample SAMN09435610, study PRJNA476489) | Subsurface metagenome, whole genome shotgun sequencing project. | reverse complement strand
CCACGCAGTGGGCTGGGCGCCTCCGTTAGCGAAGCTAACCACCGTAGGTGGTCTGAGAGGCTAATCCCAGATAGGCTAGCTTACGCGCGATATTTGTATGAGATTATTACACCAACATGAATTTTATCTTATCCAGGTAATAACAACTAAGCCATCCTCCATGGGCCGTAGGTACGTTATTTCGACCTTATTAAATCGACTGACGATGAGTTTTATTTGTATAGGCTCGTACTAATAGATATTAATATGGTTAAAATAGGGGGCTGTGGAGCGATCGGAGCGATTTTATAGTAATAATATCTATGCCTAAAGCTTAAGTCAGTTTCTTTTAACTGGAGGCGAAAGGCCGCGTAAAGGATGATGGGGTTAAAAAGTAGATAGTAATACTCATGCTGATAAGTCCCTTTAATTGATATGAGCTAATGTAGCGATTCTTTAGGTGGTGCTAAGCTATCCCTGAGCGATATTCCATGAGCATGTCGATACCATAGCTCGAGTGAGGTTATTCAGCCTTTAGCTCTCAGACTGCTGGGGGAACAAACTTTAGCGCGCCTCGAAGAGGGCTAGCGCGTCGTTAGTACGGGGCGCTAGCGCCCCTACGGGAGTAGCCCCTCAGTCTGAGCACCTGAGGTAAGCTTTTGGTTGATACTATGTACGTGGCACCGTGTCACGTGTGTATGAATATCCTTATTAAGCTTCATGCTTCTAGCCAAATTGAGCTAGCTCAGGTGGCCTTAGGCTATGCACATATGGCTGCACGTGGGCGGGTAGCTAAGGAGATGCAGCTCAAGGTATCGCGCTCCACTTCTGTCAATTCCACTACCAAACGCTACGGCTGGGTGTTCGCCTCCCGACGCATGCATTGACAATGCCGCATTTGATAATTAATAAACTCAACAACCCTGATGGTCTTAGCATGGGACGTGCTACCGTAGTGCGACATCACAGCCTTCTGCAGTTGTCGGATCCTCCCCGCCGATGAGCACCATAATGAATCAAGACTTAGCGAGCATCAGCACGCCGAGCTCGATGGCAGCAGATTCGTCGACGTCGATGGTGGCCAGCCTCCAGGGGCGTGATCCACGCCGACATGAACATCGACGATTTGTGGATGAGGTGGACGAAAATAGGGCCGCCGTTGCAAATTCTCGATACGACGTTGGCGCACCATCCAAGTCGCCATCGAAAAATCGGTCATTGTCAGACTCGACGCCAAAGCCTTCTCCTCCACCGACGATGCCCCAGTCGTCGCGACAGTCGAAAGACGACAGCTTCATGAGTCTGAATCCTAGGACGCCGAGCAGATCGCACCAAAGTGCCCGAGGGTTGTCTCTACAAATGCCCTCGAAGGAATGGACCAACTCTTCTACAGCAAGCCGCACACCGCTATCACCACAGCCTGACATTCGTAGTAACTACGGAACACCGGCGACGTTGCTGCCAAGGCACTCGCGGGGTTTGGATTTTTCACGAGCGTGCACCAACCTGCACCATACGACGCTTGCAGAGCGGTCTTCGCCGGACTCATCACCGACCATTACCCAGAAGGGCATGATAATTCCTTCACGAAGGGGTACATTCGGGTCCATGATACTGGAGTCTCCGAGCCTGATCACAAATCCCGCATGGCCAACGGCAAACAGCGGCTATAAGACTGGCCCATCCAGCTCAGTGGGAAGCATCAACATGCTCGAATCCGATTCGTCGAGTACCAGCGCGGAGGACAATGACATGATGGAGCCGGATGACAACGATTACCCCATCATGGCTACACCTCAAGTCTTCAAAATCAGCCATTCGGTCGGGCCGGGCCCGTTCGGCGGGCCGTTGGCGAGTCCGGGGGCGTCGTGGTCAGGCAGTTTCTCTCCCGCAGCTGCAAATTTCATGAGCTATCAGCGGGCAAAGCTGAAGCGGAAGGCGAAGAGCAGAAACAGCTCCAGTAGTGCAAGTAGGCACAGTTCTCTCGCAAGTCCGATCCCGGCGTCCCCGCCTGTAAGAGGCGTCGACTCTGGCAACAGCAGCTACTTTGCGCGAGATGTTGTAATGCGAAGTGGAGAGTCCCGACGCCAGAGCTTGACTTTAGGCACCAACGAGCTTCACATCTCTTCGGGAAACGACAGTGGGGACGAAGCTGCATTACCTGTGCCTGGAACCCCGGCGGTCATCAGGCGGCCGGTGACAAGGCGTGGCAATCTACTGGTAAGCGGCATGTCTCAGCATCATTCACGACATCTCATTAACATTTTGAAAGCCCAAGACAAAGGGATTTTCGCGAATTCGAGCCGAGTTGCTTGAGGAAAGCATGCCTGTCGATAGCGAAGCTCGACGTGAGGCGGAAATCATACGGCAGGTCCGTGACAGCGATCTGGATCTGGAAAGGTTTCACCCTGGCACTGAGAACTCTTCGCCAATTTTGGTACCCAGCGTGCCCCCTGATCCACTTGCAAGGATTCCGGAAGATCGAACAATGACACTTGACAACGTAAACGGGTCGAGCGGTAAAACACCATCGGCCACTTTTTCGCAGCATGCTTCCCGATATTCAGCCGGGAAGGAGTTCTGGCACAACTTTGATAACCTCTTCCGCAGTTCGCCTCCACAAACACTTGCTCCCTATAGTTCCTCCGTGGTTGGTGATGATATAAGCATGGACTCGCCTTCTCTCTCCGCATCTTCGACTTCTTTAGCTTCTCATCAGTTCCCGCCGTCTGTCGAACAAGGCAAGGACTGCGGCTTCTCGCAATCAGCGTCGCTACAGCACCAAGCACCCTCCTCGACCGCCGTAGTGGCGAAGAGAGTGAACAAGCGACGAAGGGACAATGACCTCGATGTCAATTCGTTCAAACGTCGCGCAGTGTCTCCTGGCATGAGTGTACACAACAGTCCTATCCTTTCGCAGTCGCCGGGGCAACGTGATGGTAGTCTGTGGGGACAGCCAAAAACAAGTCGGGAACATTCGTCAGGACTGGGGACAACCGGTGAGCGATCGGGCAGCGGTGGGCATACGTCGTGCTTCAGCATTGGCCAAGGACCGAAGCGTTTCGGAGTTCATGGTATCTCTGACACGCATGATGGGCTTATGAAGATGAGTATTGAGTGATATTCGGTCATCTCATTTTCGCGCTTACACTTTTGTACTGGCACATCACTTACAAGCAAGCGCTTTTAGCTTTGACTGCTATCCCTTCTGAGCAGGAAGCTCGGCTTGACGTAAGCTTGGCCGCATCACTGATCTGTGGATGGGCCATGGCGGCCTGAGCTTTCCAAGGCTACACACCCAGTAGGGGATATGCGAATCCTTCTGGATCTGGTGAGCCATATATCTTCACGGTTGTGGCCCTCCAAATTCCACTGGGTAGGATTGGCACATATACATCATAAATCATCGACATGTTCCTGATAATTTCGTCCGCCAATGCGAACCTCTAGGAATAGCCATTAATGGACAGGTGATATCCCAAAACCCCGCCTACATATGTCGTGTGGTGCCGTGACCGGCAATCCGTACTCCGTACCTCACAAGAATCTGGGTAGAAGTTTCCGCCATAGAATAATGAGCCTTGCGCATTGCCCTTTGCGCTCGTAGCAACATCCTTTAGATTCACGGCTAACATGGCTGGACACATGTCTGCGCTAGCTTCCTTCGTGGAATCAGCGCCGCCGGGGGAGGTAAGTCTCTTTTAAATTGAATGCAGAAAGTCAGGCTGACGTGAGTGTAGTTAACTGATGTCTCTAATGGTGTGTATCCTTTATCCCGAACAATGCAGCACAGGTCTCCTCAGCAGCTTATGACGCACCAGCGATCAAGAACATATTTTCGCATGATTCGCGAGTGATTGAGTCCCTCGAGCCAGCTTTCGAGCGATATCACCGCGACCAGTTCACAGAAGTGATTTTACCGGGCACTGATCAACGTGTACGCCTGGACATTCCCACCCTCTGGCAGGACTGGTACAGGCACTGACGGATGGAGCACAGACGATAGTCAGCTCTTACAATACACTCGGGAACGGGCGTTACTACGATGTGGAGCGCCAGACCTCCTTCGTTTTCGACCATGTCACACAGGCAAGCCTATGTTGAACGACTGAAACTCCCTCTCTAATTCATCTCAAGCGCGCTTCAGACGTGCAGTCGCACGTGCTTGACCATGATCAAATCGACTTGATGTAAATATCATCTCATCGATCCATACCAGGAAGCTAACTCGTGCGCGCTTGCGCAGAAAATCCCTTCACAGGTCACTTTCTAGTCATGTGAAGGAGCATTATCCCTCGGCATCACTGGGAGTATACCCGGTAGAAGGCGGCTCCATCATTGCTATTCTTGTGGTTGCGAACAAGTACAGCTCAACTAATTTCTGGTATGGGAACCGTGATGGAAGACGGATAGAAGCAGCATTGTGTTGACGGGCCTTGCAGGAACGGTCGGTGGCGGTCCATATATCTGCTCAACACGTCGTCCAACTCGCTTGAAGGAAGCCTAAAAGTTGACGTCCATTACTACGAGGATGGCAATGTCCGGTTGCTCACAGAGAAGAAGTTTTCGGCTGCGTTTTCCGCGCCCGCTAGCACATCAGAGATTACAAAGCTGATTGCTGTCAACGAAAGAAGATATCAGGAGGATATAAACAACGCTTTTAGCCATCTGTGCGAAGGGGCCTTCAAAGGTCTTAGAAGACAGTTGCCCGTTACGAGGCAAAAGATTGAATGGGAGAAAATCAGCGGCTATCGGGTAAATTACTGAGGCACAACTTGTTATCCATCCATTGCCGCTAACAATCTCAAAGTTAGGGCAAGACATTGGGGGGGGCCGGTCGAAGTAGTATGCGGTGGGTGTACCCGACGATCGGTTGTCGTGGGGCACACTCAAAGTCGTAGGAACAGCAATCAGACGTCGAAGCTGCTGAGACTGCTTGGTCCCTGTCCTTTTAGAGCCCGTCACTCGTTGAGCCGCTGAGAATCGCACAGAGCTGCGCACGAGCGAATGAAGACCTCAGATTTTTACCTACGTCAGCATCCCTTCGCTTGCACGATGAATAGTATGCAGTGTTTGATCATTACCTCTTCGGACCGCTGGCTTCAGAGCCATTACCATATCGAAGAGTGTGTATTACTGACTAGCAGTACGAACCAATTCACTGTAGTAGAGTTGACATTCGAGCCAACGAATCTATAGGCCAGTACTCCGTACTTTCGCTGGCTACATAGTATATATGTAGGTGTTGCCACCAGTTGCCGCGTGTTAAATGACATCATATAATAATTAGTGGGTGAGCCAACCTCCCGTGTATCCTGATATACCTTGATAGACTGAACACAGTTATTGCTGAGATTGATCATAGGTCGAGACAACTGCTCAGAACACACCACTCAAAATTCACACAGCTACCGGAAGCACGGCGTACTTCTGAGGGATGACATCCATTTCGAGACCCGCCGACTCCACATCGCAGAAGCTCCGGGAAGTCGAGGTAAAGCAAGAACAAGCCAATGCCGGGGTTAAGGTGAGACATGCCACACGTACTCCACGGCGAGAACATTATTGGGCGTTATTTGCATTTGTTTCTTCTATTGAGCGGGTTTTGGAACATTTCCTACGCCTCTCTGCTCCTGACTCCTTATATTCGAGCAAGAAGTCCATGGCTCTGGACGAGGCAGCTTTGGGTCTTGTGCTCTTGACAAGATCTGGGCGCGGAACTTTGTTTCAGGGAAACCCCGGAGCTTATTGAAAGTCCATTCATTGATCAGCACAGACTTGTTCCTAAGCTGAAATTCAACGTAGGCAGGACTAAGCTTCGACATCGTCGGTGCAGCATCCACCACTTTCGGTTCTCTTTATCAGAAAACCTTTGCCCGCGAGCCCAATGGGATTTCCAAGGTCGAGGAAAATCAACGAGTGATGAGCCGCACTGATGGTCGGGCCGCCGGCACGATGACAGCTTCCGCGGATGGCCATGCCGATGCACAAGCACGTAGAAGCAAACAAGTACTTCATCCTGGCAATCATTTGGAGCATTGAAACAGCGAAATACCAGTGAAGACCGCTCAACTTTGTGAGGACAGCGTGTGAGGGCTCCTGGAGCTTGTTTGAAGAGGTCCTCGACGGTCCCTGGCTGCCTAGATTGTTGCGGCCCTGAGCAGCTTCATTCTAGGGCAGAGACGAACTGAGCGACGGCCGAGCTACCATGGTATTTATCTCAGTGCAGTCTCTCACGACACTTACCTGACTCGGACGATGTTTGAGCACTGGACTTCTAAATGTACACAAGTAGTACCACCAAAAAACCATCTGTTGGCTTTGGTCTGATTCGAGTAGATGGTACGCTGCTCGTCTTGGCGATGTAGCATCCGGTGCATCTAGCGTTCCTTGATGATCTTTGGGAGCGGTCAATTATCTGATAAGCCAGAATACGATCAGTACGTTGAAATTGTAATATCATTGAAGAAATTGATATAGGTGGTGATACTGCACGTACTCATGTGATGACCCTAGTGAAAAGGAAGGATCTCATTCTTGACGCTGGCGAACCTGCGTTCTGCGTAGTTGCCATTTGGATATCTTCAAGAGCTTGAGCTAGCCGCTAGTCATGACACCGTGACTCCCACTGTCGTCATGAGAAAGCGGAAGGCACTGTGGCAGCAGGTAAATGTTTTGATCGCGCGCACCTGGACACTTGGTCAGGTGCGGCAGCCTTATGCCGCCACAGTCGCAACAGCGCTGCTGCTTGCTAGAGCACCCCACGCCGCTGCTCAAAACTCCGATCGTTCATGAAGGGCCTCCCACAAGCCTTGCTGCTCAGACCGCCAAGCATCACTCTCCGCAACTGCTTGCGGAATGTCTGCATGTGCGGGTCGCACCTTGTCTTGATCTTCTGATTCTAGACCTGACAACACCCGCTCAACTCTTTCCTTCATCTCCTTCACACTGTTCACTTCTCTCTCTACCTTGTTCAGTTGCGCCTCCATCATCATGATCAGGCTCTCGCGCGCTTGGTGCGGGCGGTATTCATTGATGAGGTGGTGAGCGTTGAAAAACAATGTGTTGAAGTGATCTATCTTGGGTCCATACTCGGCAGCATCCACCGCAAGGATACCGATCAGCTCGAGAAAATTAAGTAGAATGCTCTTAGTAATTTTCTTGATGTAGAAGGCGCGATCAAGGCTCCATGTCGCCTCTTGTCTGGACAAATTCTGACTTGAAGGGTGGGCGAAAGGATAAAGAGGATCGATTCCTTGATCTGCGAGTGCCGGCAGAACTTCATTGACCTAAGCACCGTCAAATAGTGCATCAAACAGGCAAGCCAAGTGCAGCAATTCTCATACATCGTATTGGGCACCGAAACTCCGATACGTGGCGCTGGCGGGAGGCTCGGGAGGCAGAAGAAATCGAAGCTCTGCCGGCGGCTCCGATACTGGCTGCGGATATGTGCCAGTGTTGTCGTGGTCATTTGAATTGCGGTTGTCATGGAGCCGTTGCTTTGATAGTCGTATGTTTTTCGTCGTGAAACTCTTATAGAAGGGTGGCGGATCAGGGAAGGTCGCGCTCAATACTTTTCGAATTTCATCCGCCATGGTGTCTTCGAGGGAAGAATGATGATTGGAAAGGAAGCAGTCTGAGTTGGTCCGTACATAGTCTCGCGGTGGGAAAAGGTGCTACATAGCGAGGAACCACGTGGGAACCTGCCCATGGATGGCCGGCGGGAAAGCTTCCATTTCCGACATGCAGTTCCCGCCCCGTACCTATGTACTATGTGTGGATACCGTTCTCAAGTCTCAGGCGCCTTGGAGTGCAGGACCAGGTAACAGACTACCACTCGACTCACTTCACCCGTTATCTACCCCATCGTGTCATGTCACAGCCTTAATCGATGGCGGACTCGGCAGCTGGACACAGTCGAATGCGCAACGCTCATGAGGTGGTTCATTCGGGATTTGGAGAGTCGATGTTAAGATTCTTGAAGGTCCGCCTCAACGCTCCCAGAGCCCTTCACATTCTGACGTCGTCTCTAGCGACCTTATGTTCTGGATTATGCTGGCGCAATACTCGTCCTGGTCGCCTACATATTGGTATGCCCTCATGCTCTATGGGTTAAATGGCCCTGACTGGACCTCCACCAGACCCAAAACTTAATCGAACCGTTTCACCGAATGTTCTACTTGGACGACATAGCCATACAGTACCCGTACGCAGCCGTCGAGCGGGTCCCTCTATGTACGTTACAATGCTCCCAGGAGGTATGGGGACTGTGACTCAAATACGACAGTTTGGCTTTTTGCGTATGCTGGCGTCTTCCCGTTGGTTGTTCTCATTGTTTGGGCAGTCGCTACGCGGCCCCCCGTGCATCAACTCCACGTAACCATCTTTGGGTTCGTGGTTTGGTCAGTACATCTCGGTCCGCTAGCCTCTTTCTAGTCGCGGCTGGCTGACAAGCTTAGTCTGTTATTGACTTCCTTCCTAACCGATGTATGCTGCACTGTCCACATTGCTATCCTCCTCAGCTCATTGATTGGTAGGTCATCAAGAATGCTGTTGGACGACCTAGACCAGATCTGCTTGCTCGCTGCAAGCCAGTAAGTCACGTTGTACTACGAGAGCTGGACTGCGGACTGACAGTAACTCTAGGAGCCTGGGACTGCGGAGCATCATCTCGTCACCTATCGAGTATGCACAGAGACCAAGCATCATCTTCTTCACGACGGCTGGCGGAGTTTTCCGAGCGGCCATAGCAGTTTTGCATTCGGCGGTCTCGGCTTCCTTGCGCTGTTCGCTGCCGGCCAGTTTCACGCCCTTAGACCTAGGGCGGATCTTTTGAGAATTTTCTTCGTCTTGGCTCCGCTTCTATGTGCTGGTTTGATCGCTATCTCCCGCTGTGAAGACTATCGCCATGATGTCTGGGACGTTACCGCTGGGTCGGCGCTAGGCCTCGTGATAGCGTTTCTCATTTACAGAAAGTCCTATCCTCCCCTGATGTCTGCAAAGTGTGATCTTCCCTATTCAATCCGGATGCAGTCTGACCCCAGAGGTGATTTTGCCAAGGTGGGAGACGAGGAGGAAAGGCTGGAAGGCACTGAACCGTTCAGTGCGGGGGATCCTGGTGACGACTTTGAAGCTCAATCTCTACCGCGTGGCGGGGGTTGATCGTGCTTAATTTGTGTGCAGAGGCGCACATCGATGTATTGACATGATGGCGATTCCATCTGTTACGCTGGTATACATGATACATGACGGATCACACCACCGGGTATGTAGCTACCATACATTTACCTAGAAATATACATAGGTAGACAAGCCTACATTTAATAAGGGATTCATGAAGCTGCGTGGCTGCTACATAGTAGGTGGGTATGTATCACTCAGCTACTCCGGCCATCCAGTGCTTAGCGAGCTTGACATTCGACAGTACACAGATGAAAGCCACTAGAGGATTGGAAGAGTCTGCTTAGGTGTGTGCTATAGATGATGGACGTCAACCTTGATACGAAACCCCCAGAGGGCTGTTCATAAGATCGGTGTGGGCACGGCTCTCGTACTGATGGACCCTGTAATAAAGTCCACATTGGATCACTGGAGAGGTGCCATCGAAGTGCTTTGAGTAGCTGGTGGAGGTCTCCTAGTCGCCCTTGATGTTATTAGGTTATCAACTAAGCCACACGAGCAGAGACTCAATTATAGAGCCTTTTGAGCAGCTCCAACTTTGTGATTAGAGTAGATTGAAAATTCCAATGCTTTTGGCAAGGTTGCGATAGACAAGAGTACCACTCATTTTTCGTTTTCGACGGGGCTCATGAGAAGATTTAGGTCTTAGCAATCACCGCGAACATATTTCAGATAGCGACGAGTCTGTTCGTGACGGGATATATGGGACTTTAAAACGATTCATGGTCCTAACAGTAACATACCCGAAAGGTTATGGTAAGCGGGAAAGAAGAGATGACAGAATTGAGTGATACAGCCTCACAACACGAGTCTTCTCCTTCAGCGGAAGCGCCACCCAACCATCCCTTCTCCAAAGCCGCAGGCAAGGGTCAAGGCTGTGGAGTTACTGAGGAAGAACGCGCTCTCCCAGCCTTGATTCGGGACGGACTCGAAGCTATTAGTAGCCGTTCCCCCGAGCACGCGACATTCCTTCTGGTCAGGCGGGGCACCTTCCGCCTCGAGGACGAAGTTAGAATACCGCGGCTTCAGGAGCACCTCTACACACGGACCAAATGTCGGGTTTGGGTCCCTGTTGTAAGCGACGCCCTCGTTCACACAGTCGGCCAAGCTGTAGCTCGTCGGGTGGATGGTCACAGATATGTTGGTGCTGGCTTCATAAACACCGTCGCACACGACGCGATAGAACTGACCGCTCGTGAGAGCCGTGTCGTTGGTGTTGGCTGGACAGGCCGGTGATGCGACTGGCGGCGTGCATTCCGCGGCCATTGACGACTGGGTTGCGCTGCTCGTCATGACGACGCTGGAAGCAATGCTCGAGCTTAGACTGCTCGTACCCTCCGAGACGGCCGTCGAGCTCGAGACAACACTTGGAGTTGATACCTGGGAAGAGGAGGCAGTCGTTGTCGTAGTTGTCGTCGTGGTCGTATCGGCTGACATCGAGCTTGACGTCGTCATCGAAGTCTCGGTGGGCGAGTCGCTTGACGGCGGGCTTGACAAGGAACTGAGGCTAGGGCTCGACAGTGTCGGCGTGACGGTGACTGTGACAGTTCCAACGCAGGAGGTTACTTTGATCGAGTCAGCTCTCACTTCTGTCTGCATAACATTCCGCAGGCCGGACACACGCTGCGCTGCAGAAAGCCCATTCAGCCCGAGTATGAGCCCGAAGATTGCCAGGCTCTTTAGCATTTTGGCTAACTTGCTCCGCAAAAGATCGATGGTACGGAGTACTTTGGGGTAGATAGCAGGAGGGGGGCTGCGTCTGGTTCCGGTTTAGAATGTAAGCGGTGACAAGAGAAGAACTGGGGATGCATTGCGGACATGCGCAGGTTCTTGTATATGCCTGGACTTCAATTAGGAATGTTATCTCCCGTCGCGAAGCCAACCAGAACGTCGAGACGCGGTCCGGGTCAGGAATGTGCCATGGAAATGGGAAGGATAAACTTTTAGGCACGATGTGTCTTTTCACACAACGAACCCAGACGACGCTGCCAAAAAACTCTAATCTTGCACGGTTTACCACCGCAGACAGAGCATGAACGTTGGATGAAATGAAATTCCAAGTAAAGGGTAATGCAAGAATAGGAGCGGCATTGAATGCCTTGGAAACGGTGGATTGATGAAATGAGTAAAGGACATTCCAAGGTGAAATGATCCAGGCCTATGCAGGAATATCGATGGAAATGAGAGCCAAGACATTTTATCTATATGGGTACTATTGACAATGAAAGATGTGTATTGCACGCAGCACCTGAGCCGTCGTTTCTTCTAAAGACCTGAATTCAAACAGCCCAGATGTCGATCACGAGAGGACTTGAGCTCAATATTGGAGTTTTCCTCGGCGTGACAATGCACAGAATACGAGCGCCCGCTTAGTCTAAACAACCCTCTCTAGAGAAGATTCATCGTTTATCGGCTGTCAGCTGCGAAATTCGTTCATGAACTCTTGGTGAAACTTGGTTATACGGCCGATCCATTCCGTTCCCGGCGCCAGGAAGGTCGTCCGAAAATGAAGCGTGCCGGGCTTCTGGCCAAAGCCGCTGCCCGGGACCATGCATACCCCCGTGGCGTCCAACATACGAGAGATATAGAACTCATCCGGTTGACGCCCTTCCTCCTTTGCTTGTTCCACGGCTCTTGGAGGAAGAGTGAGTTTCGGGAAAAGATACATGGAGCCCTGCGATGGAAATTTAGCAAGCTAGTCAAAAGGACTTCTAAACGTATTCACTTGCCTGTGGGCTCTCGCATGTCACTCCTTCCATTTCCTTGAACGCTTCATACAAAGCGTTTGCCCTCTTTTGAAGGCCTTTGAAGATGCGATCATACTCCTCAAGATATAATGGATAGCTCGGATCTCCATCCTGCGGTGGGTTCACCATCATCTCCACGAGGCACTGACCGATCACTGGTGGGCAGAGGCTGATGCTGACGAGTTTGTAAATCTCAGCAACGACATCTGCGTTGAAGCCGACCAACTCAAAGTAACCGCCACGCTGACCGCACTCTCCGACCATACCTTTTGAAATGCTGTGAAGCGAGGCAAGCTCCACATGATCGAATTGGTCCGGAGCCGACTTTTGCAAATCTCGCAGACCCTTCTTAAAAGAGTAGAAATTTCCCTCGAACACATTGGTCTGGTACACCTCATCTGCCATGATGACCAGCTTCTCTGCCGCAGCAAATTCGATCACGCTTCTGACTTCAGCCTCCGAAAGGCTAGCGCCAGTGGGATTGCCAGGATTGATGATGACTATTGCTCGAACATCGGTCCCGTTGGAACGAGCTTCTTTCAAGGCAGCACGGATGGCGTCTACATCGGTTCCCCAAGCTTTACCCTCGTCGAGGTAATAAGGAACACATCTAGCGTTGAGAAGCGATAGAGTAGCGGTGTAGAGTGGATACTGAGGAATCGGCACGAGGATACCGGTTTCCGGGGTTGCGCATATGATGTGGAGAAGTGCGCTCACCCCGGCTGAGGCGCCAGCGCTGAGAAAAACGGATGCTGAGTCCGCGGGGTACCCGTCACGCTCTGCGGCTGCCTGTCAGCGACGGCGCCTGTGCCTGGCCAAAATGACTCAGACATCACGTACTCTCAATGAATTTGGCGACACTCTCACGTATCCCAGGAACGCCTTGGCTGTGACTGTAAGCTCCTACGTTCTTCACTTCTCGTAGCAGACGATGCGCCCTGTTGATGGCATCATGCTTGTAGCCTAGCTTGTCCTTTAGAACGTCCTCACTTTCCAATAGCAGTGGGTTTTCAAGCAAGCTCAGGACCTGTCTGAAAAAGGTTATCGGGGGCTGGTCAAGTTGTTGAGGATTTCCGATATTGGCCGATATGACCGCATCGAAGGAGAGGCCGTCCCTCTCCCCTCTGGCCAGCTTGGCTCGATAGTTTTCAGCGCGAACAGCCAGTTCTCCGCGCACCGCATACTTGGCCGCCTTGACATGCGGATTGATGTTCTCTATGGTAAGACCGGAGCGTGCCACGGTCGAAGACATGGCTCGTTGAAAGCCTGGAGGATGGTGATGAACTTCTAAAGAGACCGCAGCGGTTTCAAGTCAGCAAGTGTTGGCAATCGGATCGTCTGCGGTACCTTGCGTGAGCTTGTCGCTTGGTGAAATCACAGCGGCAAAGAACAGACGGCTGCGAAGGTTGTGCGAGTTAGCAATGCCCAGGAAAAAGTGCTGACGTTGATATCGCGAACGTCCCGATAGGCGGCCAGCCATGACCGCGGCCGGCGATCCAGTAGCTAGCCACCTAGCCACTGCTAGCTCTGAGGTGGGGGCCCAGGGTGTTTTGCTGGCAGAAATCGCTGATCTATGCCCTTACTGTCTCATTGTGACAAGTGAGACCGTCGTTTGTGTTATTGATCTCTCCATTAAACTGACTTCTTGTCGCTCGGTGGTCGCCGTCATCGGGTCCCAGGCCCCTCAGTGCATGCTACCTATGTAGTCATCTCAAGGTATGTAACGTATGGAGTAGTACGAAGATAACCCCGAAACGATCACTCAGATTCCTGGACCTAGGTAAAGGGTCAAACAATGCTACCATCCTTGAATAGGTACAGTACCTACGATTAGGCCTAGGGCATGGAAAGGAAGACGGCCAGACGGCACTGTCTCACGCCGTGATTGATAGATTGGCATTGAAGATAGAGGCCCGGGTAAGCCTACTTCGATGCACTCTCCAAATGCACACCTAGCTACGGAGTACTTGATCTTACAAGACCGCTCTCTTTCCTGAGCTGGACGGCTTCAAGGACAGCCATGAAGGTCGACCTGCCTGCCGCTTCCCTAGCCTCGCTCGCTGCCCCGTAACCTGACCGCTTGGCCGTATTTCTGCAGCTTTGTTATCAACTGATCGCCCTGTTTAACAACGTCATTGTATTGTTTGTTCTTGTCATCCGGGCGGTTGGTCTCAATGATGCCCTTGACCCGGTCTATTGTGCATGGCACCCTATCTGCTGCGATGAACTTTGCAAGATCCCTGAATGACATCAGCGTGCTCCTTTCCATGCGGCGTCGGTTGACGGTCAGCTCACTTGTCAAGGTAGTCCACGGACACACCGAAGTCTCCGGCCATGCTTTCCAATCCGACGACGCGATAACTCTGCAACAGCTGCTGGTATCCTCTGAGCCGCATCTCGCGAATGTACCACCCTTTGTGCTCATGAAGATATCTGTCCCGACTGAGGAAGTTGTCCTCCACCGCTCCGAGAGCTATAAAGAAGGATCGGTAATTGCCCTTGTACAGGCTGTTGACCAGGCTAGCCAGCGGTTTGAAGTCGATCTGAGCCTCCGAGTCCTGCTGTCCGGCGTTGGATTGCCCTAAAGTGGTCAGGTTGACGGCGGCCGGCACTGGCGTAGCCGATGAGGCAGACGGGCGTGCATCTGCCATCTCCTCATCGCCGGCGGCTGGCCCCGCCGAGACAGCTCCAGTGAGTGCTGCTAGCTTGTCTTCACCTTCTCCAAGAATCGCTTTGATTTCTGGAGCATCCACGACCTTGGTCTTGAAGTCGACTCGCTTCAACGCGACGGATCCGGCCAGTACGGCATAAACCACCAAAGAGGAATAACTGCAGAGCTCGTAACTGGTGAATGTAGACAGGCTATCCAGTAACAAAGGAGCTGCGAGGTTATGCGATCTGACAGTGAGCAAGTGAAGGCCTTGGTAAGCCTTGAGGCGGTTGCGGCGGTCCCAGTCACCGCCACTCTCCACCAAACTGCTCGCTCTTTCCACATTCTTCTTGACCAACAACTTGTCACCGAAGAAGAGGCCGACCCGGATTATGGCTAGCACCAGATCGATTTTTGTGCCAAGGATGCCCGTCTTTTCAAAGACCGCTTCGTACGCGGCGATTGCCTTATCCTAGGGTTGGGCGTGGTTAGCTACCCATCTTCTTCGACGCTCATTACTGCCTTATCCATGCCTTGTCGCCCACCCGAGTCCAGAACTCGGCTCGCTTTCCCCTCGCGGTTTGGATCTCCGTCTCGCCCGCCTTCTCCGTCGCCTCGTCCTCTTCACGCTGTATTGCCTCAAGCTCCTTCTCATTATCCATTCTAAGCTCGTCATAGAGCTTTTCGTCCCAGGGCACATCGACATCAAAGGAGGGTCTTCTGGTCGCGAGAAGGGTGGTAGCGCTTGAGGAAGTACGCCGTAAGCCTGCCGGTTGCTGCGTCGTGCCTTCACCGGAGAAATTCAGAATGCCATCTACGGGATGCGCAAGATGTCTGTAAAGCGGTGCCATTTTGTTATCTCTGATGGCATACTGAAGAGCCTCAAGCGCAGTGCGCTTTGTTGTCTGTGACGAGGATGGGTTCGTGATGTGAAAGATGTGCTGTGACAGTCGCAGATTGGGGTACTTGATATAGAGAGGATCGCCCATCTCGAGCAGTCAGTGTCCAAAGCTTGAAAAAAGGATGGCCGCTTTCACCGAGAGTGATGGGAGACGTGGGACGTGATTGTAGTTCTTAGAAGCAACAGAAGTGTCTGTGAAAGTAGGCGGGTACGAAGTACGCACGCATGTAAACTTGGCAAGTTTGCGTCCACAGCAAACCCAGCTTCTCATGCTTCACTCCGCGTTCTACGCATTATCCTCTCGTCCCCTCGATGAAAGAGATTTAGGCCACTTGGTGCTCTGCTAAAAGGCTGTTCCACGATCCAGGGTGAGAGACCAAACTTCGACCTATGCACGTCCTGTCTAAGGTCGGCTTCCGAAAAGTGATCGGTACGGAATCGCAGGTGTGATTGATTCATCGGGCCACGCAATAACCATAAACAGGGGGCTCTCGTACAGCATCTTTTGTTTGGAACGACGATCATGACCGAGAAGCGGGGGCGCTCAGAAGATGAGCAGGCCAATACTAGAACCAAGCCGGAGAGGAAACGTCAACGGCCCGAGGACAAGTCCCCATCGTCATTAGGACGTGACTCGATTCAGTCCAAGAACTCTTCAAGGCATGCTGAGGGGTCAGTGTCGAGACGAGTACGGCGTCGGACGTCCGAGTCACCAAGACCGATCTCTCGTACTCCTTCACCAGCAACGCCATCGCCACCAAGACAGCGGAAAAGGCCTGGGGGCGCCTCCAGAATCAGCAATGCGGACAGAGACGCCGCCTCGCAACGACAGGCAGAACGTGATCGGTATCTGGAGAGCCAGTCCAAAGCTGAAGTGGCAGCTCGTGGCGTGCACGACGTGGTCCGGCAGCATTACAATGCCGTGCCAGAGCGTGGCAAAGCATGGCGTATGACGGACAGCAAGATCAAGGGTTTGCGAAGCTTCAACAATTGGGTGAAGAGTGCACTGATACAGAAATTCTCTGCGAATGAGGACTTCGTAACCAACTCATCTTCCAAATCGAACGGACCGGATCATGTTGACTCTGGAGAAGATTCCCGCGGTCTATTGGTCCTTGACATTGGCTGTGGCAAGGGCGGAGATCTCCAGAAATGGCAACAGGCTCCTCAGCGAGTGGACTTGTATGTCGGTCTGGATCCTGCCGACGTCTCAATCGAACAAGCGAGGGAGCGGTACGGCCAGATGCGCAAAGCTGGCCGGACTGGGCAGCGATGGAGACAGCGAAACTTGTATCAAGGAGAATTCATCGTCAAAGACTGCTTCAAAGAATGGCTGGGCGATGTACCCATCATCAGGGAAGTTGGCATCGACGAGAGCGTTGGACCGGGCGGGGCAGGCATGAGTCAGCGTTGGGGAGGAGGCGGTTTCGATGTGGTTTCTATGATGTTCTGCATGCATTACGCTTTCGAAAACGAAGCCAAAGCCCGTGGCATGCTTCGCAATGTTGCCGGAAGCCTGAGGAAAGGCGGCCGCTTCGTGGGAGTCATCCCCAACTCGGACATAATCTCCGCCAAGGTTGAGGAACTACACAAGCAGCATGAACACGCTGAAGCGAATGGCGAGGATGAGGACTGGGACCCGGAGAAGAGCCTAGATGCGCCCGATGCGAAGGCAACGAAAGAAGAGGCAGACCAAACAACCGAGGGGGAAGGTCTTGAGTGGGGTAATAGCATCTACAAGGTGAAGTTTCCAGGCCAAACTCCGAAGGATGGCGTATTTAGGCCACCCTTTGGCTGGAAATATTTCTATTTTCTGGAAGAAGCAGTGTCGGAAGTACCCGAATATGTCGTCCCTTGGGAGGCCTTCCGGGGGTAAGCAGTCACAGCCTGCTATCGAAGACCGCGATGCTGACAAGCCGTAGCTTGGCTGAAGATTACAACCTCGAGTTACAGTACAGGAAGCCTTTCAACGAGATCTGGGATGATGAAAAGGATGATCCGGTCATGGGTCCAATTAGTGAGCGAATGGGCGTTCGCGGAAGAGATAGAGGCCCACTGATGGTGAGCAAGGAGGAACTCGAAGCAGCAAGTGAGTATGACCCGACCGTGGAGATGCCTCTCGGTGTTGGCTCACACCGGTTTTCATCAGGCTTTTACCACGCTTTCTGCTTCTACAAGGTTTGAATGAACATTGACCGTTTAGCGGCTGGTCTTTGAATCACCGGCAGAGTGGAAGCCGGGGTAAACGCTGCACATCTTCTGCATATCACGTATCGAGGGCGCTATGGCCAGTGCATTACAAGGCACTCACCGTACCTACTCCTCAATGGTCTACCTACCTACTATGTAGGTAGGTAGTGAATTTACTCTGCTCTCAGTTCCCCCAGCGGCACCTCCGGCCGGGCGCTATCAAACGTGCTCAGTACCGTGGAGATATTAAGGGCTGATTATGGAACCTACATTCGCGAACCTTGAGATGCGCGTGCTTTGAAATGCCTCGCAGCAGAAGCAATCGTCATGCGTCGGCTCGCAACGTTGCCCTTTGGCATATTCAAGCTACCCTAGCAAGTCTCACACCGCACATGGTCAATCTTCGATCGCCGATAGAACCGACAGGCTGACGAAGGGCGTCCAGGTGTAGAGGCACAACTTTGAGGATGGCCACCTGGGCACTCCTCGTCAATCGACCGGCCCACCCGGTAGACGTACCGTCTTCTGAATAAGTTGACTAGCATGTTCACACCCTGCGATAATTGTACACGACATGTATTTCAGCGTCTGCTCCATACCTATGGCGCAAATGCAACGGAAATTCTCGCGATCGAACCCAGGTTGCAAGCTGAGTATCCTGCACAAAGGGACGTCCACGCAAGGATATGACCTGTTTCACAAGAAATGTGCCCAACAATCGGACCGGCAGCGGATCCCCAGACTTTCTTGATGATATGCATACCAATCTGTCGACCGGAAGGATCATCAGTATGAATTAAATCTGCCAATGTTCAATCATTTCACGCTTGCTTGCACGAATCAGGACGGATACTAAATCGTGCCTTGTGTGACAGTCCAGGAAGTTCTAGTCGAAGACTATCTTGATACCCTGAAAGCTCGCATTCAGTCCCCGCTCCTTCGCCCTTTTGGCCGCCTCCCATGACGGGTGCAACGGTTTCTCCGCTTCTCGTTTCTTAGCCTCTCGGGTAGCGGAGCTGTTCGTCTGAAACGTTGCTCTTCTCTGTAATCCGCTTTCTCCCGACACTCGCTGATGTTTACCGGCAACAGCGCCGCGAGTGAAGCGGCGAGGCCCAACCGCCAGCGCACCTCTCTGAGAGTCCCACTGTATGTCTGGGCCGCCTCTAGCCTGACCGTCAAGGTGTTTGGCCTTACTTCCATACTTCTTTTCCCATAACTGTCGTCGTGCACGCTGTCCTCGTCGGTTCTTTCTAAGGTCCGCGTCGGCGACTGCATCAGAATCACTGATATGATCTCCCTCATCCGAGCCAGACCAGTAACCTCCCATTGATAGAGCAGGTAGAAATGCTGACGAGGAACCATCAACAAAAGGTCTGCGGCTCGCGCGGGAAGACCGGTAAGGATGCTTGCTGGTTTCACCCGGTGACTGTGGATTGAATCCCATAATTTCCGCTCCGTCTGAACAGACGAACGCAGGCTGCGTTCCAGCTGCATGTGGAACGACAGGCATAGTTGCGCCATTGTTGCTTGCCTCGCGAATGGACATGTTGGGAGCCTCTGTCGATACATTCCCATAGCTCGATGAGCGTTGGCTCCGCAAGTCCCCGCTCAGGGGCGGCACGCGCGGACGCTCGACATCTCCATCTTCGCCATCATGCTCAGTTTGAAAAGGGTCCGACACCGGGCTGAAATCTTTTTGAGAATCGTCTGCATCTTGTAGAGTTAGTCGTGGGTTATCCGTCACATGAACCGATTGGCTTCTCTTCCGTGCGGTCGACTCTCTCTGAAGAACGCCCATTGCAGCTTGAATATCCGGAATTATTTCCGCCAGAACTTCCTTGACCGCGTTGCAATTGAACAAACGAGCCGTAACATTCCGACTTGCAACATCGCTTATGGGACTAGCTGGCAGGACGAGACTGGGAGGCCGAGCGGGTGATGCCGCCACAGCTTTGATGCGCAGCAACGCCTTGTTAAGGTAGCAAGTGGCAATGGAAGGGAGATGGAGATGCTGGATTATGTTAGCACTGTATCAAAGACACTTTGCCAGTGTTGAAAGGTCCGAAATCGGAAGGGCGCTGACCTTCAAAGCCTGGATTTCCAGCCCTACTCGAGCTGACAGAGGAAGATTGTTATCAGCCTCGGCGGCTTTATGTCGTCTCCCAAGCTTTTGCCGCTCAAACCCTTTAACAAGCTTCAAAGTTCGGATGAGTAGCTTGCGTCCACGTGCTAGCTCCTCTTCGGCATTATTCTCTCGTTTCCGCTTTGGCATCACTTGCTGGCTGACTGCGAGTCCCGCAGTGAAAATTGCGAGCTTTCAGTGTCGTAAAGAAAAAAAAAGGTCTGATGGTCGGTGGGTCCCGTGGTCCCCAATATTGAATGTCGGTATGTGCGAATAGGGAGGACCGAGTCCCAGAGTACATGAACCTAGTATGTACGGTGATAATTTACACAAGTACATAGTACAGAGTACTCCGTAATAATAAAGTGTGTCGAGATTGCCTGAGGCAAACATGCTCTGTCATCGTCACGTGCTGCACAGGCTTCCATCCTGGATTTAGAGCCGTCCTCTCAGTAGCTTGTATTCTACAGGAGTCCACAGTTCGTCAATTTGCAGCACTTAGATACCTACGTGCAAGTAAAAGTACCTAATTCTACCTATTTTCCGTTGACTCCTCCACTAATCCATCTTCTTGTGCTGCGATCAGACATTTTTTGTTTGATTCGATCTAGCTGTGACCTTGGGAATGAGAATGGGCGGCGATTCGAGCGATTTTACAATCTCGGCCGGTCCTTCCACAGACCTATGGCGCAAACCACCTTCCACGGATGTCAGCAACGCTCCCACCCGGCTCGGACAGGGCTTCCCACTCTCACAATTCCGTTGTGCGCGAGTAACCGTTAGCGCCTCATGGAAGCAACGCTACGATCAGGGTGGTCTACTTCTGATGCTCACCCGGGGAGAGCAGACAAAGTGGCTGAAGACTGGTATCGAGTTCTACAACAACGCAGCGCAACTGAGCACTGTCGGCTGTGATGCCTGGGCAGATTGGAGCATTTATCCGCTCAGCACCACGCAAGCCACCATTGAGGTGGCAAGGGAGTTCGACGATAATGGAGTCGCCCTGTGGATCTACGAGATTGTGCTTGACGACGACGGTAAAGTCAAAGAACGGAAACCCGTACGCGAGGTGACTTGGATGTTTGCAGAGCAGGATGGCTGGGAGGTGCAGGTCGGTGCCTATGCTGCCCGACCGGCGAAAGAAGAAGATGTTGATCGCGAGACATTGGAGGTTTCCTTCCGCGGACTCGTGGTTGATCCATCCTAGTTATGAAGCGATATCTTACTATGTAGACGTCTACATAGTAGGAACGCACAAGCCATGCCCCGGGTGCGATCTGCCCAAGTCCGCAGAAATTGCACTCATCAACACCTGGTGCCTATAACATTGGCAAGGACTGTCCTCCTAAACCTGACGTCGCGATCGTGTGGTCGCCTTTTCCATGTCCGCATCAACACCGAGCTCTTCCCCGGTTCTCGCCTGCTGTATGTGCATTAACAGCAGGTCGGGCTTTAGGGTCATGTAATCTTTACCGGCCGCCTCGGCGTCGGCCAGCCGGCAGAGAGTTCCATCGCAAAGCACCCATTCGTCCAAGTTGCTAATCTCAACATCCCCTTCGTCATCAACAACGCCACCCGCCCGACCCCACACGTCCACGTTAAGTTTTGTAACCAAACCCGGCAGCGACTTTATAATGGCATTGCTTGCCAAAAACTTGTCGAAAGAATTCTCCACCACCGGCCGAAAGACGCGAATGAATCTAGGCTGTCCGACTCGATTTACGCGCCCTATTGCCTGTTCGCTTCGCCGGGGGAAGGGAGGGGAGGGGGAGGGGGGGCGAAGAAGAGGACATTGCGACAGCGTTGCAGGTTAAGCCCCCACGCTGACACTTGATAAGAGCATATAAGGACCATATGCGTGGAGGTTGACGAGTTGAAACTGGCGGCCAAAGTCTGTCTCTCCGTGACAGCTAGACCCGCATGAAAGGAATGGGCATCCAGCCCTGTTTCCCGCAAACCCTGCTTCAGGATCAGAAATGTTCCCTACTTCGACTTACCGGGGTCGTTCTTCAGTTGGCACTAACGGCGCGGGCTGGCGATGTAGCCCGGCCGGCAGGCTATAAAAACATGGAATGTCTCTGCTGGAGAGACGTTGAGTTAACTGTGGCTTCAGGCATTGAGGGCGCCCCCAGTGTACAGCACCTCAGAGGGCGATTTACGCTTCGGTTCTGTAAGGGAAAAAGGTACGTCCAGAGTCGAGTGGCACCATTAGTAAGAAGTACTCCTCTAACTTCGAGCTTCTAGAGACGTCAAAAACGTCGACAAAGTTGTCTTTGCGACCCTCTGACGGATCCGGCGCATAATTCAGTCTGTGCTATCAAACTTCTCATTGTCATCGCCCTACGTCTAGGGCATGTGTCCCACAATAATCTAGCGGACCTTCTAAAAGATGTTCGGGCAAGTTCATCGGGAAGGCTACAGTGGAAAAGTCCATATCTACCAGTTCTCCCCCGCATGGGTAAAGGAGCCACCCACCTCGAGCTTGAGGTACCCGCCTCGAATGAGCAGCTACTTGACAGTATCAAACAATGAGATCTTAACGCGGGTATCCTTACCTGATTGACCTCTCACGCCGTACGATACTGGGCTGTAAGAGACACAGCGCATCTCCCTAAAACACCGCTCGGCGTCAATTCAGCCGGGCACTCCCAACGCCATGGAGACATAACACGTATGTACATGGGCCCTCTGCAAGAGTCCATGTACAATGCACGCGCCGAATCTGGCTTCACAGACAGGATCGGTCCCAAGTTTGCTACTACGCCCTACAAGGCGCAGCGACTGACCGAGGTCGAGGTGACCGCTCATATTGAAAGTAAGGGTCTGGATCCTGAAAACCGGGGCATTCGGAAGCACGCCGCCAGGGAGTTGCGCGAACAACGTCTGAAGGAATGGCAGGCCACAGGAGCTGCTGGCACGGTCTCTACACACTCAGAACCGGCCGGCAGCAACTTGAACGAAGTTGGGCGAGGGAAGATTGTGAAGGGGCCTGGTCGGCCAAGTAAGAAAGCACCAGCATCGAAAGACATTGTCGACCTGGCCTTGGACCATGTCAACGAGTCAGTTGATCCGCTCGGCGCAGGTGAACTTGCCGGTATGGTGGACACGGGTCTACCTGCACTCGACCTCGATCTGTTCAGTTATCCTTTCGAGGAAAGCATGGAACGACTTAGCAATTCCTTCCACATGGTTGAGCCTCCCGCTCGAGAGAAACTTGCCGCCCCGACCGAAAATCCGCCCGAATACCGCCTGGAGGAAAACACTGGCTCGACATATGGTTATAACGCGGACGAGTTTCCCATTCCAGACTTCCTACTCCCCTCCATGAAGGACGATCCACCCAACCTCCTTAACGGATACACAGACAACTCTGGTGCCGCTGTTACTAGTCAGTTTGGCCAGGACCTATGTTCAGGTTCCGTGAACTGGGAATGGGGCTTCGATGAATTCTACGCCAATGACGACCAAGGCGTGGCCGGTTCAGAGCTCATAGGGTTTCAGGGTCTGATCTTAAACGAGCCGGAGGGCGCTGACAATGAAGCCTCAACTAAAGAGGCAGCGGACTCTGTGCCAACAGAGGGCTCAGTTTCTGATATGATCGAAGACGCCATGCTCTCCAGCCACCTTGAGGGAGTCATTTCACTCACCGACGACAGTGCCCACGGCTCTGACGCAGTCGTTTCGCCTCTACAAGCAGACGCTGATACGTTCGTCGCTTTCTTCGCCGCCATCAACGTCTACAAGAATCAAGCCACCTTCGATCGTACCCATCCAGAAGAACTAGGAAAACGCGTGGCGATGGGCAACAGCCGCAAGGCCCCCACAGCCTTCACCTTCCACTGCGGCATCGATTCCTGTCCCTATTCGATATGGAGTACTGCGGTAATCCAGATGCATCAAAAGTTGTGCAAGGGCGAGCCGGCTGCAACGAAGACTTTCCGCTGTGAAAACTCTAGGGGATGCACAGCTCGGAGAGTGCGTTGCGGCATCACATAACTGATTTACACGAGTGGGAGCCCCGGCCATGCCGCGTGTGCGGGCCGGAGAATGGAGGGCTACTCTATCAGACTCGCTATGAGTACAGCAACCACGTCAAGGACGTGCTTGACCGGTTTGATCCCCCAATCCACTGCCCGCTGCGCGACGAAGGATGCAACGCCAAGGAAAGAGTTTACGATCGCAGAGACGGTCTTCTCTACCACCTGGTACATCCTAACAGCCACAACTTAGATGCAGGCGAGGCCCGCAAGATGGCACCCATGCCAAGACCAAAGATTGCGAAGGCAAAGGTCACTTGGGAATGCCCGATCGAAGAATGCACGTTTCCCTTCCGGGCGACAAACTTCGGCGACCTGAGAACACATCTAAAGACCTATCACTCGCTAACAGACGATCAAGCCCTGGAGATGGTACCGATCAGCAAGCAGGAGAGCAATAGAGCGCGTAAAAGAGAACGAGAGGGCTCGAACCGCAATTGGCAATGCCCGGTGGATGGCTGCAAGTCGGAGACTAAATCGCTCGTACGCACCCCAAAGCGCCGCGATCACCTGATCAAGAAGCACGAGTGGAGTTACGAGCGCACTTTGGCTCATGTCGCCATCGGCCCTAGTGATGGTCGGAAGAAGCCAAGAACGACAGAGGTTGGTGCTCCGACGGTGCCCCGAGCTCTCGACGGATGGCTGTTCGGTAAAAGGGTGCATCAAGGTGAACAAAACTTTCGTAAGAGCAAATGTGAGGGCACATTTGCAAAAGGTCCACGCCCGGACGCTTGAGGAAGTATTTGTTGACAGAGCTCGAAAAGGCTAATGCCAGGAAGAAGGATCTGGCGTAGCTTCAGCACTACCGCCGAGCGGTTTGCGTTGCGTCGGTTGCCTTGAACTGGTTGTCTTGAGCTGGCTGTCTTGAGCTGGCTGTCTTGAGCTGGCTGTCTTGAGCTGGCTGTCTTGAGCTGGCTGTCTTG
>QQTW01000489.1_pt1 | contig 24731 bp, 33 predicted proteins | sample 1904831 | NCBI WGS metagenome assembly QQTW01 (sample SAMN09435610, study PRJNA476489) | Subsurface metagenome, whole genome shotgun sequencing project. | reverse complement strand
CCAGGCCACTGAACGACATCTCCTATAGGATTCTCTAACATATTTTCTCTGCCCCAGCAGTTGACCACTTTGATTCTCTTTGACAGCCCATTCTCACTTCAATACTTCATTTCCGTCATTTGCAAAAATGTTTAACTTCACTCCTCTGCTCGGCGCCCAGTCCAACTCCACAGCCTCGCAGGCCCTCCTCGAGTTGGACGGTGGTGTCAAGATCCTTGTGGATGTCGGGTGAGACGAATCTTTTGATACACGCCAGCTGCAGCAACTCGAGAGGTGGGTCTCGCTGATCTCCATGCTATTTGACTCAGTCGGCGAGAGACGGTACCTCGAGCGGCGTAAAGAGTGTCTTTACAGGAATCTGAATTGTATCGTTCATGGAGACTAATGCTAACGACCTCGTGCAGACACGTCTCCACCCTGTCACTCATCCTGCTGACCCACGCCACGCCGGGGCATTTGGCCGCGTACGCCCACTGCTGCAAACATGTTCCCCTCTTTTCGCGCATTCCGGTGTACGCGACCACGCCCGTCATCTCCCTAGGTCGCACCTTGACCCTCGATCTGTACCGCTCGACCCCATTGGCCGCGAGCATCATCCCCACGTCGTCACTTTCCGCTTCTGGATATGAACATGGCGCGGGTTCGGCTAGCCACGAGACGCCCCAGATCCTGCTGCTTCCGCCGACGCCTGAAGAGATTGCCAGCTACTTCGCACTCATTCACCCCCTCAAATACTCCCAATCCCATCAGCCTCTGGGATCGCCTTTCTCGCCTCCACTCAATGGACTCACCATCACCGCCTATAGCTCGGGCCATACTGTGGGAGGCGCCATCTGGCACATCCAACATGGTTTGGAGTCCATCGTCTACGCCGTCGACTGGAACCAGGCGCGCGAGAACGTTGTTCCAGGAGCCGCTTGGCTGGGCGGCGCTGGCGGCGGCGGCGAGGTGACGGAGCAGCTGCGCAAACCGACCGCGATGGTGTGTAGCTCGAGGGGAGCGGGGAGGACGGCGATGCCTGGAGGCCGCAGGAAGCGCGACGAGACGCTGCTGGCCATGATTCGACCCGTGGTCGCTCAGGGTGGCACGGTGCTAATTCCGACGGACTCCAGCGCCCGCGTCATCGAACTGGCGTATCTGTTGGAGCATGCCTGGCGAGCGGAGAGCACGAGGGCGGACGCGTCGAGTCCGCTGCGGCACGCCCAGCTCTATCTAGCGGCCCGGAGTGTTGGAACGACGATGCGGTACGCACGGAGCATGCTCGAATGGATGGACGAGAGCATCGTGCGTGAGTTCGAGGCCGAGATCGCTGGCGAGTCCGGTCGGGCGCAAGCAGAGTCGGGGAACCGTCGGGGCGGACGTAATGCTGGGGACCGTAATGGCGAGCCCAGTCAAGCGAAACGGGCCGGGCCATTGGATTTTCAGCACCTACAACTGCTCGAACGTCGTTGGGACGTGGAACGGGTCTTGCGAGATGCGGCTCAGGAGTCAACCGATGGCCACCGGCGGGGTCAGGTTATTTTGGCCAGTGACACGTCTCTCAGTTGGGGCTTCTCAACGGACGTTTTTCGAGAGATAGCCTCCGACGCCCGCAACCTGGTGGTGCTCACCGAGCGTCTCGGTCGTGGGAACGAGAATGACGAGGATCGCGTGGCCACACTGGGTCAGAACCTGTGGGACTGGTGGGAGGAGGAACATGGGGATGTAATCGACGAGACTATCCCTCCATCGACACTTCAACCCATCTCAGGCCAGGGACGAGAGGTGCAGCTGAGGGACGCGCAGCGAACGCCGCTCGACGGCAACGACTTGTTGCTTTACCAGCAGTACCTGGCCACCCGACAGCAGCTGAATGACACGCTTCCGCAGGAGGGAGGTGCCGTGGTAACCACTTCAGCAGACGCTGCAGACGACGTATTGTCCGACGACTCGTCCGAGGACGAGTCAGACTCGGAGCAACAAGGACGAGCGCTCAACATCTCGGCCGCCGTGGCCGGCACCGGTCGGAGCAAGACACAATTGACCGATCAGGAGCTAGGCGTCAACGTGCTGCTCCGTCGCCGAGGCATCTACGACTTTGGCGCAGCGAGCAAGACAGTACGCGACCAATCGTTTCCCGCCGTCGGTCGTCGACGACGAGGTGACGAGTTTGGGGAGATGATCCGTCCCGAGGAATTTCTCAAGGCCGAGGAGCGTGACGAAGAGAGTGGACCTGATGCCCGCTGGCCAGCGTCGAGCAAGGGTAATGCCTCCCTGGCCCTGGGACAGAAGCGGAGATGGGAAGAGATTGACGATCGTCGTCCGTCACTCGCCCGGCGGTCATCCAGGGATGTAAGAAAAGAGGGGCATCAGAAAGCCTCAACGTCTCAATCCATGCAGCCACGACTGATCGGCGATGGGATGGAGGTCGATGGCATCCCCAGCACCCCCGGTGACGGCGTGGAAGATCCAGAGGATGAAGAAGCCGAGGAGGTGCCCGCTGGGCCGTCCAAGGTGATTTTCAACACGGAGACGGTGCCCGTTCATCTGGGGGTTGTCTTTGTCGACTTCTCGGGCCTGCACGACAAGCGAAGCTTGCAGATGCTGATCCCTCTCATCGCCCCTCGCAAGCTGATCCTCATCGAAGGGTCGAAAGAGGAGACCATGTCCCTAGCGGCCGACTGCCGCCGGCTGCTCCGCTCTGGATCGGAAGAAGCTGGCGATGATTCCGCGGTGGATGTCTTCACGCCAATAGTGGGCCGAACCGTCGACGCCAGCGTCGACACTCACGCCTGGACGGTCAAGCTCTCCGAGGCGCTCGTCCGACGACTGCGGTGGCAAAGCGTCCGCGGATTGGGGGTGGTGCACATTCATGGCAATCTTCACGCCCATTCTCGCACCGAAGACAGGCTACCAATGGACCAAGGGAGCTCTAAAAGACAGAAGTTGGACAGCGAGGCGACACCCTCGTTGCCACCACACAGCGAACGGTCGAACGCCACGGCCGCCAATGACGCTCCACCGGTTCTGGATCTGGTCCCACCTAATCTGGCCGCCGCCCAACGGTCCCTAAGCCAGCCGTTGCACGTGGGAGACTTGCGACTGGCCGACCTCAAACGAACACTTCAAGCATCTGGACATACGGCCGAGTTCCGCGGAGAGGGTATCCTGCTGATCGATGGTCTGGTATCGGTCCGAAAGCTTGGGACAGGCCGGATCGAAGTCGAGGCTGGCAGCCTTGCCTGGTCTCGTGCCGGTTCGTCGTCAAGAGTTCCCGATGGTATCTTCAATGACGTTAAGCGAAGGATCTATGAAGGCCTGGCCGTCGTTGCTGGAGCATAGTGAATCTCGAGACACGCATCTGTTCGGTGCAGCACGCGTCTGCTCGCCACGAATTTGGACTGGTCGTGTTGATTCACCACAGCAAACGGAAGCCTGCTGATGAATTCATGCTGCACGCACCAACAACCAATGGGCACTGGATGCATTCCCTACGATACACGCCATTCATCGGGCTAGTTTGGTGCTTCACTCGCCCTGGGAGCACTATATAAACCCCCCTCCATACACCCCACTTGGGAGGTTCATTCGAACATCAACCCACTCTCCACAACTTCCTCTCGCCGTTCACAGCAGATACACACAGTTGTTCACGAACACCGGTTGCAGGAAGCATTCAAAGAGACACAGCAACAGCTACCGTTCCTCTTGAGCACACATCGTCACACCATATCAACCATCAACCTTCATCGGCGATCAGGACTGTCTGCGATCTTCAGCAGCGACCATCTCGCCTTTGATGCAACCGATTGGCTGGGATCCGGAACGCGGCTACTTCTCGGCTGCCGACGAGGCACTCCCACCTCCATACACCGAGAACGCGATGGTCTATCCTCCTCCCCCTCTCCCTCCGCCGCCTCATTTTCCCACTTTCCCCGCCGGCCGGCCGGATATGAACTTCCCGCCTGGCGTGTTTCCAATCTTCGGTGGCTTCCAGCCTGGCCCATGGGGTCCATCGGGCCCTCCGCCTCCTCAACCACTGCCACCGACACCACCACGACCACAACCACCAGCTCAGCCTCCGGCTGCGGTCGCTGGACTCCCTTTCCTGGGCATGGGCCAAGGGATGACCTACCTCTTCCCGGCTCAATACACCTGCCTCCACGTCATCACCAGCACCGTCGTCCCCTTTGACCACCCCGACGTCGAGTTCCAATTCACCATCCTTCAGTGCCCGATCAACATGACGGTCATCGAGCTCCTCAATCAGCTCGATGCGAGCAAAGGTCCGGACGACAAGAACGGGGTGACGGAGTGTCTGGAGCTCGGGGATGGTTACTGGAGCAAGGGTCTCTCCATCTTCAAGAACGATGGGGCCGCCAAGAAGACCTTGGCCCAGGTCGGCTGGGATCAGAAACGCGGCGTCTCGCATAAGCCGGTATGGCTCGTTGTGTCTCGTGGCGCATAGTCTTTGACCCGCATTTGAGCTCGAGGAGACAGGATATCGATTGAGGGGCGTTGAGCAATTCATCATTGGAGTTTGGGATGCATCAGCGGAGGGATTCAAATTGCGGCATCGACATCTTTGTGGGAACTTTTCTTAACTGGATTTTCATTGTTCATCACGCCTGGCTTCAGAATGTTTATGTTCGTTTCGAGACAAGTTTTCAGAAATCCATGTTCCATCGTTGACCCTTCTCGTGATTCACTGGTGCTGAAAGACCTTCTGTTCCATGTGCCCTTCTTGGTGTTATGAGGACCTGCGACATTCCTTCCCTGACAGCGTCGAGGCAGGGGTTCTTACTAGTTACAGAACAGGTTTCCGAAGATCGCTATTAGCTCGATAGCGGTTACATTTCGATCCGGAACTTCGGCCAATCTAAGATAATTTTACAAGTACGTTCATCTCTTTCTATACTCCTTTCGTCCCTTCTCTCCGAAATACTTATAATTCCTATTCCTCAATCAGCTTCGGTTCACACCGTCTTTGATTCACGACAGATTCATCAATCGAGCGGTCCCAGATCCAACAACCAACATGGCCAATGGACCTCGGTCCCACAATCGGGTCAGACTCGAATCGGAAGATGACCCCACGTTCTGTCCCTCCCGAGACGGGGACCCCGTCAGTCATACATATGCGCCATGGTTGGGTTGTGGTCCAAGCGCCCGAGTGGTTTCCTCTTGAGGAGACCTCTCGGGCGCTTGGACCATGCTTCCTGCACGAGCTTCCGGCGGTCGATGCAGTACATCACCTTGAAGCGGGGAGACCAAAGAAACGAGTCGTGACGGAGAGAGGCGCGGAGAGGACAGTTGGTTGCATCCTGGACAGGACATGCATGACCCGAGTCCGGACCGTGGGATGGATGACAACCGGGTGACTTCGAGGAGCCTTCTTCCCTTCACAGCTGGACGAGGTCTTTGAAGACCGAGTTATCTGGTACATATCTACTCTGGAGCGACACCATTCCACTGGACGCAGCGGTACATTGGCGCGGGGCATTATCTGAGAGGTGGGGGGGGGGCCTCAAGGCGAGCTTGTCAACATACGGTACTGGCTGGATCTCGCCGGCCGTCTCGACACGCAGATGCGGGCGCAAAGGCATCGCCTACCTAGCATGCAATGACATGGCGTGCCATGCAATGCCATGTCCAAGGGGGGCCATTCTGACGGGCCGGCCACGGCCGAGTGAGGTTCTTCTATCTTTCGTCGGCAGATGATCGACCGCGGATTCGGGATCCCAAGGAGGGAAACATCAGATCACGCAACTTGGACGCTTGCCGGGGCCCGTCCCATCCATGACCTTGGCACCTGTACGATGCATTCTGAAAAGGTTGTCACCAAGTGGTATGGGCTACCGGACGTGGTACCATGAGCAGTCTGCCACTCGCAACCGTAGTCCTACATCGAGCCTGGACTTCGCTCCGTCGAACGGAGGGCGACAAGAGCTTCTTTATCAGACTGATGACAATGGCGTTTGTTCGTCTACATCGAACAGAAGGCTCAGACACGCCAGACTATCCTTACCATCATTACTCGAGCGGTAGAGATATCACCGAGCGTTGCCGATTGCAATACCTACTGGCCAGGGACATCAGAAGGTCGCAAAGATATCTTCGGCGCTCCTCTGGTTGGTGCATCACCATCCTCCAACAGCATGGAGCAGGGGTATCAGATCTGAAGCTTCGGGAGCATGCGCGGAGGATCTTATCGCAACCGATTCAAACTCCTCCTGACAGCGAATCATGGCCTCTACTCAGTTGAAACCAACAACTGGCATGAACACAGCTCCTGGTCGGTTACTGTGGGGTACACCACCGAGCAAGCCGCTTGTCATGTGCGCGTACGGCAACGATATGGCCTGTTCGTTCTGACCGCCAATGATGGTGTCCGGCGGACGAAGGATGAAAGCGCGATGCATGGAGGTAGAAGCAGCTGTTGTGTTGCCTTCCCGCCTTCCTCCCGGCCACGAGCTCGTTTCCAGCCTGTCTCGACTAACTACCCGCCAGTGGGGCACAGGACGATCCAACATCTACCTACAGTAACTTGGCATGACCGCCATCACCGCTCAGGTTGGACCCGAAGCCGATGCAACAACCGCGGCCCCCCCTCTCCTGCTCCTGATCCTTCCCGGACACGTTCGTGACTCCAACCGCTGGCCAACACCACGCCGCTCAGTTTAGGGGGTTTGCATCGGTCTATCACATACCCTACAGTACCTCGCCGCACAAGCTCCAACGACCTCCAACAGTGGATTGGCGAACGCTACACCCCCTCGACCCCGTGGCTAATCGGGGATGGGCAGTTATCGGGCTCCAACGACGGGCCCGTCCATGATCCTCGAGATCTCGTCTGGTGCTTGTTCTCTTGCATACAGACATCCCTCCTCCCGCACCCGCTCCCCCACCTCCTCATCTTCATCCGGAGTATTGTGCTTGGCGCTGCACTACCGTCGTATGGCAGATGGGATAAGTTCCTAGGCCTTACTGGAAGCCGAAGGATGTATCCCATACACCGTCGGTGCGGACGGTTCTCAGCGGTCAGTGTCCAACTGGCGGGAGCATCCCTGTCCCAATTCCTTCCCCCCCCCTTCGCTGTGTTGTGTTCCTTCTCGCCCCCCCGCCTTTGTTATATGGTCATCCAGTGCGTGCTCACCAATAGGGACAACATGCTCGACGGGTCCTGGCACCTGTCCAATTGCGCTGACCGTGTTACCCATACAGAGTCTGGGAGCAACGACTTAGTTACAGTGGTCCTCCTCCTCCTCTCCTCCCCGGTACGAGTCCTGTGCCCCATCCCGGACGTGGATTGGCGTCCCCCCGCCAACGTTTAGCCGCGCCCCCCGTCGGCTGTTCCGAGTTGCCCATTGTGTGGTCCTCAACCGCTCTCGGCGTGGAGGGATTGGGGGGGAGGGAGCATGGGACTGGCCGTGGTCGGCCACAAAACTAGCGGACGGACGGGAGTCTAGATAGGCGCCAATTGCGACCGCACACCATCGTCATTCTCGTCCCCTTCCTTCCATTTCTATTTCTTCTTCGACGTCCTCTCATCCTCATCCTCGCCCTCCTCCAGCTCTGGATTCTGGTCTTCAGCCTCGTATTGGTGTCTTCGTCGTTGATGATTTCACTGCCCCATTGGATCTCGGCAAGACCTCCCCTCAGCCGCCACAACACCACCAGCGCCGTCGCGACCAGATCATTCATCGCCATCGGCGCCACTGCACGTCAGCCTCCTGGACGCTGCATGTCCCACTCCTGAATGACGCGCAGCATCCCTCGTGCGTCGTGTGGTATCGCAACGGAAATCACCACCGCGCGGTGCTGTTGAGTGGAGAACGGGTCAGGGGCAAACAGGGCGTCAGGGCTGACGAGATACGGGTGGGCCGGGGCGCATCTCGACACGCAAGCTGAACCGAGAGAGACAGCATCCCTTGAGGTGCCCAAGTGTACGGAAACATTCAATTTTTTCAGGCGTCCAGCTGAGAGCCAGATCCGTCGACGGGACACGGTCCGAGTTGCTCGTGCTGGGAACACGCTGGGAACCGGCCGGGCTCTTTTTATAGGGCTGGAACGAAACAAAGGGCACGAGCAGCCTGGACAGCCCGCCTCCATATTTGACCGACGTCGGCCCGAGATCTTTAAGTTATTTGAGCGAGAGACATCGTGTGGGAGCGGAGGAGGAACCATCATCCTCCCCCTCTCCGCTGCCCGCCGCCAACATAGCGAAAGCAGCGCTCGCCATCACGACCGATTTCGCAGCGGCGGCCAATCGCGGCCCGAACGTCTTTGCGCCGGCTGGCAGCAGCACCAGCAGCGGCGGCGTTTTCACATTTGGCTCCGGTGGAGCGGTCAAGATTGAGGACGACGGCCTCGACGAGGCGGCCGTCGTCAGTGGGGAGTCAGCTGCGGCAGCAGCAGCAGCAGCAGCAGCAGGAGCCAGCGTCCATCGCATCCCGGCCCAATGGGACCGCGTCCGGTCGACCTGGACGCCTAATCACCACGCCGAACCCCACCACCATTCACGCCATCGACGACCTGCCCGAAGGTCTCCACCGCCGCGCTCCGCCTCCGACGGGCTCGCGCGATTGACGCTCGGCGCCCTTCCATGCCTCACGGAGCCGTCGACCGCTTCGACTGTGACTTCAACATCGACGCGACCGTCGGCCCGCTCGCCGCCCATCATCGGGTTGCGACTCACCATCATGACCGACCACCCCGGTCTCGGGGATCCCATGACGGCCGTGACGTCGGTCGAGGAGCTCGATGATGAATCGTTCTCCGATGATGAAGGTCCATCGATCAAGTCGCCCTCGACCGAGCCCCCATCCGGCACGTCACCCGACGCGGCCGCCGGGGGCGCCGGCCTGGGCGGTGCCTCCGGCGAGGAGCAGACCTCATTGCCCGTGGCCGGTCCGGCCAAGAGGCCACGAGGGCGACCGCGAAAACAGCCGGTGCTGTCGCCCGATGCGCAGATCAACATCGCGAAAGGCCGCTCCAAGACCGGCTGCATCACCTGTCGCCGACGCAAGAAGAAGTGCGACGAGACGAAGCCTCAATGTGCGTGAAATGTTTCACCGAATTTAATCTCCATGGAGCATTGGAGGAGAATGTAATGTGCGCATGAAATGCTGATCTACGGTTGTGTGCCGTTTCAGGTCTCAATTGCGTCAAGAACGCCGTCGTGTGTGAGGGTTACCCAGAACGGGTTGTCTGGCGTAGTGGGAAGCAGCGGGCCGAAGACGGTATGCAAAATCACTTCCCCCAAACACCAACAGGATGAACCATCTCGAGTCATCGACTCGGCCACTAACGTTGCGATGCATTTCACAGCGCGCGCCGCCCGGGCCCACACGCGGCCGCAGGAGCTGCCCTTCCTGGTCGACGGCATCGAGACGGAGATGGATCGATTCCTGCTGGATCACTTTGTGCGCAAGGCCTGCACCGTCCTGACCATGCTCAACGAGGACGCGAATCCCTTCAAGGTGCTGCTGCTGCCCATGGCGATCCGGCATCGCGGGCTGATGCACTCGCTGCTGTGCTTCTCGGGCTCGCATCTGGCCTCGAGCGACCGTCAGCAGGTCGCCGAGCGGCAGGTCTATCACTACCAGCGCGCCATCGAGGAGCTGCGCACCGACACCAAGCTCGACGACTACGCGCACGGTCGGTCCCACGAGCCGATCGACGACCCGACCATCGCGACGGCGCTCGTCCTCTGTCTCGACACCATCTGCAGCGGCGCCACCGATGGCCAATATCGGCCGCATCTCGAGGCGGCCCGGTTTCTGATCCAGACGCAGGCGACGCAGGATCGAGCCTTTGGCGAGTTCCTCGTCGAGTTCTTCACCTTCCACGACACGGCCAGCGCGTTGACCGCCCTCGATCGCCGACCCGTCATGCTGAACGACGACTTCCCCTTGCCGCGCTTCATCATCCAACGCGACAAGGAGGACCGCGCCTTCGTCGGCGTCTTCGACGGCCTGTTCGACCTGATCTCGCGCGTGACGCAGCTGCGCGACACGGTGCGCGAGCGACGCACCCTCGAGCTCGAACCCGCCGTCGACTACCAGGCCCTCTGCGACGCCGTCTCGTTGGACTGCGCCATCCGATCGTGGGTGTGCCCGCATCGTGAGGGCAGTCCGCGCTACATCGCCGCCCAGCTCTATCGACAGTGCACCTGGATCTACCTGTGGCGGACGGTGCACCCGTCGCGACGGACCGAAAAGATCGTCGCCGCCGTCGAGGAAGGGTTGTCCTACGTGCGCCAGCTGCCGCCCGACGCCTCGAGCCAGAGCATCCTGCTCATGCCCGTCTTCATGCTCAGCACCGCCGCGTTTCTACGCGACCAGCGACCCGAGCTCCGCAAGGCCTTTGGTACTCTCAAGCGCTACTCCAATCTGCGCAACATCGAGGCCGCCCGCGAGGTCGTCGAGCGATTATGGTCCATCATGGACGCCGGCGAGGAGGCGCCCGAGGATGGATCCTGGGATTGGGAAGCCATCATGAAAGACATGGGCTATGATTTCTTGGTCACGTAGAAGAGAGGGGGAAAGGACGGGCGGACCGAGATCAAAAACGTTTCGGACACACGACGCGACGAAGGAGAAAAAAAGCGAATTGTTCAAGCGATTGATTGCTTCCCGGGTTCCATCATTAAGAGGCGTATCACCGGAGACCGCGGCTTTCCTTCTTCATCATTTCGATATTCCCTCTACGACCAATCTTCCATATCTCTCGTTCCCCTCTCTCCTCTCTCCTCTCATGCCTCCTCCTTTCTTCCGTCCCCTCTTCCGTGTCTCTTCTCCATCTGTCTTCCTCTTTTCTATATCATCCACCCCTCTTCTCTTTTTATACACCCACGTTCCAAGCTTCAGGGTTCTATCTGGTCTTTCTTATATTTCCTCTCCACCTAGTTTACAATCTCTCTCTTCATTTATCATGATGATATCTACTCCTGTAGCTTCCGCTTCCAGGACGCCAACGATGACCGTCATGATGATATACTAAAGGCTGAACCATTCTACTGTCTTTCCGCTTCTCCATGCGCACGCGTCTTTCCGATGGCACTCACAGATGCGAGCAGCTGGACGTGGCGATGAAGAGTGCCCGATCATGGTTGGTCTGTCTTTCTGTCTATCTGTCTCAAGGAATGGAATTTCTAATCCATACTCCTAATCAAGAGTTGGATGCGGCTGATAAGGGGCGCAGGGTTCTTGTCGAGGTGACACCATCAATCTGCAGTCCTTCCAAAGACCGGCTTTCTTCGACTTGTGGTCTCCCTATGCGGATGACAGAAACGATGGACGAGCCCAGCAGCAACTGGCGAAGTAACCTTTAGGATCTTCGTCGTTCACACGGTCGAGATTACCACGAGCTTCATTGGACTCATGACCACACAGGATCTCATAATGAGCATCACGTTGATGCTCATCAGCATTTCTTCATCAGCCGTCACCGTTGAGTTGGTCTACTCTCTCGACACCAGACGGCAACTCAACTGGCTTGCGGCCGTGTCTGTCAATATAGTGCAGGAAGGTAATAGACTTCCCGAGATTCAGGTGACTTGAATTCGCTCCTAACTTGGCTCCTGCTGAAGTTCTCTTTACAGAATTTACAGGACTGATATATCTCATCAGCCCCATCGTGTAGAGATGGACACCTTCGTGTACGGCGTCACTTCCCTCTCACTGTAACTCCATTCGAAGTCATTCCGTTGGCCCTCAGATTGCATTAACAAACCTCTTTACTATGCGTCATTTTCAATGATTGTGAGATAAGAAAGATCTCCTTTAACACATCCTGACATTTTGACCCGGTAGGGCGAGGGTTGTGTCATGCTAAGCTGGTAATGCCGATTCTTGAGCACGCATCTATCCAAAATCAGCTACGACAACCTATCTTTCCTTTTCTTACGCTCATCACATGCGCACTGCATGACATTTTCACTGATTGTTGAGAGCAGATGCTTCGATAGGACAACTCTTGATTATTCACACTTAGCAAAGTGGATGACTTCCGGCGGCAAGCCCGTTCCCGTCCGCTTTATTTTGCCGTCGGCCCGTATGTCACCAACGCTCGCCTAGGACGTTCTCCCAGAATCCTCCGAGGCGGGATCGTCACCGGTCTGCCTTGCAACAGATCCAAGTTCAAGAGCTCTAAAAAAAGGTTCGATCAGCACCTTTCGCGTAAAGTGGTCCAAGCTTGGAATACGATGGGGAAGTATTACATAGGATGTTGGCGTGGTGGGCGTTCCACGCATACCCAACACTGCCACCGCTGTGCCGTCGATGCATCTCCGAAACTGCTTTGATGGCGAGACGATCTGACGGCCAGGCACCCATCCTGGCGCTCAGCCCCGCGGGGCGGGAGACGTTGGTTCTCATTCCGAAGGAAGAACGGGGAGTTGCACGTCCATAATAAAGTGGGCCATGTCATCCAACGACGACTTGAGGACCTGTTCGGAGAGATCGGGCATCGACCGCCGTGACCGTCGTGTCGTGTCGTGCTTCGGGTGTTTGGAGCATGCTCTCCGTTCGGCCGTACGCTCAACTCCCTGATGACGACCAGGCGAGCAGCGCGTCGTCATACACGCTCTCGTCACTCGAAGCTCGTCGCCCGGTCGCGGACCATGGTTCGGCCAAGGATGGAGCGACGCAGGTCAATCCACGCTCGCTCGAGCGTCGTGCAACGGATGGTCCGCCGCCGCGTCGACGGTCGCTGTACCCCAGGTGGTGGACGCGTCGATTCTCGGGCTGGCGCGGGGGGACAGCGGCGTACACGGTCCTGGTCGCGATCGTCCTGCTGCTCAACATCGTCTTCACCTGCTGGGCGGCGGCCCGCTTTGGCACGTCCAAGGGTATCGGGACGCTGTACAGTGGCAATTGCGAGACGACCCGTCGTCTGAGCTCCGGCTTGCACCTGCTCATCAACGTCTTCAGCTCGGCCATGTTAGGCGGGAGCAACTACTGTGAGTTCCCGTTATGTCGGTCATCCGTCAAATCCTCGAACGTATTGCTGACCTAGTAGGGACGTAGGTATGCAGCGATTGAGTGCTCCGACGAGGCAGGAAGTCGACAAGGCGCACGGAGCTGGCACGTGGCTGGACATTGGCATTCCCAGCGTCAGAAACGTACGGCGCATTAGCTGGGAACGACGGAATCTCTGGATCCTTCTGGCGCTCAGCAGCCTGCCCTTGCACCTCTTGTAAGTTGCTTGACCTGTTTCTCCTCATCGTGGTGGAGCCACCACGACTGGCCCGGTGCCTGGTGTGATCGAGCGTCCTCACATATCTGACGAACCGTCCCGGCCCGCCAAGCGCGAGATGTGCACGACTGTCACGACCGATTCGTGGGCGGTGTCAACGCGAGGAGGGGATGATGTGAGGTCACGATGGAGGGCTGATAGACGTCTGGGACGACGACAGGTACAACTCGGCCGTGTTCCCGCAACTGGCGGCTTTCGACTACAGTGTCATTGCCGTCTCGGAAGATATTCTAAATGGCTCGGCGCCCATCGGGAACATAACGCGCTCCTCAACGATGGACGCGATGGACGCGCTGTACTGGCTTAGAAATCACTCCAGTGATCTGGAACAGCTGTCGCTCCAACAGTGCCTCCAGGCGTACTCGAGCGAAATTGTGAGCAATCGTGGATTGGCATTACTCACCATATATAGCTCGAAACTAAGCATACCTCCCCATGTCTTCGCGTTAGTTCATCCCTGTTGCTCTTCCCACCGTTGCCCAAGCGTCTGCCTCCCGACTGGGGGTGGAATACCCACGACTTTCCGGCCAAGAATGATCGCTAACTCACCATAATAGGGAGCCCGATAGCCCGATGAAATCTTGTTCACCAGCGTTACCTCAGAATTGCTACCATCCGAGTATGGACATGATTTTCTCCGGCCCCTACTACAAAAGGACCGGCTACAAAGCTGGTTGCCGAAGCAAACAGATGGAGGAACAGTGCGAGCTGCAATTCTCGGTCGTGATTTTAGCGGTGGTTATGGCGTGCAATCTCATCAAGCTTGGGTGTCTACTGTGGACGACAGTACGAATCAATCAGCCGACTTTGGTCACGCTGGGCGATGCCATTGCTAGTTTTCTTCAAGACCCGGACCGGATGACCAAGGGCTACTGCATGGTGTCGAAGAATAAGCTCGAACGTGGAATACGTATCGACGGTGGGGAACCACAGCGCTGGGACGGTCGACGCTGGTTCTGGGGCGCCACGATCGGCTGGCAACGTTGGTTGATCTTTCTTGCCCTGTACGTTGTCATCCGTCGAACCCCACCCATTCTCTCCGTCCCTTTCTTCCTCTTATTCTCTCTTCGCTCTCGTCCTTGGGTAACTCTACCAGAACGACTAATGAATTTGCATCCCTCAGCTGTACCATAGCCCTCATCGTCGCTGGCTTTCTCTTCTACTCGGGCCTGACCACAGAACCGGCCAGGGGGAAGTGGTGGGAACAAGGCTTCGGAGCCATCGACCAGGATGTGGTGCTGGGCATCCACGTCGATAACGTTATAGTCAACACCCTCCTCGCCAACTTACCCCAATTGATTTTTTCCATCCTTTACCTGCTTTACAACGCCATCGTCACCGCGCAACTTGTTGGCCAAGAATGGGGCTCCTTCAGTCTACCTTCCCCTCGTTTCTCTCTACTTCGACGATGGAGACAACGACAACGACAACCACCACGTCGAATCCCGTTACGCGTCACTGTTGCTCGAGGCTGGCAAACGTCGACCTACTATCTCGGCATTCCCTACACATACGGCTTGCCATTGACGTTATTCTCGACTCTCATTCACTGGCTCATCTCCCGCTCCCTCTTCCTCGTCAATATGAAGTTCTATGAACCTACCCACCGGCATGTTACCCAGAGGCACCTGAGCCGATGCGGATACTCCTTGCCGCCCATCTTCGTCAGTATCCTCTTGAGCGTCTTGTTGTTGCTCGCCATCATCATGTCGGGATTGAGGAGGTATCCAAAGGGGATTCCATTGGCGGGGACGTGCAGTCTGGCAATCTCAGCAGCGTGTCATGTCCCCCAAGACGAAAGGAAGGAGTGTCCAGATCTGGCATATCGACCGTTGAGGTGGGGTGTGACGATTGAGCCGGGCGAGCTATACTATCCGGATGCAACAGATCAGCCGATGGGAGTGGACGGTGCGCAAGACTTGGTAGGGGTGGGTCATTGTTCGTTTACCCATCGCGATGACGTCCGCCTTCCTACCGCGGACGAAGGATGGTATATGGGTGAGGTACGGCACGATTGATGGATACAATGAAAGATGTATGTCGTTTCAGCGGGGATCAGGATCCCATAGCATAGCGCAGCGTTGCTCAGCGTAGTTTAGTATATTATACCCTCTGTTGAACCCCCTGGCGGGTGACATCCAGTAATCACCATCGTCGTCATTATGATGAAGGTCAAACGGATTTTCATCGTAAGAGCGATGGAAGTTAAACCCATCATCATCGTCGTCATTGCGATAAAGGTTAAGGCATTCTTCATCGTAAGGACAACAACGACTATCGACGATTGAGCTGCCCATCTCCATTTATTCTATGATCCGCGTGATTAATTCGTGGCCGCGATGGCGCTATACTGGTCGACATCGTCAAGCGGGCGCTTCAGAATAAGGAGATTGGTATTGAAGACCAGCTTCCAATTAGCCCAGTAACTCACCGTTTATTGACTATATTGAGTGAGACTGTTGAACAAATGTAGAGTCAGGGCTATTTCGTTTTGGTCTCATTTACTTAGTTTGTAATCTGCAGCAGGACTAATCTAAGGTTCATATAGCAAATAAATGCCTCGGACCCATGAGTAATTTGTCAGGAAAGTGGGGAGGAGGAGGAGGAGGAAGAGGATGCTATTACTCTATTCTCACCAGATATTTTACGTGTGCACAGAGGGCTCTTTATAGACCTCGTGACTCAAGCCTCCTCCGAGTCGAGTTGGAAGCTCACCTCAACGCTTCGGTACCTCGATGGATGTAGCGAGTGATTGTTCAGTCCAAGGTCCTATATAGAGGGCTAAACCTCGTCCCGCGGGCCTATGATGTCTCTATTGTACAGACGAGATGCCTCAATCAGCGAATTCCCCCTACATAAGAAGTTAACCAGCTTTAGTAAGGGTTCCCAATCGCAATCTGTTGGTAGGGAGCTACGATTCGATCAGTCATCCATAGTTCGTTGTTTCGAGAACACCCTTCCTTGATTACCTTCATCAACAAGTAGGTAACATAATGAATGGGGCAGTCGAGCAGTAACCACTCCATACTTGCTCTGTCTCTTCATCGCACTTACCGTACGACAAAGTAACTCACCTTCATCATTCTGAGAAAAGCTACCTTCTTGATGTGTATGAAAGGAACACCTGCATCAGCCTTACGGTGGTGACTCTAACCTTCATCACTCTGACGATGGTGATATAGCCGCGCTACCATCGGACTCATGGTGAAGATTAGCCAATCTTCCTGGCGTTGATAATGATAATGATGGTTTTAAATAGCGTTCGGTTGTTGTTTTTAAAAAAGTAGCACGAAAGATAACCTGTCTACTGTACCACCCTCTCATCTAACCACAAAAGCCATCTCTCTGAATTCCCGTTGGATGCACCATGATAATCATCCCTCTTCTACCCTCATCTTCTGTATGATTCCTTTCTTTATTCAGTCCCAAGACGACGCGACCCTTATCTCTGTCATCTTGCTGGCGATAACCGTCTTAGAACTATATGAACGAACTGAGCCAGCTATGCATGCAAAAAAATTCCCTGCCCTCTTACCATCCGTCTATATGCTCCTTCCGAGAGAGGAAGTATATAATGATGCTGTGGCGCTCATCCCATCCAGGGATGAACAAATAGCCCACAATCAAGTCTTTACCTTCCACGTCCATCCCGTCTTAGCCGCCCTCGCGAGACAGAGAACGCCGGCACCAGCCAACATGACACTTCCCCCAAACACCTGAGCATCCAAATACCCTCCATGATTCAATTGGATCAAGGCGCCAGCGATGGGCGGACCCACCAAGCACGCGAAACCAACAATACTGAAAATCATGCCCATCCTGATTCCGGCCTTATTGAGATCGGTGGTCAAGCTCGAGACGGTGGCGGGGAACAAGCTCTGGATGCCCGCGGCGAAGAATCCATAGATGAGACTGAAGACCAACAATCCCGTCCGGTTGTTTACGGCGGTCCAGCTGAAGAGCATGACGGAGGCAAAGAAGACAAAGGGGATGAGAGTGTTGAGTGGACCCAGGTAACGGTCAGCGCCGAAATAGTTCGGGATCAGACGGCCGATGATCCCGATGCCGTTCATGATCAACAAGACGTTGACGGACCGGTGGTGGCTGAATTGGAGGATGTCGTGGCTGAAGGAACCGACCTTTTTGTTTTCATTAGTTAACTTATTGCGAGGGCGTCACAATGGGTGTCGGGAACGTGGTAGATGACTTACGTAGTAGAAAGCAATGAACAAGCCCATAAAAGTTAGAAACGCGCCGATGATGAACAGCGTGTACGGTGTCTCTTTGAACGCGGCCCATTCGATCAATGGTCCAGCTCGTCTCGGTGGCAGTCGCGTCCGACTGCCGATGTTGGTGATGGCGAACAGCACAAACGAGACTAATCCCAGTACTCGAACCGTCCAGGCGAATCCGATATATGGCAGTAGTTGCTGGACGATAGCCGGAAATACCATACCGCCTGTGGCACTGCCGCAGCCAGCTAGCCCAATCGCCAAAGATCGTCGTTTCGTGAAGTAGGTCGAGACCAAGGCCAACGAGGGACAGAACAACAGCCCGTTACCGATGCCCATGCAGATACCCTGCGCAAGGAATAATTGCCAGTAGTGCGTCGCTAGCGATGTCATGAAGATGCCCACCAGGACGAGGACGGATCCGAAGAAGAGTGTCGTATGATAGAATCCAGCGTCCGTCGCTCGGCCGGAGAAGACACCGACGAAGAACAGCAGGAAGATCTGCACCGAGCCCACCCAGGCGATGTCGGACGGGGGATGTGCTAGGTGCTTCACGTAGTATGTCTGAAAAGCGCCATATGTGTTGATGTAGCCCCATGTATTGAACACCACGAGGTGGCCCATCAGGACCTGAATCCACGCTCGAGCCCCACCATCTGGTGGGCTATCTGGTGGCGGAGCGGGCTCCGATTCTTCTATTGCTGTCTCGGCATCATCTGTTCTCGTCGATGCCGGCGCGATGATCGTCTCCTCGCAGTCGGTCTGGGTCGAGTCTCTCGTGTGTTTCTCGCACGAGCAGGAAGTAGTCCGGCGAGGAACTTCCTCGTCCTTGGACGAGCTCTTTTCAGCGGGGGGAGCCTTACTCAATAACGCACACATAATTGATTCGTCTTGAGATGGTCTTCTTTCTCGATGGAATCCAGATTAAGGGCGTCTCTTCATCCAAGGCAGCCCCTTCTGATATCGATGAACACAAAGAGAGCATCCTGGTCCTGGCTCCGGTCCTAGGGGGGATATATATGCCCCATCTTCCCCGCTCATGCTATCTTCTTCAAACATGAGTCAGTCGGTATCTCCACTTGAGATCTCCGTGCGAGCCATGGTAGATGGATTACGATATCGGGTCCGGCAAACTTAATGGACCAGCGATGACGCTGCTCTCGAGCCATTGTGAACCGGACAGCCTTGACGCCAAGGCTATCGTGCCCACATGCAAGACGACTGGGACTCCAGTCGTAATGATAAGAGATGCAATTGCATGTGCAATTGCAATGCTCTGCGACGAAATGAAAGAAAGCAACAGCAGTTTAGCTGTTGGCAGACGGCGTGGAGTTGGTCACCATAAGCACGCAGTTGCCGTCATTGCCGAGCCTGTCGTTGCTCTCCCGAGGGCGGTGTGTCACTTCGGGCCGAGGTAGAGCAAAGGCGCGCTGAGTAACCCGGGCGTTAGTCAGAACTGACTAATAGTTCGCTAGGCTCTGAAAGGCTAGGGCTCCATCGGGCCAATCGGAGTTTACGTTCAGACAGCTGGCTTCACGATGCCAGATTGTTGAACACCGAACGCGACTGAGAAAGTTATATCTCCAGATGATGCAATCAGTAAAATTCAATCCATGAAGTCCGTACTTTCAATCTAATCGACACGCATTGCAAGTATGTGTAAGCCTTGAGCATTGATCTATGTCTTCTCTGAATATATTTAGCGGCGAAGTACGGCAAGCTAAACTCGTGATATTGAACAGAACAACATGAGCGGATTGTAGCCTCTCTTTTCCTTATATCACATCAACCATCATGTCGGACCCTCAAATGTTTCAAGCGATTGCTAGCGACGACCTACGACCATACGATCCTAGAAAAACCTCGGCATCTCCCTACCCTCCGGGCGCACCATCCCCGGCTGGATATCCTCCCTCAGGCACGCCGGTCAACCAGTACGGACCGCCATCCGCGGGCCAACCTCATCCTCACCAAGGATATGGCTTTCCGGCTCAAGAGCAGGGGATACAATATCCTCAAGGCACCTACGCCAATGATCAGGCTGGCGATGCTGGCATGGCAGGGTTGACCTCGCAGATGGGTGGTCTGGGAGTCGATGACAATACTGCACCTGCAGCGGGTCGTGGAGGACGAAGGAAGAATCGTCACGCCTATCACAACCTTGACACGTCGTCAGGATCATCTCAATCGTACAATGCACCTCCATATGCTGGGCAACCGGCACCAGGTGGTCAGCAATTCCCGGCTTCGGCACACTCTCAGACCGGTGCACCACCGTTCACGTCCTTCCCCAGTCAATCATCCTTTCCTAATCAATCCAACGACTCCTTGGGTCCCACCACGCCCCTTTCAGACGGAAACACGCCATGGGCGGTTCAAGGATCCGCTCAGCAGGGCCGTGTGGATCCAGATGAGATCCCCAGCATTCCGCGCTCGCGTGATGTATCGGCCCAATACTACCTCAACCATATCTATCCTACGCTAGAGAATCATCTTCCTCCACCGGGTGCGGTGGCCTTTGTGGCGCACGATCAGGGCAACTCTTCGCCAAGATTTGCCCGTTTAACCACCAACAATATCCCGTCAACCGCAGAATATCTCGCTTCCACCGGCCTCCCACTTGGCTTACTTCTTCAACCTTTGGCGCCCTTACAGCCTGGAGAAGCGCCTATTCCGGTACTGGACTTTGGTGAAGTGGGCCCACCGCGGTGTCGAAGATGTCGAGCCTACATCAACCCCTTCATGACCTTTCGGTCGGGAGGAAATCGATTTGTGTGCAACATGTGCAATTTTCCCAATGAAGTTCCCACCGAGTATTTCTCGCCGGTGAACCCACAAGGTGTGCGTGTGGATCGAGAACAGCGACCCGAGCTGATGAGGGGAACGGTGGAGTTCATGGTGCCAAAGGAGTATTGGGCCAGAGAGCCAGTTGGGCTTCGGTTGCTGTTCATCATCGACGTGGGTCAGGAGGCCGTCAACAAAGCCTTCCTCGAAGGCTTCTGTGAAGGCATTGTGGCTGCTCTGTACGGCCACGATGATGCATCGACCAATGGCACGGATGAGAATGGGACGGAGGAGGATGAAAACGTCCGCCGCTCGCTACCGCCTGGCGCAAAGGTGGGCATCATCACGTATGACAAGGAAGTTCACTTCTACAATCTCTCGGTGAGTGACCATCTTTCATATATTGGACCGAGCGTTAATCAGCAACAGGCGGGATTGGAGAAAGCACGAATGATGGTCATGCCTGATATCGAGGAACCCTTTGTTCCTCTGGGCGACGGGCTATTTGTAGATCCGTATGAATCTAAGTATGCACGCTCCTATATTCATTATTTGGGCCAGATTCTGACAATTTCCTTCATCATAGGGAAGTCATCACTTCCCTCCTGACACAGCTTCCAAGCCTCTTTTCCGATGTCAAAAATCCAGAGCCGGCTCTCTTGCCCACGCTGAGTGCTGCACTGGCCGCACTCTCCGCGACCGGTGGAAAAATCGTCTGTTCCCTCTCAGCTTTGCCCACCTGGGGTCCGGGTCGTCTTTTCCTGAGAGATGATGGGAAGATCCTACCGGGCGAAAGCGAGAAGAAGCTCTTGACCACCGACCACCCAGCATGGAAGAAAATGGCCGAGAAGATGGTGCAAAGTGGTGTGGGCGTGGACATGTTCCTCGCAGCTCCCAGCGGGGGCTATCTCGATGTCGCTACTGTCGGTGAGTATGCTTTTATTTTATGTTTTATGTGTTACATACGCGGCCTAACGACAATTCGCCGGTAGGCCATGTCTCAGCAACCACCGGCGGAGAGGTCTTTTACTATCCCAACTTCCATGCACCCCGTGACCTGCTCAAGTTGTCGAAAGAGGTCAAGCATACTGTGACCCGAGAAACCGGGTATCAGGCGATGATGAAGGTGCGGTGCTCCAACGGCCTGCAGGTCGCAGGGTACCATGGCAATTTTGTGCAACACACCTTTGGCGCCGAATTGGAACTTGGTACCATCGACGCGGACAAGGCCTTTGGTATCATGTTCAGCTACGATGGGAAGTTGGACGCTCGACTCGACGCTCACTTTCAGAGTGCGTTGCTGTACACCACAGCCGCGGGAGAGCGACGAGTACGGTGTTGCAACATTGTTGCTAGCGTTAGTGAGGGCGGCCGTGATGGTATGCGCTTTGTCGACCAGGATGCCGTCGTCAGCCTGATTGCCAAAGAAGGTCCGTTTGTGCCGATCGTCTTCTTCCAACCCCAATTCAATCACCGAATGCTGACTAGATTGTTAGCTGCATCCAAGGTGGCCGAGCGGACGCTCAAAGAAATTCGGGGAGCATTGACCGAGAAGACGGTAGACATCCTTGCCGGCTATCGGAAGAACTTTTCCGGCTCGCATCCACCGGGCCAATTAGTACTTCCCCAACATCTCAAGGAGTTTGGAATGTACATTCTCGGTGTTATCAAATCTAGGGCCTTCAAGGGTCGGTCATCCCCTTCCTCACCGTATCTCACTCCCTGGCTGTGACGGTTGCTGACAACGACTGCAGGCGGCCATGAACCAAGTGATCGACGATCACACGATCTCCGGATGGTCAAGTCCATGGGTGCCATGGAGATGTCGCTCTATCTCTATCCTCGCATCATCCCCATTCACAACCTGGACGAGCAGGATGGCTTCCCCAACGAAAACGGCCATCTCCAGATGCCGGCCTGCATTCGGGCATCTTTCTCGCGCGTTGAAGAGGGTGGGGCGTACCTCGTTGACAACGGACAGACCTGTCTGCTCTGGATTCACAGCCACGTCTCGCCCAATCTGCTGATGGACCTCTTTGGGGAATCCCACTCGACCCTCCAATCACTCGATCCGTCCACCTCGGCCCTTCCCGTGCTTGAGACGCATCTCAACGCGCAGGTCCGGAACATTCTGCAGTATCTCAGCACAATTCGAGGCTCCAAGGGGTTGACGATTCAGCTGGCACGTCAAGGCCTCGACGGTGCAGAGTATGAATTTGCGCGGCTTCTCGTTGAAGACCGCAACAATGAAGCGCAGAGCTACGTGGACTGGTTGGTGCACGTGCATCGATATGTGCAGCTGGAGGTTAGTACCAGCAAAGCCTTCCCCTAACCCACCAACGCATCATCCCTCCAACTGACCACATCGGGTGCAGCTCTCCGGCCAGCGGAAAAAGGAGGACAGCTCCGAGGGGACGTTGACAAACCTGACGGGCATGCGGCCGCCATATTGGTGAAGGCAGGACGATACCGTGTCCTCTCGACTACACGATTTGGGGGTCGATGGTGAATCAGCATGGCAGGAGTAGCCGATGGGCATGGATGTGGAGTGGAGAGTACATGATGCTCCTACCGACCAACCGGACTGCGTTCCCTCATCTCACCTGCAGCGGCAACGAATGACAGCGCGCCTGAGCCATGTCGTCCCGCAGAAGGGCTGCAGATTACATTCCGTCAAGGCTCACTGTCCTGTCCTCTACGCATGTAGATAGGAGCTCAGGTCGAGCACCGGTCAGCGATGCCCAATCCCCGTGCAGCATCCGGCAGTGCCTTGCTGCTTGCTGCGGATTCTGCAAGGGTTTCTGGGTAGCTGTCGTCTCGGCCCGTCGTCCGGGATCATGTTCGGGCACTACCTCGTAGCGTCGCCCGTCGACCAGCGATTCCTTCATCTGTATCCCCGGCTCCACTGCTGCATCTTCTAGTCTATTGCATGACAGTCCCGACGCTTACGTTCCACGACAGTCACCATTTCATCGTTCTTGTGTACCCCCAACTCATTCCTCTTGAGACGCTCCAAGGTGTGTGGCAGCGATAGACAGCTTCGACCCGTCAACCTATCAGAGTCCCGTCATCCGATTATCCTCAAGCCTATAGGGCCACTCCACGTCACACAGCACCCGTTACTGCGTGAAGCTGCAACCTACACCTACAGAATAACACACACGGGATCTCCGTGGGGGACAGAGGATGGACGGACGGATGGCACGGACGGCCTCATGGATCGACGCGGCTCGGGACGGTCCTGGTTGCTGTATCACCACCCCAGCGTCCGTTAGAACCCACACCGCACTCAATTGCTACGACGGCCATTCCCTTCCCCGTCCTGATCGCGAAGCCTCATCGCTCGCTCTGCTGCACGCTGCACCAATGCAGTAATGCTGAGCGGAGGGATGTCCCAGATAGGCAACGCCGGAGATACTCCATCGTCACGATACATGAGGCCTACACCGCATTTGATCAGCTTCAAGGTTGTCGCAACCCGGACGGCTGCTACTGCCACCACGCGCCTCATCGGTGATCGTGTGCTTTGGATCTTGGGTTCGAGGATTCATGCCCACGTTGGAAAGCCACAAGTGGAGTTCGACAACCCACTATCAGGATTACTGCGCTTCAGGATGTTTGCAGGAACACTGAACGTCATATTAAGATTTGATGTCGACACTCAGCCCCCGCTCAAGAGGGTATCGGCCTGTCGACATATCAGAGCAGCAGCAACGCTCCGAAGTAGGACCGGCCCGGATGAGTCTCCATGCCCCGTCAGTCTGGACAACGTCCTGGAACGGGCTCGCAACAAACCCTGTCCCTGCTGTTCCCAGCCTCATCATCAGACACCGGTCCACGGCATCTGGCCTGGCGAGACAGCTGCCGCTGCTGTCGAGGATGCTGCCCGACCTTGGCACCACCGCTTCTTGCAACGCGTGCAAGAGGTTGCTTTTTTGCCAGCTCAGACCAGGTCCTATTAATCGCACTACTGTAGACCTACAGTAGGGTCTGGACTGGGGTTCTATTTTACCTTCTGTTCATATCTGTAACTCATCGAAGCTTTCTGAGCTTCGTCATGCCACGGTTTCGCCGGGATCGAACCTTGCCATCAGGACGGTCTGGGACGGCCTAAACTTACCATTGGACGAAAGAACCTTTATGCTCATTCCGACGCTTGGCCGAGAAGAGGAGCGTGGGATGAAAAGTTCGAACCGTTCCGGTGGAGTCTTCTCTACCGTGGGATGGCATCGACATATACATCACTATCAATGCAGCCGCTGCCGATGCATGTCCTATTTACCCGGCCCATGATTCTGTCATCATCGTCTGTCCCACATGGAACAAGCCATGATTAGCTTTTCGGGCTGCGAGTCTCGCGACCCTTCTCTCTATCGTTTCTCATGTCTCCCCTTCTGATCACCGCGGAAGAGTGAGAACCCACCGGATGACCGGGGGATGATCGTGAGCGCCCCTGCGAGGTCAGCATCGTCAATG
>QQTW01000488.1_pt1 | contig 24746 bp, 16 predicted proteins | sample 1904831 | NCBI WGS metagenome assembly QQTW01 (sample SAMN09435610, study PRJNA476489) | Subsurface metagenome, whole genome shotgun sequencing project. | reverse complement strand
GACGTCTCAGGGCAATTGAATTTTTAAGCAATCCGTAACGGCTTTGAAGTTCAAGTAAGAATGGCAAGCGCTTTCACATGGGTAGCCAGATCAGTCTCGAGTGCTGCAGCAAGACAAGCAGAAAGAAAAGAATCCCTGAGAAGTCGCCTGATTCGAGATTGAATGCGAGATGCTGTAACCCGGCAATTATAGGTCTAATCATGAACCACTAAACCATCTTGGAGAAACAGAATCCTCATCCAGGCTTTGGCGGTTGCGCCGTTTCTCCGTCCGTACCCGTCATGCCCAACGATTGACCATCTGAGTGTAGCTCCGATGCCTCAGCAGTCTCATCAATGGATGTGACGAGAGGAGGCTGTTGAGAAAAGTATACGCTCACACAAGGGACCGTAAACGGAGCCCCCAGCCCACCAGCACATTGATCCAACAGCAACTCCCTCATCGCATCGACGCAGTTGATGTCGCTCACGCTCAAATCGAATACCACTCTACACAGGGAGGTTTCCGGCATCACCAGCACGAGCTGGGCACGGGGACAGAACATGCGAACCAGACGATGGGCGTGAGCTCCGCAGAGGCCGCTGTATTTCTCATGGTCGAAGGCGTATGTGACTCTCAGGCCTCCTGCATGCTGGGCGATTAGGCAGATCGAAGGTATCGCTCGAGGCAGTAAGAAGTGGGCACTGCTGGCAGCTGCTGGCCGCTGAGATAGCTCTGATAACGCAGCCGCGCAGCGGGCGACGGTGGACGTCAGGACGAGGCCGATGAGCGCGAGGACCGCTGGCCGAAGGTGGGATATCATCTCTGCGTCTTTGCTGTATGGAGTCGGCGACAGACCGCCTGCAACCTAGTAAGGGCGATCATCTTTATGTAATCCGATCGCATGGTGCCCTGCTTCTACTCCGTCAGAAGAGTCGTGCCAGTAGGCCTAGGAGAGTGGTGAGATATTGTGCTTTTTCGTAACGGCAGTCAAATAGCTTTCGCAACGGCAGAGGTGGGCGCGAGCATTCGCCGGTCCCGCTTCCGACCCGAAATGAAAAAGTTCCCCGGGGCCTTCATCTCCTCACCGACGCCGGGAGGCTTCAGGGTCCTGATGGCATGATATCAGCCGTTGCTAGGATGACCCGGTATAAGTTAGGTCTGTTAACCTTGATTAGATGATTCGAGACCTCGGGACAGAGCAGACGAACCTTGAAGCTAAAATTCATATTCTCACACAACAGGCGCCTTTTCGAGTAGGTCATAGCTCTTCAGCTTTACAACCCGAAGGCAAAGGACGGGAGCTCCTGGCTCTTACAGTGAGCGTGTTAAGTTACACGATATATTGCGGCAACCTGAAGTTATCAGTGGCACGAGACACCTCTCAACGAGAGACGTGCAAGAAAATATATATCATCTGCGCTCATCGTTTATTTGATCCATTAAGCTGTAGAATTGCAAACGCCCAGGCAAGACATCCCGGAGCATATACTTCGCTCACTAGGATTACACATCCAACAGCAAATTGTTACAGGAAAATTCAAAGATACTGCTTTTAGTCTTCAGTTGCCAATTTGAAATAAAGTCTGTCCGAGAGGTTCTCTTGCCCTCCTCCCACACAGCCCAGCAAACCGCCTTTCGACGCATTGCTGGACGAGAGAAAGGCCTTCTATTCCCGGGAGAATTATTCAATCTTCCAACGATCATTTAGAAGCCAGCCTCTGTGTGAGGACGAGCTCCTGCAGGACCCAGGGTCCTGCGTCGCTGGTTGTGCTCTGGTGCAGAGAGTGAGAAGAAATACAAGCCAAACGTAATCTGAAATGAACTAGAGGTGGTGAATGGGAATTTGAAGGGGTCAAGCTTAATTCGCTCAATCATCGTGAGGATATAACAGTCTCGTCGCGTGGGCGACATGCTTCTAGTGATATCAAACTCCCAAAGCTCCACGCTAAGACATACCCGTACATAGCCATAAACTGACCTTCATCATCGATGGTAAGAAGAGAGGGAGAAATGCCAACTTAGCTTTGTGCTTCAATGGTGCGGATACAGCAGCGACATGCTCTCACCATGATGTCTGCGCCGCATGGCCTCAGCCAGCAAAGCCGCGACGTCCAGCACGACCAATTTGCTGGCTCCATGCTGTGGCGGAATGGGAAACGTGTTTGTCACGACGATCCGATCGATGCAGTCACATTCCTGCATCTCCGCCAGACAGTTGCCGCCGAAGAGGCCGTGGGTGGCCATGCAGTAGACCTCGGTGGCGCCGCCCTTTTTCACCACCGTCTCGGCCGCCGCGATCCACGAGGCGGATTTGTCGATCATGTCGTCGACGATGAAGACGGGCCTGTCGCGGACGTTGCCGACGAGCGTGACCATCGTCTCGAGCTCCGGGTTCTTCAGGCCGTCGTCCTCTTCGTCGGAGGTGGCGCCGGCGTCGACGGTGCCTCCGAGAGCCTGTTCGGGCCGGAAGGAGGACGTCGTCGACATGAAGGAGGCTGTCATGTGGTCGGGCGAATGCTCGCCGACGGAGCCGGCGCGAGTGCGGACGGCTGGCGTTGCGAATGACTGGGCGGACATGCAAGGCGATGGGAAGTTGTCGTCCACGATGTGACCATGTACTAGACGGCCTTGTATGACGTCCCGGGCACGCTTGTCATTTGTCAACAGCTAGTCAGTGGACGGGATGACGAAGACAATACCTCGTCGTTGTATTCGCCTTCCGGACTCTCATCACGACCACTGTTGGCGGCTGGGAGCGTATGGGTGCGCAGCAGCCTTGGCGGAAGAGCGGTGGGCTCGATCGAAGAGGTCACCGGCCAGGTGGATCTTGCCAGCGGGCTGGAAGGGAGATCCCCAAATCCGTTCGTGCTTCTGACAGCATTTGACGTTGCTCTACTCCTCGTTCGCAGCGCGAAACCGGCCTCGGCAGCCTTCTCGTCGATCCCATTTACCTTCTTGCTCTCTGACTGACCGTCCACCTGGTTCTGGCCCGTCTGACCGTCCTCAAGAGAGCCGTCGTCCGCCAACGGTTCAAATATTATGCTCTCATTCACCGACGTCCTCGCCGACGGCACAATCCTCCTCCTATCCGTCGTAACGATACCGAAACTAAGCTTCAACGAGTCCGCCAACGACGTAACACGCTTCGTCCCACCGGCATTCTTACTGACAACCACCCCATCCCGCCAGTTCGCAATCCGCATCCTGATCCAGCGCGCGAGCAGATGCTCGGCGACGAGATTGTCGACGGGACACTTGAAGAAGCCCTGCATCTGGCTGGCGTGCAGGTCGACGGTGATGACGTGGTTGACGCCGGCGACGTGCAGCAGGTTGGCGACCATGCGGGCGGTGATGGCGCCCCGGTGGGACTTTTTCTTCGACTGGCGCGAGTACGGGAAGTACGGCATGACGGCTGCAAAATTGACACACGCCCGGTCAGCACGGCAGCGACAGGTCGCGCTCGGCCAGACGATGATGATGGCAATGCACACCCGTGATGGACCTTGCGGAGCCGCCCTTGCAGGCGGATATCATGATGAGCAGCTCCAGGACGTTGTCATTGATCCTGTAGTCGTGAGTATAGGCTGAACCGAACAGGTGTGCCCTCAGGAAGCGTACCTGTCGCTTCCGCTCTGTACGATGAAGACATCCTGATCGCGGATGGAAGTCTCTAATATAGCGTCAGCTAGATGAGTTCTTCGGAGAGAGCACAAGGCCGGTTACTGATCTGAACGCTCGTCTCGCCATTGCTGAAGTTGTTGAGCTCAGCCTGTGCTGGCTTCTGACCGAGGCACTCGCAGATGGCGTCGACGAGGGCTGGATGGGATCTGCCGGAGAAGATTTCCGTTTGACGCATTGTGGTGCTGTCTAGTCGTTCATGTTGTTATAATGAAGATATAATGAGTGAAGAAAGACGAGTCTTCGCAGCCACTGACTTGAGTTCTAATGGTGAAGTCGGGAAAGTAGCGGATGCGTGCATCAAAACTTAGGGCAGGGTTAGACGACAGCGATCAACGTCGGATCATCAGCACGCTAAATTCTATTTCCTACTTCGACCAATGTTTTCACTTTCCGGGAATGATCGATTCAAGATATATTCTTCATACGCGGGACTTATAATATAAGTCGGAGCCTGAAGCCTGTTATACGACCTTTCCAGGCTTTGCTTTAGTTCCACTTGTATAACCAGCAACCTTATACCATGATCATATGCGCTCCCTCGGCACCAGTCTCATATAAAACATCCTCACCCTTACACATCCATCATCTGGACCAAGAAGTATGCATGATAGGTGTATGAAGATAGCAGGGTGGCGTAGCGTATACTCATAGTAGAATCTCGTACTCAGACATCTATACTTGTCAAAGCTCCTTCTCCCGATGCAAGTATCAGCCGACAGATGCAGCGTAAATCGACGCCAGTCAGAACTGCCACAAAACGCCATCCCATGCTCAAGCGCTATGAGGAACTCACCGACATTCCTTTGACCGTCCTACTCTTCCTCTACCCCCTCCTCCCTCTCAGTCAACCTCAATGCCTCCTGGACCCCACTAACAAAATGCGCCTCCCCACCGCACATATCCACGATCCCACTGCGCAGGAACAGCCTCCAGACCTCACTCCTCCGACTCGGCACTCTGCAGAAGAAAACCCTCACGCCTCGCGCCCGGTACGCAGCGACAATCTCCGCCAGCACCTGCGTGCCCGCGCCGTCCAGGCTCGTCACGCCGTGCACGTCGAAGATGATGTTGCGATGCGTCGATGCGGATGCGGATGCAGATGCTGTGCCGAAGGACTCGGCTGGTGGCAGTCCTGCTGGTGCTGGTGGTGGGGGGCGTGACGGGTGCAACGACGTGCTGCCGTGCACTTCGAGTCTGCGCAGCCGCGACTTGAGCTCGCCGGTATTGGCGAAGGTGAGCGGCTCGGGGATCTTGACGATGAGGCAGCCCTCGAAGAACTCGAGATCGTCGTCGTCGGCAGTACCGTTGTCATCGGCAGTGGTCCCGCGATGGTGGGTCTCTGCGTTTTCGAAGCGGTCCGTGGTGCCGGGGACGCGGCCGAGAATCTGGATGCGGGGACGGGTCGAGTGGCGGAGGAGGCGGAGGATGGAGAGGCCGGTGCCGGCGGCGATGCCGATCTTGAGGTTCCAGAAGATGGTTGTCAGAAAGATGAGGAGCATGAGGATCAGCTCGGAGGTGCCACCGATGCGCCAGAAGAAGGCGACGTCGTGCGGGGCTTCTTCGAGGAGGGAGTATGCTACGACGGATATCATGGCGGAAAGCACGCCTTTCTGAGAGCACAAAATGATTAGTATGGATCGAAACTTGATTATTGCAACCGAAAAGGTCCTCACCGGCAAGTAATAGAAATATGGTAAGAGAAACAGAATGCATAGCAATGTGATCAAACTCAGGAATATACTGCTCATAGGGGTCTTCCCTCCAGTCGACGCATTGACCTTGCTCCTGCCGTACCCGCCAAACGCCGGCAACGACATGAACAGCCCTCCGATAACGTTCGCCGTCCCCAGAGCGACGAGTTCGCGGTTTGCGCTGAGATTGATATTCTTGATCCCGTCGCCATTCTTATCCTCGCGCGCGCCCAGACTCTTCGCCGCCACGGAGGACTCGAAGAAGCCAAGTAGAGCGATGACGAAGGAAGTGCTGAAAGCGTCAGAAGCGTGTTTGAGATGCGTCACGTTGAACGGGGAGTGAATTGCAAAGAGTTCGCCGTCGGTCTTCACCGGCCCCAGGATCTGCAGTCCCATCTTATCCCACTCGAACGACCACGAAAAGATGGCGGACAGGACCACGACCAAGAACCGATCCGGCACGTACGCAACGCCCGGATAGCGCGGCTGCAGACGCTTCTTAACCTCGCGGCAGACCATGATGATGGCGAATGCCCCAAATGACACGGCTGCGGTGAGTGCATGTGCGTTCCTGATATTGTTGGCAAGAAAGACAAGCTTGTCTATGGAGCTGCCGTGCGCGACGTCCCCGATATGCGCGAAGCCCAGCTCGGGAATCAACTGGTCGATGAAGATGACGAATCCGACAGCGCTGATGAAGCCTCTGAGAAAAGGACGGCTGAGAACGCTGTCGAGGAAGCCTAGTCGGCAGAGGCCCGATGCGAGGATGATCGCGCCGGCGGTGGAAGTAACGACGCCCGCAATCTGAGCGTTCATCGCGCCGTTTTCGTCGCCGCTGTGACTTTTGCGAATGTTATCCCGCACGACCTCGCCGGTGAGAAGAGAGCCTGCCGCTTCGGGGCCCACGACCATCTGCGGGCATGTGCCGAGAAAGGCGTATATGAGCGGATTAAAGACAAAGCTGTAGAGACCGTTGATGGGCGGTATATGACCCAGATTGGAGGCGTACGAAAGAGACATTGGGATGTAAAAGGAGGCCATGGTAAGTGCGGCAACAAGATCACCTTGAAGGTAATGGAGTCTGTATTGCCTGATCCAGGTTAAGAATGGGAAATAGTACGATATGTATCTGTAATGCAGAGTCAAGTGATCAGTCTCATACCATCAAACAAGCCAACTAAGGCTATCCAAACCCCCACATCCGACAATGAGAAGTATATCATCACGTACCTCAGCCGCTCCCGCCTCTTCCTCGACCCCTTCGATGGCTGCAGTGCCGGACTCGCATCCGCTTTACTCCCACTGCCACCAAAGATCCTCCTCGTCAGATCCTCCCCAAAGAAGCTCTTCGACCGATCCCCAGAATCACTCAGAACCTCGTCAAGACTCCCACCAAACCGACCACCGAATCTATCCCTCAAATCGGCTGAAAACGTGCTACCATAGCTTCTGTGCGTATCAGGTCGGGGAGAGAACGTTCCGTGATTGCACGTCTCCGCTCCGCACCCGCTCGCTCGGTCCCAGTCGTTGGAAAGCAACCGCGTCCGCGCATCCGGCTCGGGGGATGCGCCGCGGTCGGCGAGCGCACGCGTGGTGAATGCTGTCGCTGCATGGATATCGGATTTTCGGGATCGGCCGCTTTCCCGACCGGACGCCGTGTCGGCGGAGAAGAACGGCGACACGCTCGTGCTGTCGAAGCGGCCCGGTATGGCTTCTTCCATCAAGGGCGAGGGAATGAAGGACGACCGAAGCTGGCTCGGAGCAGCTGGGGCGTGCTGGAGATTTCTGGAGTTTGATGCAGCCGGATCGCGGGAGTAGGGAGAGGGCAAAGACAACGACCGCTGCAAAGCAGCAGAGGGCTTCGGGCGCTCGGAGTCTGGTACCATGATCGTGTGGTCACCGGCTAATAATGATGTGGTAAATCGAGGCTCCTCGTGGATAAGACACAACCAACCCCACTACTGCCTTTCTGCGCATCGTTAGAAGCTGTCAACGGGCTGTTCTCGAGGTTTGAGAGAATAGAACAGTCGGCGAAAGGCGCAGGACAGAATAGTTGGACATGGCCGTCGTCAGAAGTTGCTATGCGCAGGCTGAGGCCTCGGAAGAACGTGAAAAGACCGTTGCGGCATGACGGCAGAATCCACGACTCAGACGTCACAAGGCTGGGGCGGTGAAGTCGCCAAAAACTCGCCATCGCATAACTTTTAAATCAATATGGGGAGACAGTTGGTACATTGGCATATGGCAAATTCATGAACGAAGCAGGATATGATAAACACGTCTGTACCAGTAAAGTTCAGCATTTCCCACAGCTCACGTCCAATAGGTGACATGCATAAAAATAGCGGCCACCTGGCTCTACACAGTACAGCAGAGTCTCGAGACAGCGGCATCCACTAACTGGTTATAACGTACAGGCTTTTCGTTGATTGTTCCTACAGTTTCTTCTTTGCTCGAAACGCTAGCTAACATATTCGGAGACGGCATCGCCACCCCTTTGACTGGACCGCTTTCTTAAAGGATGACATAACCCGTTGTTTTTCCCTCCGCAAAGCCATGAGGAAAGGAAATCAAGTAATCCTCATTGCTGTCCTTGACCGTACTCTTCCAGACCACGCCCTTGCGCAGCGTGACGGTCTCACATCCGTTCAATCTCGACCAACCCCATTCTCATAGCACGCATCATCAACCCGGGCCAGTGATCCCTGCGTGCGCCTACTGAGCCTTTTTCTGACTCGGCCCGGCCGCATATTTGTTGATATCAGTCGCGTCGACCGCCTGCCTGGCGATGCCCTTGACCGTATCCCAGGCCTGCCTGACAGCGGGCGGGGTGCTCTGGTTAGCGAGCGCAGCGTCCGCTCTAGCGGTGAGCTGGGAGATGGCGCCCTGGACGAAGGTGCTTTGGGAGTAGCGGGCGCGGAAGAAGGCGGTGTAGATGAGCAGGAGGAACATGGAGCCCTTCTGGAAGAGCAGGGCTGAGCCGAGCACGCGGAACCACAGCACGATCTCGAGGACGGCGACGAGCGTCATGCTGGTGTCGTAGTGGTCCTTGATGAAGCGGCCGACCGTCTCGCCGAGCGGGGTGTACCGCTGCTTGGCCGCGCCGGGCGACTGGCCTCCGCTGCCTTCCTGCGGCGGCTGGCTCGTGATGAGGAAGTTGCTGCGTGTGTAGGTGGCCACGTGGAAGACGGAGTAGACGGCGAACGGGAGCATTGCCAGCGGGATCTGGCGGGAGAAGAGCCATACGAGAGCCATTCCTGCAATTAACTCGACAATCAGTGGACAGTTGCAAGTTTACCGGCTGGAAAGACAGCTGCACGCACCTAGGTATTGCACATTCTCATCGGTGATCATGTTAATCGCCCCATAGGGCTTGCCGGCCCTCATCCGCGCCCTGTAACCCTTATAGACGACGATACCGTAAGTGGCCGCAGCCGAGATGAAGGCCAGACGGTAAGTGAGCTGGGCCAATTTGTTGTAGTATCGGAAAGTGATGTAGTTGAAGCTGTAGTGTGTTGTGCAAAACAGGAGGACGACATGACCGGCGAACCAGGCGAACTGCAGTGTCTGGACGAGTCGCAGCAGTCTCTCTTGCAGCGGCAGCGTCGCTGGCGGAGGTGGTGCCATGGCTGCAGAAGATCTTAGGTACGTAATTCAAGCAATCACACAGGCAACTATGAACGGTGGATTAGCGATACGAATGCTTAGAGATATTTGTGATGTGCGATGATGTAACAGTGAGGTCTAACGAGGCACTTCGAGACCATGAGAGTAGACAAAGCATGTCATCAGCGTTGCGGCTGCCTGCGCAATTGGACACCTATGCAGCTCAAACTGCGACTGCGACTCTGACGGCTGTGTGAAAGGCAAGAGTGACCTCACGCACGGGGCTCCGAGATAACAATCAAGCACGTGAAGAGTCGAAGAAGGGCAATTGACTCACCTGTTCAGCTAGCTGAATGATACGAATATGCCTGCAAAAATGTGAACGTGTGGGTGGAGGATGGTGGAGGAGGTTTGAGGGCAAAAGTGGTCGAGAAGAGCTTGAAAATCAGCTCGTGTGATTGACGACAGATGTTTATTCAGGACCTGACGGGTGACGAAATGCTTTTACCAAGCGAGGGGGCCTTGGAACGTCGAGGCTTGGCAGCCGGTAGCTTGCACGTGACTGTGCCTGGCGCCTTGTTTTTCGTCTGATGTCGCAACTATCCATGGATTGAATCAGCAATGGGTGCTGTGTAAGTTTCGTCTTAATGTACTCAGTCTCAAGAACAATATTCACTGAAGGGAGGGGCACGAAATGCATCAACCGTGCCATTTCAACCAAAGGCACGGTGAAGAGCGATCATCTAACCGTTATGATGACTCCGTATGCTCCCTTGCTGCCTCGAGCAAATCAAAACAAGATAAATAGATAGAGTATCTAAGCCGTAGAAATACACGATAGTAAACGCAACCTCGTCGCTCCCTCGCCACCACTGCCCGCCCGATGCGAAGACTTCCAGCCTCACTTCGGATTCCCTGAACGGTTCCAAGGGGGAGAAGACAATCGCTTGCACAAACAGACGCAAAGAGAAGAGGAAGAAGAGACGGATAGACATTGCAGTGTAGAGGTATCAATCAGGAAAAATCAAGGGGGGAACCAGCACACGCGCACACCGTCTCTCTCTCGCCGTCTCGGTGATCAAACCAGCCAGCCAATCAAACGATCAATCAATCAATCAATTCATCTGACGAAGGAGAGCTAGACCAAATCCACGCAGCCGGCACAAACAGGACGACAAGCTGCGGCTGACACCGAACGTATCTTGCCCTTCGCTACCGCGTGCGTGCATGCAATTAAGTCTCCAGAGTTGCAAACCAGTGTTACCCGGGAATAGAGTTTTGAATTAGGAAAAGGGGGCATTATCTCGGGGGCCAAGCAGCTCAAACAGATTCTACCCAGGCGACGGACGCAACGCAAACCCACGCCGCTGCGCAGCCGGAAGATTGGGGTGGAGGCCGGCAGCGGGCGGAGGATCCGACCCTTAGCGCAGCGAGAACTTGTTCCGCTTGCCCTTCTCTTCCAGAGGTCGGCCGCTCTCGATGCGTGCCTTCTTCTCCTCGAGGTCTTGCCGCTGCCGCTCGAGCTGGTCCTTCATCTCCTTGTGTCGCGAGTAGAGCTCTTCCTCGCTCTGCTTGAGCTTGCTCTCCTTCGTCATCTCCATTTCCATCTTGGCCAGCTTCTGCTCGTGCAGGGACCGCTCCTCTTCCTGCTTCACCGCCGGGTTCACCTCCTTGAACACGCTCGGGTCCTGGGCGACTCCCATGGCTGCGAGCTTCTCTGACCGGTAGTTCTCGTACAACGCGTTGTTGGTGTGCTCCTTGAGCTCCTCCATGTGCGTGCGGATCAGCATCTGGCGCAGCTTGACAAAGTCGCAGTGGTCCTCGTTGTCGACCTCGATGACGCCCCACGGGTATCTGCGGCCGCGGACCTTGCGTCCCTCGGGCGTTGTCACCTCGCTGCTGGCGCCTACGACGGCAAAGGGAACTTTGGACATGATCTCGTTGTTCTCTGCAATCGTCTCCTCGTCGTCAAGCTCGTAGCGGGGACCTTCGAAAATATGAATGCTGTGGTGTTGAATGTCTGCCAAAATCTTGCACATGGGTTAGCACGAGCGATTCGGCGTACGAAAAGACGAAATCATACTCTCTGTTTGAAAGCGAGAATCTCTTCATCCGTAAGAGTATCTGATTTGGCAATGACGGGTATCAGGTTGACCTTGGTGTGGAGTCGGCGCATGACCTCTACGTCGAGAGGCTTGAGCGAGTGACCGGTGGGCTGGATAAAGTACACGCAAGCGTGGATGCGGTTGTCCACAATGTTCATACGATTGATCTTGTTCTCCGCATCGAGATACGCATCAAAGCGTTGCTCGATGTTTTCCACAATGGGACGCCAAGAATCATCGTTGTTGACAAAGTCTCCGAAACCGGGAGTGTCCACGACGGTCAGGCGAAGACGAACACCGTTCTCCTCAATGTCCGCGCTGATGGACTGGATCGACACTGTCTTCGGGATGATGTCGAGACTAGGGCCCTTTCGCTCTCGAGGCGGGTAAAGGGACGTGTTGAAGAGGGTGTTGACGAGAGTTGACTTGCCGAGTCCAGATTCGCCTGCTCACTGTCATCAACCTGTACACCTCAGACTGCGGCTATAGCCGAAAAACGTACCGACAACCATGACGTTGAAGTTGAAGCCCTTGCGTACACTCTTGCGGTGCCACTGATTAGGCAGGTTGGCAAAACCGACGTAGCCAGTCAGTTTCCTCCGCACAATGTTCCTCATGTCGCTCGCGGCTTGAGCAGCGGCCTTGGGATCTTTGGAGGTGATGGTTTGAGGAACTGATCCAGGGCCGTTGGGCATCGGGTTGCTCCGCTCGACGTACGGCGATGCCGGCTTTCCGTTCGGGATCGCAGGCATCTGCGGTGCGGGAGACGCCCTGGCAGGCGGAGGCCCCATCTGAGCGTAGTTGGCAGCTGTCGGTGCGTTCCCGAGTTAGCGAGGTAATAACGGTTTACCATTGAAATGGAGCTTTGAGACCAAAAACCGAAGACATTGTGTTGCGATACGTTATGACGCACACCACAAAGAGACTCGGTCAGACTCTTTGTCGCGCCATCGCTGGCGCGAAGGACGCAGACACAAAAGTTCGCAGAATGAGAACACGGACGGTTCAGCCAAGGACTCCTTACCCATTGTTAGAGAAAGCGAGCGAGCGGACGAGCGCCGACAATGACTTCCTGACCGCGTAAATTCTGTCTCAGAGGTGCACGATCAGCAATGTTGCGTATATTCACACGTTACGACCGAGTCAGAGGAGGTCAGGTCGCCCGGGCCAGAATTTGCTCCCTGGGCCGTGGAGAGTAGGGAAGGGATGCGCAGAAAGGGGGTCGGAAGACTCACTCTGGACGTAGCGATGCTCTGCTACCGATGATTTATCGTCGGCTGCTCTGTTGAAGGAGTTAATCCTGTCGTGCTGGGTTTCAGACGATCAGCAGAGGGAAGGGGAGGACGTTGACGAGTTGTTCGTGGAAAGCACGAAAAAGCATTCGCTGTGAAGCTGCCCTGTCCGGGTGGAAAGGGGTCCCTTGGGCTAACCCGTACAACACCGCGCTACGACTCGGTACGGACTAGCGAGGTACCGCGGTACTCGGCCAAGTGTCAGCGCACTCGTGGCCAGGTTCCTATGTTTCCAGGCACTCAGGCACTTTTCCCCAGGCACTTGTCCAGAAGCGGCTAGAGCATCAGATCTCAACCATGGCCGCTGGCTGTCACGCCCAAGAATCACCTCAACGTCGTGCCTACACAGCACGCATTGAAGATGGTTCACGATTTCTCGTGATCTCTGCGGAGATTCAATCGCTTACCCACTGATACTCGGGTGCAATCCGACCGTTGGGTTGACACAATCGACGTCGTTGTCCGCTTTGCGTCGCACTACAACCGTTGCCCAGTGTCACAGCAGCTTTCAGGCGGTACAATTGGGTGATAGGAGAGTAACTTGGTAGGCTGGCGCGTTGGCCACAACGTGGGGCCTGTTCGATCTCTCATATAATATGTCTTTTCTCTCTTGAGTTGAGGCCCCTCAAGGGAAATGTAAGACGAGGATCTTTGTTCACCGTAAGGGCTCAAGATCGCGAGTATTCGCGAGCGCTGATACATGCGTAGTACTTTTAGCGCGGAGCTGTAATACGATACTTAGGCGCTATGTCACTATGTACGGAAGATGCAAGGCTGAGTTAACAAACTGGAGCCCTTTACGGCCAGCCTTCCGACCTCGCTGGCTGTGCTATCACTTCTACAGGCTCGAATGTCCATCGCCAGAGACCGAACCACTTTGGAAACTTCGATTAGCGGGTCTGCGGACCTCTAAATGCCTACAAGAACCGAACGCTTCTCGATTTCCTAGATGTAATCGATATACCATCGTCTCGAACATCGACTGGTCTCTCCTCCCGCCGGTGGATGGATCGCCGTCGTGAAATCTCCTTTAGAATCCTTGCAGAGTCACAAGTCAAAGCCTCTCTGAGAGGATATCGTACCTTTGGATGCCCAGGTGGGCATCAACATGTCCTACGAAAGGTCTTGTGGCTTACGTTCAATGAGCCTGCAGATGAAAATCGTCCCCAAGCGTACAAGTCTGTACCATCGGAAAGGACCACAAGTTGTGTCAGAAAGCCGCTCATCCCCTACATCAAGTGCACTATACTCACACGAGGAGCCGTGAAGAAGTTATGACCAGCTCATCAGATCACGGTAACGGCTCAGATAACCTTAGCAATGCTGATGGGACGACTCCGTCTCAGGAGTTACATCCACCTGATCTATCCGTCTGGGATTGGTCTGGACGAGGTAGCCACGTGGACTTTGTGAAAAGTGATGTCTTCCCGCTCGAACAAGGACGCTGGCTTGGGTACGGAAAGAATGGACATGTGTATGAGACGAAATGCAGAGGCGTGACGCTCGCTTGGAAGCAAAGATACTGTCGTCACAAAATCACGCAGAACGAGCTCCGAGAAATCGACATTCTGAAAAAGCTAAATCACAAGCATATTGTCATGCTTGTCGGAACCTACACCCGCCTAAACTTCCTGGGCCTCTTGCTGTGGCCCGTGGCAGTTTGCGATCTTGGTACCTTTTTCGATGATCTGGAGACGCTGCGTCATCCTCGAACCGGTCTTGAAGACGATGACGACATTATATCAGACCGGATGGGAGCTCTTAACTTGCTGAGCTATGGAGATGGTTGCGAACGCCTCCTTCAATTTCCGGGCTGCCTGGCTAGCGCCGTTGAGTACTTGCATTCTAACAAGATTCGGCATAAGGACCTTAAACCTATGAATATCCTTCTGTCCAGGGACGGTGTACGGCTTGCGGACTTTGATACCTCTACTGATTTCTCACATCTTCTAAACAGCAGTACGGACAACGGTGCGAGGGGCACGCCCAATTATTTCGCTCCGGAAGTCGCTAATTACGAAAGGAATGGACGAGCAGCAGATGTTTTCTCGCTCGGTTGCATCTTCCTCGAAATGTTTACTGTAGGATTTGGCGGCCGCCTCGAACACCTCCAATCATTACGGCCGATGAAGGGTCACACCTTCCAGGAAAACCTAGATTCTCTTGACTCTTGGTTAAGCTATATCGAAAGCCTTACCGGAGGAGAGGATCATCCTGTTCTCAACATCGATGAGCATCCTTCTGGTCGCATGACCTTCCGAGATAGATCTCTGTTGAAGCTAGATCAAAAGTTTATTCGCAACCTTGTCGCATGGATGCTGTCGAGAGATCCTCAAAGCCGGCCGACAACACCAGCAGTTTTGAAGGCGTTGCGCAACTCAGTTGTGCCTGGTCACAACCCAAGCAGCTTGAAGGCTCGTTTTTACGGGTCGTGCTGTGCTCACATTGAGGGTCGCGGGAAACCCGAACATAAGGAAAATGATTGTTCAGTCGCTCAGAAGGATAATCGTGGCGATCATCCATTCGCTAAAGTAGTGGACAGCCCGGATTCCATCACTGACCCTGACAACACGCTTGACGGCAAGCCTGTCACCAATGACCCTTATCCACGCCTCGACCAAGTGCGGGAAATGGGAGAAATGACTACCGCCACAACAAAGGCATCGTCGCGGCAGCGCAATCGGGACACACCTATCTTTGGTGCACCCCGGCAAACCTTGGGAGATGCTGAAAAGGGACGGGAGGAGCTAAGAAATCGACCCAGGATGCGAGAACGAAGTGGCGAGGATGGTCATGATGATGGTGCAGGGGTTTTGGCAACTATGGGTAGGAGGCGTCTCGCAGACGATGGGTCTGCTAGTTATGACGGTCCGGATCAGCCTCCCCAGAATCAGCCGTCTCATCTTCGGGTGATTCAACATGCTGATGTTAGGGACTTCGCCCGAGCCCCGGCTTCCGTTCTCCCGCCCATAAACGGCCCCAACACTGACCACGAGGTTCGAGAGACGCGGCGTTTGGGAACACAGGACGAGATGCTGCATGAGTATTCGGTTAACGACCTAGGATCTCAACTGCAATCTATGCCGTCGTCCAAAACGCCCTTTCCGCCGCATAACCCTTCCCGAGGACCAAGCTGGCCCCACGCGTTTTCCCACGCGTTTTCCCAGGCTCCCTCATATTCAAGGACACTCCCGGACATCTCGGGTTTGTCCATAACAACATCGAGCATAATACACGCCGAACAATTCCAATTCCCTAGCTTGCACAGCGTGAAGACTGCGCCAGAGGACTCGCCGGACCCAGCACAGAATGAGAAGCCGGAGCCGCTCGAAAAGTCGTTCTGGTCTACAGTAGGGCGATTGTCGCAACCAGTAGGACCTCAGTCAAATGAGGTTACTACTCCAGATGAGACCACTCAGCAAGCAAGTTCAGGAGCAGCCTTTACTAAACCCCATACTACGGAAACAGTAGTTCGCGCCTCAAACGCATACAATGGACACCGAGAGGAGCACACCGTACCTCCGCAATCACTGCGCTCGACTGACTACCAAGACCTTTCCCCGGCGTTGGCCCCTCGTCCCCCTTCCCTCAGCCACGGTGGGCGAAATGTTACGGAACCCCTTCTACTTCCTGACCCCGCGTTGGAGCAATCTGGTGTAAGACCCAGACATCTCGTGAGAGCCTCGGCTCATACACTAAACTCTGGTAAGCATGCTTGTTTCAACGACATAAAGTCCATTACCATTAAGACGATCCCTTTTAGGTTACAGAAGGCGTGGTGCTACGTTCTTCCGTATTGGCAAGGTAACGCTCTGAAGCGGCTGTTCGAACCGTCTAATTTGCAGATTAGGTCTTCAAGATTCTATGGCCGGAGCCAGCTGGGGACAGTAATACTACCTCCTCTATGGTAACAGGGAAATTTGATGAGAAACTTAGACATAAGATTCGTTGGTTCGTTGTGGTGCGAGAAGCGAGCGATTCTTGCCTGTGCCTGTGAGTAGCTACGTGTTGACATAAGACTGTATTGATTTGATTTACTAAATGAGTATAGCGTCATTCGTACTTACGGCGGCCTCGGGGTGGCTAAGGAAGGCCTTATAAAACATCAGCACGCGGTTATTTACACAAGCAATAGCCCTCCATCACCTACAGCCTCCGAGAGACCTCGACCTGGAGAGTGGGGAATGCTAAGCCCTATTCATGTTGTTCGCCTACCTAGTATGGTAGATCTACATGAAATGTCTCGCATTTCCTTTGCTACAGTCTACACTGTGGAAAAGAATGACAAAGTCTACGAATATGGTGATGTTGCCCTAGAACATCTTGGTCGTTTGTTGACTCATTTCGGCCTTGTCTTGGGTGTAATGCAAGGACCCACTTCAAGACTCGCTCACAAAGACATTACGGATGAAGAAGAAGAAGAAGAGAATGATGAAGATGAAGATGAAGATGAAGATGAAGATGAAGATGAAGATGAAGATGAAGATGAAGATGAAGATGAAGAAGAAGAAGAAAGCGATGATGAGGATGAAGACGAAGATGATGAAGGTGAAGACGATGAAGATGAGAAATGAAGATGAAGACGATGATGAAGATGAGGACGATTAAAAGAGTGCGGAGGAAGCAGAAGCGAGCTTACAACCACCAGAGAATCTGACACGTCCTCCACGAAGCGACGACTCTGAGGAGGTAAGACTGCAAGGAGCTGATGGCAAAGATCTGCTAATGTGCACGTCACTCTCACACGAAGGACTGTTCTCTTTCAGAATTTCGAGTACTTATTTGTATCATTTCTCATGAGGTATCTCGGTGGAGATAGTTGGATCAATATATTTGCATCTTAATGCGTACAAGTCATTTCCCACATCAAACTTTGCAGATTTGACAGATGATGCAAACAAATTTCCCTCATCATAGTGCTGGAACAAAGGTCGCATAGAGCAGTGCAGTTTCTTTTTGCCTGACGTTAACTCGACTTGAAAAAGCGTGCTGCGAGGAACTGTTCGGAGAAGACTACTTGCCCTTAAAGAAGAAATCGATATATCTCTAGTACGTTTTGATGCAGTGAAACTTCAACTATCTATCGTTATAAGCGTATCTCTGAACGGGCGCTGATACAATTAGACAGCGAATTTTCAATGGCCATGGCGGTCAAAAATAATATGCACTCCATGTCTCCTATAAAACTGGCGCATATAAGAGCCTGCGAATCCCTAAAGTTCAGAGAGAAAGATGAACGAACCTCAAGCCCCCAATATAGCAGTAAGGCCAACCTTAGGAAAAGGAATGTCGCAGCTATTGAGTCCAAGCTCAGTCTACAGCGGGAATTATGTAAAGGCAGCCTCTGGACCAATACACCAGTAGCTACCCACTCTACCTAGTGGTGGTGTCCTGCAAAAATTTTCACTTTTCAGCCTCGAGGCCAACGTAAGACTGTGGAGAATGGAAACTGCATTGAGAGGGGTAAAACAAGTATTCTCTCTGAACCCGTTCAAAGTAATTCCTATCACGCCTGCGTAGCTCATGAACTGCACAAATATTCGGAATAGTATGGGGAACTTAGAGAAAATTAATTCTCCCCATTCACTATGCACATTTAATGCTCTCCGTAGTCTTTCCATGTATCTGCCAGTTAGTACTGTTTGAAAGAACAGTTGCACATCAGTGTTGCCGTTGAAGACTGGTATGCTTTGACACTCGGATTTAAGAGTCCCGTAACAAGGGGTTGTCTTTCGCATCCAATGCAGCAGATGGGCATCGTGTAGAGAATACTCTGTCGTAACCCGTCCATTGTAGGGCTAAGATTAAATCGTTAGCAGATGGATTGGACGAGTCAGAGCGGAGAAGACACACCCTCGACAACGTCCGTCTCATCATCTTTTTGCGGGCACTCGGGATCCCGTGAGATCTTGGGCGTATTACATGCACTGATTTTGTTGGATTTCGTATGATCTTGAGCAGGTCATCGACATATGCCTTTACCCTATCCGGGACCGCGTCGCTGGAAGCAAAGGTGAAAGTGACTGGGCCATACCCGGCGGCTGCTTCAAGAACAATCTGATGAAGCTTTTGAGTGCAACTGTTGTAAATAGGTGCGTCATGACTCTTGACAACTTGCTCTGCCATTGTAGCTTGTTGGAATGTGCTACGACACCAAATGACAGGACGCTGATTTCGGCAGCGTAGCACATTTAGAAGGAAATGGGACCGTGACCGCAACCGCAAAGAGTTGCTTGCTTGTACATGAGACGCAAACCCGTGCGAGAGCATCAAGGATCCGGGTTGTCCGCGACCCAGGTTCGTAGGAAGAGTCATCTGCCAAAGGCCTTCGGACAAGTCCGTTTATAGTGTTGTAAACGCCGCGCTCTCTGCAGGGCTCCTCGCGATCTGACAACATGCTCGCACGTTGTGCGAAGTCTGGCATTGACAAACCTGTCCCATATAGGGCACCCTTGTCTTGAGCCATGATCGAATCTTTTTGAGCCATGGATTGAATGCTAGATATTGTGGAGATGAAGTGTTGTTGAATCGATCCCTGTCTAAGCTATTCCGTACAACAACTAGATGGTTTAGCTGGGAGTTCTTTTGCTCTGAATCGAATTCATACGATATTCTTACCGTTGTCAGAGACATAACAGTACCGCCGGAAAAGTCATGTTAACCCTTTATCGCAAATAAAGTAGCTATCAAGCTATTTGTATGGCTAAAGGATTTCAAACATGAAGAAGTATTTGACCGCTTGGGTCAAATTAGCTAATAAAAGCAGATATAAGAGAAAATAGGGACAAGTAGAAGTTGATAAGAAGTGGAAGGAATAAGAAGTGAAAGTGGATAGTAGCAACTAAAAGAATATGTGAGTCATTTAGGATATGAAGGTGCCGGGTAAGGTATGGAATGCTTTCACCTTCCAGTCCCCCTTCTCCCTTTTTCCTAATCCTTTTTCTTTACACCATCTCCTTTTTACTGTACTGGAAGCTCTCCAACATCTCACACGTCAGACACTCATATCTTCACTATAAATATATCTTCTCTTGATCAAAGTCCATCTGTTCCATAATCATGTCCAGCCCAAACCCGTCAACGCGCACTAGCTCGCTGTTTTCCGACGCGCAGCGAGTTCGTCACAAGGAGGCTACTCTGAAGAGAAAGCACGCCCAGACGAGCTGTGATACTCTGCAGAGCTCGGATAGTGCCGAGTACTGGCGTTTCCGCAGAGAGGAAGAGGAAGCAAACCTTGAGATAGCCGAAGTCGAATGGGAAGCACTACGAGCTGGATGTGGATCCGCTCGTGCCGGAGAATTGCATGCGGAGGAGCGAGATTACCAGCGGAAGAAGGCAGAGGTCCTAGAACGCAACGAGGCGGCAGAACGAAGAATCGACCGTTACATGGCACGCTCTGCGCTATTGTCGGCTCAAACGACCAAAAACCCAGTGTTAATGCGCCGCTCGTTTGTCGAGCTGTTACTGTCGATGCTGACCAAGACGTCCCGATCAGACCAAAGTTATTTCAGACGAGACTTGGAGAGCGTTTATGGCAACAAGAAGGAAGGAAGATTCCGCTATGTTTGGTGCCCGTCAAGCGGCGGTTGGGAGTACAGGTCAAACGTCAAAGCCGCCCACATCTTCCCCACCTCCTTAGGTCAGGACTTAATGACTTGTATCTTTGGTCCCGATGCCGCGGGCGAGCTCTTCACGGCAAGAAACGGGTTGTTCCTGCAGCCTATGATCGAAGAGGCTTTCGACAAGCACCTCATTGTGATTGTGCCAACGGAAGAAGCGAGGGAGTGGAAATTCCTAGTCCTTGACCGGAGCGGCTTGTGGAACGCAAAGATAGAAAAAGGCCGCACGTTTGCGGACCTCCATAACTCGAAACTGGTATTCCAGCCTGGTCGCGACGCCCGCCCACGAGCAAGGTACTTCTACTTTCATTACCTGCTGGCGATGCTCAGAATTGGCAGGAAGGGAGAGGAAGAGAAAGCAATGTTGCGAAACCAGATTGCAGAAGCCACAGGTCCGACAGTAGGAAGGTTGTGGGCTTCAGATGAGAAGTATCTTCGGGAGAACATGATCCGGGCATTCATTGAGGGTATGGCCCACGACTGGCCAGATCTTGACCGTGCAGACCTGCTTGCTCATGCTGAGAAGGACCGAGAGAGTGACTTTCCAGAAATGGTTCGAAGCTTGGTGGAAGCGGAGGTAGAAAGTGATGATGAGGATGACGAGGAAGATGAGTAGGTAGAATAACGGGAAATTCTTAGGCTCTCGAAGTCAATCTCCTATAAAAACACACAAGGGTAACCAAAACTATGAAGGAGGCGTCGTTGCGGCATCGATGGATGTGCGAGAGCTAGCCGCAGTGAATGACATGGACTTCAGGTTCTGTTTCCGTATGATGAGCTGATGGAGTATGGTGCCACGAGGGCGGAAGCACACGAACCTGCAAGCAAACCAAGCATAGTAGAGCTCAGTCTAAACGACATATGCTTGGGTTCGAAACCGAAAATGGACTTCGGTGTGATCAGTTTCAAAGTAAGGGTATAGCGCTATATTTTGATCAGCCGTGGCCGAGCTGCGGCGCCTGAGAACAAGTACACGCTCCTGCTTCTTACTACCTTTCCAACGCGAGCTCCCATATCCAACAATCCCACTGATAATCACGCAAGACCCGCCAGGATGGACCCCAGCTGGCCCTTGTCATACTTGACATACTTGCCCTTCCCCTTGTCAACCTCGTGATACCTGTCCCAGAAGCGACCATACAGCGGCTCGAGGACGACCTGCAGCTCTCGCGCCAGCTGCGCCCGCACCTCCTTCTCCATCTTGTAGCTCTTGTGCCGCACGATGAGCTCGTCGAAACCCGTGTTGAAGTTCCGGAACTTCTCCTTGATGGCGTCCTTGTCCTTGGAGCCGAGCGCCTTGACGACGGCGGCGGAGTCGACGGGACCTCCGCCGCCGGACGGAGGCCGTGCCCCGCGGTTGGTGTACTGTACATCCATGAGCTGATTCGACACTTCTCTCCACGAGTCGAGATATGCTGTCGACCCCTTCTTCCTCCAGGCCTCGAACCTGCTGACGGAGCTTGAGAGCAGAGGTTGGAGCTCCGAGGACCGGATCATGCGGTTGACTACAGCGACGTTGTTCGCCAAGAAGATGCCTTGGGAAGCTCTGCTCTTCATCAAGGTGCGCGCCTTCGTCTCCATGTTGGACAGTAAATTTTCTATCATATCGGTTGCGTAATGCGCAAAGAGCTGTCGTCCGTCGGCTCCGACGTCAAATGACTGCATGTTCGGTACTGAGGTAGAGGAAGAGCTTGCTGGAGGCCTGGACCATCCACCGTCCCCTAAAGATGTCATTATTGATGACAAAGGCGAAAGATAGGCCGTCATTGTCTGTAGACGAGTCATTGTCTCTGCTGTGATAGGTAAAGCTGCGCCATCCGGAGCAAGCGCAGTAATATTCTGAACGCGGGTTCGTACGTCTTCGAGCAATCGGGATAGGGAGGCTTTGGCCGTCTCGCGCACAGGCTGGAGGGCATCGGCGAATTGACGTTTCAGCTCCCCCGTCCTGCCATCTATCCGAAATGACAGACTCGACACGATCTCGATGATTTCGTAGGCCAGGTAGCAGTCAGTCAGCATGTTGCTTTTCACGTGGGTGTTCAATTCGCGAAGAGTTCGTGAAAACTCGTTGAGTGATGGCTGACACGTAGCGTTATAGACGGAGGACCACTCATCCCGTGCGAAGATGGAGCCTATGCACTCGTACTCTGTAAGATAGAATCCCTCCATGCCGGTAGCATATGTACCCATAGCGTTCGTTCCAGGACGATAAAGAGCATCGGGCACGGTCTTGCGGGCAGTAGAGACGGAGGCAGCGGCTAGGTTTTGCAAGGAGCTGGTGATGTAAGCGCCTCGAACTTCGGCATAAGTTTTGATAGTCGGTGTCTCGCGCGTGTCGGCTTGTGGCAGTTGAGCTGCCGAGGCAGCAGTTTGACCGTTGATAGATCTGAGCTGGGATACTTTCTCTTGGGGAACTCTCGGGAAGGTAATCTCTGCGATGTCTTAGATCACAGGCCATGATGGAAAGGAGGCCCTTACGTTTTGTGATATGATGCAACGGCTCTATAGGGCGAGCATCCTCCTTCAGCAGATTCCGGAACACGTTTTCCAGCTGCTGCTGCCCGGTTTTTAGAAGAAACTTCAGTTCCGCAATCGCTTGCTGATTGGACTTCAAATTCGAATAATTGAGTTCGCTCAATGCTTGAGTGGTGCGATTCAGAGAAGCTAGGTATTCATTGAAACCCACTTTCTGAATTCTGCGCTGGTCAGCTCCAAAATAGCAATCCTACAGAGAGAAGTTCTCATACCCTGCGCGGATAATCTGCTCCTCGTTGCCTTTCCTATCGAGCGGCTCCCTGATACGATCGATCGCCTCGATAATCCTGTCAATGTCTATCGCTCCGTCAACATACGGACGCAGAAGATGTGGGGCCTGTCGTACTGGAATTCGCGATCTGAAGCCGCTGCGTATTTCCATATATCGGGCCAACGGCTTCCTCCACGCTCTTTCCACTTGTCTCAAGACGGTTGAGCGATCCTTGGATCTTCTTGGTCAAACCCTTCAGCTTCTCCAGGTTCGCAAACAGCACCTCGACTTCTGCGCTCTCCTCTGCGAACGCAGCTTTTCGTGGAGCGACCATGGCTGGTGAATAGAGGGTGAGATTACTAGGAATCAAATACAGCAAACCGAAATCACATTTACTGTGTACAGCGGTCAACTTGAAATAGGGTCTGAAGCGATAAGAATGAAAATGATACAGGGCGTCGCGCGTTGATTATCACCGCATCTGAAGGATACAATGTAAACAGCCTAATAATGTTTCACGAAGAAGTGGAGTAGGTGTTGCACCGTACAGAGCTTTCAGGTTATCCATGGTGACACCTCCAGGCTTGGAGTTGCGCAGACGGTGAACCCGCTTAGCTACCCGCTTCCATATGCGTATATAATAATAAACAGCCCACTTCGCTCTTTCCTTCGTGACTCCACCAAGCAATGACGGTCAACGCTGCTTAATCTTCAAAAGATGGCCTACGAATCTCATTCTTCTCGGTTCTCGCCTCTCACCAACCTCACATTCCGTCCATCCTGCCACTACACTCGCCTTACGCCCGTCTAAACAGCGCACTTGTCTCGCCTCTCACCCGACTGTCTAGAATGTCGCGACCCACCCTCGCAACACTTATAAACGGCGGTATTACTGGTTTGGTCAAAACTATCATCGTGTCTGGCGTAACGATGTGGAGCTCTTCTACCGTTACATCAAAGGTGGATGCCTGGATGTGAAGATCAATCACCTCGGAACCAAGATCGACACCGTCAACAACAAAGTCAACCATGGCCAGCAGCATGCACTGTAAGTGTAACACCGTGAGCAGGCAGAACTGAGCTCTCGAAACTGACTCGCATACCTAGCCACGCAAGACGATGTCCTGAAATCAATCCAAACCTCTACGAATTGCTCGCAAAAGTGCATAGATTTTGCCGACGCCCTTCGCAGGTCAAGAAGCACGGAGTAGTGAGTCTACTGTTCTCGTGTGTCTCACTGATTCTAACGGCTTTGTTTAGATTCGGATTGCATATTGTTTGAATTTTGACGTCGTACGGAGCACAAACCGAGTCTATTCCCTGCAGGGTTTTCTGTTCGGTATTATTGTAGTAAACATCCCACTGTTCCCTTTACCTACACGAAGGTTTGGAATGGTCAATCGAGGTATTAAACTAGTAACTAGTAAGCAAGCATGTTGGGGAGCTCTTCCGTCCAAATGCAAAAGCACGTCGCTTCAAGTCGCCGATCTCTTCACACACAGTGGGTAGTGCAAACGAAGGCCCTAGACCGAATATAATTCGCGACGGAGAGCAGGCCGTTTCGCATTCCCTCCGGTGTCTTAGGATTGATGATGACCTCAATAAAGTCGAGCAGATCCTCCTTCACTATCGGCGTACAAACTGGCTTCAAGCACTATGTTAGTAGGAAACTCGCTCGAGGAATCTCTCACCTCCCTAGAATATGGGATGGGCTCTGTTCACGCTTACAGTGCATTCGAAGCTCGGGATCCGCCCCCTTCGTTTGGTCGCCGCAACAGCTTGCTTTAGTTCCGATATTGCTGTCAGCAGACTGAACGTTTCAACCCATATATACGCATAAGGAATTCGTTAACACCTATCCTCCGCCTCAGAAAACTCAACCAACTCACCAGCTTGGAGACAAAGTCATCGAACTTGTCCGCGAACTCCGGAAACCGCTCCTGATACTCGACGCCCAGCCTACGCAGATCGGCGGGCCTTCTGAGCATGGTGCAGGACAGCACGCATAGCTGGCAGAGCAGCTG
>QQTW01000487.1_pt1 | contig 24749 bp, 32 predicted proteins | sample 1904831 | NCBI WGS metagenome assembly QQTW01 (sample SAMN09435610, study PRJNA476489) | Subsurface metagenome, whole genome shotgun sequencing project. | reverse complement strand
GCATTGTACCGTATGCTTCCATTTCTTCAATCGGTATTGACAGACGGAAGTCATTAAGTAGTAAGAACTGCAACTCAAGGTGGTTGAGTTCAGCTAAAGGTAGTCCTCCGACCTGAAAAGTGAGCTTATGCGACAAAGTCGTGCTGGTTGGCATTCTCTTACCTTGGCGTATCGTGAATTAGTGTAGAAGACGTCCGAGAAAAACTTGCTGGCGCAGGTTACTCCAGCAATGACGAGTCGGTGGATATTAAAGCTGTCCACCACGAAGAAATGAGACAAGCTATATGGATCTATATCTGGAGGAGGATCAACAACCAATGGGGACGACGGCGGCTGCTCAACAGCAACCGACTCATCGATGGATCTTTCCACAGCACTCGACGATGCCGGAACCGAGGATTGCGACTGAAGGTAAGACGAGATATTAGGCGTAGGTGATGACCTCTCCATTTGCGAGGAGGAGGCAGCAGCGGAGTTGTTTCTGCTGTGTCTAATCTCCCCGCGCTCATGCGCGGTAGCTTGCCGCATGCTTCTGATGGGCCCCGAATTCACCCTCTCCGTCATGCGATCAAAGTAGACGAGCAGACTGAGAAACACCTCGTACGTCGTCGGGCAATACTTGTGTATTCGGCTGAGGTAGCTCAAGATGGTGATGCTCGGAATATTTTTGCCATGAAAAGCCAGAACACTCGCAGTCTGCTGGCTCAGACCGCCCGCCCCTTCTGTGGTGGGTATCTGGCGGTGTAGATGCTCGTGTTGCCTGTCGTTGGTGGTCGTGATCTTCGTCAACAGCCCCGCCACCATTTCGATAATGTCGGTGACAGGCATCTCACTGATCTCGTATTGAGGTCCCGCATCGCCAGGTCCTCGGCGCGACCGGCGCGAGTTCGACCGTGAGGGCGAGAACTGGCTGGATTGATCCGTGGCGAAGCTCTGGATGTGCGAAAGGCTGAGGACCTTGATACGCGGCGGAGACCCGGCTCCGGATTCCGCCACAGAGCGAACGGAGCGCGACGGCGACTGCTGGGGCGAAGAAGAGCTCGAGGAGTCAATGCCTGAAGTCCTGGTCGCAGCTTGAGCACCGTGGCCGCGCTGTTGTGGAGATAATATGCCACCGCCAACGCGGGGACTCTGTGGAAGGCGAGGTGTCTTGATTGATGCGGCTGCATCCACGACGTGCGACGGCACTGTCCCCGCATGCGCAAAGTTGCCGTCGCCGCATTGCCGTGGAGGATGACCTGAGGGGTTTGGTATCGTGGGCGGCGACACCAAGCTTGATGCAGGTGAATCTTTGGGCCCAGCTCCATGCGAGTATGGATAGGTCGCACTCGACTGCGAGGACCTTGCCGACGCTGCTATGGGGTAATTTGGGCCGGTGGGTGCTTCACGAGGCTGATGCTGGTGCGAACTGGCACCAAGCATGTTGTGAGCAAAGTGGTGGCCCACGTCGCTGATCAAGATCGAGCCCATGCCCGCCTGTCGCTGCAATGGAAGATCTGCAAAGCCTGCGGGTCCATGAGAAGGCTCAGCACTCGCTTCGCTCTCCTTCTCGCGCGAAGAAGGCCAAAGGGGAGGGATCTGGCGGGATGACGGTTGCGCCTTTCTTTGACGCAGCCAGCCCTGGCAACACTGGGGTGGACAGAAAAAAGCACAGCCACAAAGCGAACAATGTAACAATGAAAGGGTCAACAACACGCTTACCGATTGGTATCTGTAGGTAACCTTTATGAGTTATAACCTGCCCAGGGCCCCAGATGCTTGAAGCCGAGACTTCCCTTGGGAACAAATCCCTCGTTCTAGTTGTTGGATGTCCACTCGACTGCAAGTCGCGAGCGCAAGGGTGGAGGGATTCGTTGCTGTTGATTTGCTGATAACGACCGGATCGCGACGAGGATGGCCGAGCAGATCGAGGTCAATCTGCTTCGCACAACTTTCCACGCTCACCAGTTTGCACTGCGTTGCAATGAATAACGATCCGTACAACAAATCAGGTACACAAACTGTTTACTGGATTCACGATGGATAAGCGCAACTGGACGTTGATAAGATCTCCTAAAGTCGCAGTCGACCCATAACCCACAGATACAGCCCGTGGACATCTACAACAAGTACTATCAAGTCTGATAATCTGCATCATCTTCCAGGTCCTTGCAATATCGTCTCAACAGGTCTATCAGTCCGAGGTAGAAGGCGCCTCTTCATCGCAGTGTAAGCTCTACTCGGTTCTCATCACGATCTGTCTATGCTTGAACAACCTTGCGCACTCACGGCGCATAAACTTTACTATAGTCAGACCTCAACACTCCTGACCTGACTTCGATAGATCCTTGGGCACAGCTGGCGCACGAAGGCTTGTGATGGTAGATGCTGTGGCCTGTGTTCCAGTACTCTCGCTGTCTGCCATCCCAGATGTTCAGGCATCAGTAAAGTGGTCATTCTGCACCCACAAATCGTGTTCCCAAGAGTACATACAGCTATCATGAATAGCCTGGTCCGGTATATCCGTTGTCAGGAAGGTACAAGTGCCGTTGAGCGCCTTTCGCGGTGAGAACAACCATACGTATCACTCCTCCCGAGCTCCCGTCCCACTTGATGGCCTCCTGCAGCGACCCTTTGACAAAGTCCACACCCTCTTGTTCCGTCATGCCCTCTTTCCAATGAGCGTCGCAGTATCCGTAAATGTACGTCGAACCCGATCCGCCAATGGCGTAGGCCTGCTTATGTAGTGAGCCCCCGAGTGGTATCGAGTATACCTGCCCGCCGTGGCGGTGGTCAAAGCCAGCAATAATGATGCCGGCGCTGCAACCGTCGTCAGTAGGATGCTTGTATTCAGGCAAAGTGGTGTTGAGCATACCTCAGTTGGTCCTTGTTGTCGTAGCATAGCTCCTGGAAGATTGCAGCGGCCGTTTGTGTGGTAGGAGCCTCATCATTGGTAATGCCGTACATTCCTAGGTGATATTGGACTATATCTGCTACAGCTTGCGTATCTGCCGCCGATCCTGACCGACAGCACCATATTGTGTCGTGCACCTGCGTGAGCTTGTCCGTCACCCGGTTCGCGATGTATGCTCCAGTTGTTGTTCGACTGTCGGCACCCAATATGACGCCGTCCTTGAAAGTGATTGCCATGCTAAAGCACCCTTGTCAATTCACGCTGAGGCGGATACGGTGTCCGCCGCGGTTCAGGAAAGCCGAGCTTACATTGAGGTTCCTAAGCTGCATCGTTGGTAAGCTTCGGTCGCTGGCTCTACAATGAGGTTAAAACTCACTTGACTTCTCCTTTCTTCAAGTGGTCCATGTCGACATGGATGCCATCTTTCATCATGTTAGTATAACTGCCGGACGCGGAACCTTTCGATTTGGTTACCTTCGCCGAGCGATCCCCTTGACCGCATGATGACAATGGAGTCAAATTCAGGAGAGCAGCGAAGTTATCAGGGAGCTTGAGGCGTCTACGGCGATAGATTTGGAGTGGAAATGGTCCAGGGATTAGCAGTAATAGACCCGTGCATATGTAGTCTGGACAGGCACGACAGGCAACTTGAGGTTTACGCGGTGACGGCACTTGCCGTCGGAGCCTGGCCCAAGCTCCCCTGCAGAGACATTGCTACATTGCATCCGATCATCGAGATCCATCAATGGATACCTAGGTATCAATTAACAATGTTGCCTAAGGGCGCCTGGTCTTTACAGCAACTGCCCATGATATCGATATAGCTAAAGCTCGCCTTGGGAGGAGCCGTAGGTGACTACCAACGCGCCCAACGCCTCCTTCTCCATGCGATAACCTCACCACAGGCGTATATATCGAGGTACGACCGGTGCGACCAGCTTGGGAGAATTTCTCCTCGTTACGTAGCTCGGGCCATCATCTCACACTCACCTCTTGAAAGCCTAGTCGGTTAATGTTTGCTAACTTGAAGAAATTAGCCAGGCTTCGTTATGGCCAAATGGCCTTCCGATATCTAGACTCGGCGCTTGCATACCTTCGCGTTCCTGTGCTTGCTTCCTCCGGCATAGCAACGGTGCTTGCGGGCTTGCTGTACTTCAAACAAAAGTATCTGATTCAGTCCTTCTCTGTCAAGATCCTAGTCCTGACGAACTCAAGTGAGCTCATATATCCACGCCACTTTCCTCCGGGAGCCCGGAGTGATGTGCCTAGGCCTTCGCATTTCGGCATCAGCGATTTCGAGGAGCTCATGATTCCCACGCCCGACGGGGAATCGCTGAGTACATTCTTCATACGCGCATCCAACAAGCGATACGCGCGAAATGTGACCGTTCTCCTGTTCCACGGCAACGCGGGCAATATTGGCCACCGTCTTCCCATCGCGAAGATATTGGAGGAAGAGCTGGGATGCAACGTTCTTCTGCTTCAGTATAGAGGCTACGGCCTTTCGACCGGAACTCCGAGTGAGAAAGGGCTCATGATCGACGCTCGGACAGGATTGGACTATATCAAGCAGCGCGCCGATCTTCGGGACACCAAAATAGTCATATACGGCCAAAGCCTGGGCGGCGCTATTGCCTTGAGGCTTGCTGCTGGAAATCAAGAGCATATCGCCGCTTTGATCATCGAGAACACCTTCCTGAGCATGCGGAAGCTCATCCCAAGGTGCGCACGTCAGTATCGGAGCCATTGCTGAGTGTGTTCTGACCAACAGCTTGCAGTGTAATGCCTCCGGCACGATACCTAGTTTCTCTCTGTCACCAAATCTGGGCCAGTGAGGACGCAATGCCGCTGATTACAAAGGTGCCGATCCTCTTCCTGAGCGGGTTGCAAGATGAGATAGTCCCGTAGGTCTCCGCCCACCTTGACCTGCCCGTTTCTTCTCCGAGTTCCGGCACGCCAAGGCTCACAGTGTGGATTAGAGCCTCACATATGAAGCAGCTGTATGACATCTGCCGCTCCAAGGTAAAAGTCTGGAGGGAATTTCCGAACGGCACGCACAACGACACTGTCGCTGAAGATGGCTACTTCCAACACCTCGCTGATTTCCTCGATCAGCACGTGAGGTAACTAAGCTTGGAAAGTGGGAGTGGTAGTCGGCGAGAAGCTTTACCCATCATCGCGTGCGTCCATGAACTCCGTTTGGTTCTCACTCCACGATATCGACTTCAGGAAACCTCATGACAGCAAGGGGTAAGCAAGCGCCTCTTGGTTTCAAAGGAGCGCAAACTACCTGACTATGGGGTTCAGCATTTTTATGTGCTCTGTTTAGAATTTACTACAGGGAGGAAACTTGTGGTCTGCATGCACAGGTGAATTGTGAGGTTTCGCCGCAGTGGCAAGCGTTTCAGTGAGCCTTGGAGGGCCAACAATACAGGGTAGGTGGAAGGGATATCTCTCATTACGCGCCATTCAAGTTTTATCGCACTTCAGTTTAGGTTCGTTGAGGTGCCATAATGAGGAGCTCTATACGGAGTTACGAGCTTTTTTGGCGTCACACGCTACCTCTGTTATCACGTTACGTTAGATGGCAGGCTAAGATTGGGTCGGGGAGATGGCCAATTACGGTTTTACAAGGTTGTAATGGCCTCCCGGTCGCAAGCTTGCAGACCGCAGCATATGATCGTGGAGTCTGACCACTAGTTGCGCCGTCGACAGGATGTCAGTTATATCTTGCACTCGCAAAAGCTCTCGTTCCCATCCGTAACACTAGACAACGGACACATGCTTGCAGCAATCCATTTAGTATACAAACAGGCTCATAGGAACGCTTTCGATTCAGGCAAGCCCAGAACGACCCAAGAATATCGTCAGTAACGCCATTGCTGAGCCACAACTCAGGAGTCGGCACCTGAAGTCAACGCTTCCATCTGGTCGGCTCAAAGGCCCAAAGTTATATGAACATTCCTACGTCAAGCTCGATCCACCACGTCCTGATCACGCGCGTGAAAAATTTCGACACCCAAAAGGATACGCCCTGGATGCCGGGGCCGGACTTGCACGCATGAGAATCTGGCCCCAGGACCTGCCCCTCTCGCACCAATCAAAAGCAACACGGACCGAGCCAGCAGATTCTTATGCACTTCCGACGAGCACGTTGTTAACAGGTATGTGCGCTGTTCACCCGGTTAGCCAAGGCAGATCAAAAGGAAGGGACACAGAAGGGTTCTTACCAAGCTTCACGACGTAACCGATGATGCCCATGATGAGGAAACCGGTGACTACAGCCTTGGAGATGACAATGAACTCTCTTCGGTCGGCTAGTGATATCTAGGTCAGCCTTACGCTTCATGCAGCATCACTTTTAAGAAGCACTCACGCTTTTGACACCTATTGAGAAACTGCATGCCATCCTTCAAAAAGTCGCGAGGTAGGTCGAGTAGTCCTTGCACTTGGTCAGACATGATGGATTGATTGAGGTAGAAGTATAGAGAAGAGGACAAGCGTTGCTGTGAATGAACGGATTGAGGGAGGACGATATGTGGTAGAAGTAATGAGTGGCTTCGTGGTCTTTCCTGAGGTCGTGTCTTCGTGTCTTCAGCTCCCCGCTAGCTCTAGAAAGGTGATAGCGCTCGGAAGAAACTAGCGCCGAGCATTAACCTTATTCGTGGGCACGTGACGGTGCCCCTTCCAGGACCCTTCCAGGGCTTCTGCACATGCGGGGAAATCAATGTTACACATCGATCTGGAACATCGTGCACGACGGATGCGTTGATGAAAATACCCTACCGCAGTTACAGGTCTGTACCGGGATTCTAGACGTCTTCAATCAACCTCAACTGCTTACCTAGGTACCTTGGGACGCGTTTGAGACGTTCATAATTAATCCGGTCTCGCCCTGTTGCTTTCCAAGGTTGGGTTCACGGAGGAGCTAGCCTTCTTGAGGTAGCAATCATGCCGACGAAATGCGTGATCTACATTATGCAACTGGGCGCTGACCCTCATCTACGATCCATACGATTGATTATATGTTGTCCAGACTCGGATCGCTCTACTATCCAGCTTTCGAGCCTACCGGACACCATCAAAATCGTACATATCGATGCAGCTCCAGAACGGCAAGTTATTAGCCCGTCAATCGCGGTCATTAAGTCGAGCTTGCTTGAGTGCGGTTATCGTCTTGATCGACGCAGATCAGTTCTGCACATCGTATTCGATAGCTGTGGCTTCTACGAGCCTGCTCAGGCTTGATATAGGGCGCTCCTGTCAACTGTGCCACTCCATAGACTGCGCGCCAAGCCATTCCGGACAATGTTCACTCAAGCTCGCTAGCGATCCATACCCATCATATTGGACATTGCCGTTGCTTAATACAGTTATCATTTTAACAGTCAGCAGCTAGAAAATTCCTGGCATTGCAGCTCTGCTATGGTGATCACGTCCACGGGTCCCAGCAGTACGGAGTAACCTTTTCCATAGATACTTAGGTACCATTCATCAACACCAGAGTGGGGGTTTGTCACTCACTTGACTCAGGCAACACCGCCCAGCTACAACGCGGTCCGAGTCAACTGATAGGTATGTACGACGTCCTCATACTGCAACATTTGGAAGATATGCCTTTATTGCAAGCCAGCCATATACTCTGTACAACAAGAAGAGATTTCTGCCATTGCCTTTACATATATGAAAAGGGTCGCATTTACTAACGAGTCACGCAGGAGGACGGCTCTTATGCACATGGAAGGCATGATCGAATGGTATGCAACCAGCAAAATCCGGAGTAACTTCCCAACTTCTTGGATGGATAGATCGAAATAGAACAGATGACGGACATATGCTAGAGCACTTTGCCACATTCGCAATTGCTGTTGCGCTCCGCCCAGCTCACGGGTGGGTTCGACCTTCCTCCGCTCACCGCGGGAATGTGGCCGGGTGGTCTCGAACAGCCTGTGATCGGCAACGAGCCACAAAACGGTGACGCTGGAACTGCAGATCGCGCCGCACTGTGGCTGTTCCATTCCAGTCGGCTTCCAAGGAACCTTGGAAACAATCCCCTACCAGAGACTCCCTTTCACAAGATTCAAACGACAGGGGCGTGAGAGCAATCCTTAGATTTTACCAAAAACATCTTCGGATCGGACGTCCGCCACAGCGGGCACGCTTGACGCCATGTACGATACAAGTCGGCACCTAGATACTTTCTACCTGCGTCTTGTACATATGTCTGTGTGACTGTGTCTACAAGGACAGGATTTCTTGGTACGTCTGATCCTTTGCGAGCCCGTTCGGAAGCGCCGGCGCGCCAGCCGCCATCATGACGGATTGAACGCGGACTAGACCGCTTCCGAGCTTGGTGCGGCGTGAGGTGGAGAGGGCTCTCGGGCCAACCTCCGGAGCGGATGCGCATAATCGCCCCCCTGGCCATAAACGACATGGGCAAAACTGGGGGCAAAAAATTTCACGATCCGCACGCAGCCTCGGATTTCCAGGGTTGCCGATGCTTTGCCCATTTCTCCACTCGGCCTGCCCCCACCCGCGCCGCGCGGGGCCCGCCGGCTTGGGTCCAGGTTTTGTGGCGTCGTTCGTGGTATCACCGCCGGCGGCACTGCTGTCCTTTTTACTCTCATCTCTCTGAGTCCCTGGCTCCGTTCCTCTGACTTTCTGTGAGTCTCTTCATGGCTCCGGTTACTCCGTGGGGTCTAGTCATCTAACGTGCCCATGTATGTGTGGATTATACTGGCCAGGAGCCGCCACCCTTGATTTGTGGGCCACGAGTCGTCCTTCTCTCATATGTGGCGTTCCACGCCATTGATTCCAAGGTTCCCGATGTCGGCTTGCAACGTCTTCGGCAGCTTGGCCAACTGTGCCATGTTTTGTGGCAGTTCCTCTTCCGAGGAACTCTTCCCTACGTATGCCATCTAGATGAGCCTAGAGGACTGACCGTGATCAGTTTTGGCCCGGTAATCTGAATGTGCCGCCTCTCCTCAAGCTCACGTACCCACAAATACTGTACAGTCGCGTAGCGCCACGGCAACGGTTTGTACGCGAATTGCGAGCATGGAACTTCCAAGATTCTCGGACGGGCGTGGGTGGTGTGTGGCTGACCGCGACGGTCTGGGCTCTTTGGACCAACGTTGTTTTACCACTCTGGTGTCGCTTTCTATCTAGGCCTCACGCCTCACGTATCTAGGTAGGCTCCAAATTACTTTTTTCCTGTTGCACACATGGGATGGAAGCCAAGAAGGATACCGAACACTCCGTACGGAGTACACAGCAAAAAGGGCGAGAGTGAGAGGGTTCTCTCAGGCCAGAGACAAGAGAGCCTGCATATTGCCACGGCCGCAAAGCCCCCCTTGGCCAGTGCCTCCAATCCGTGCCTTCCAGGCCCTTTGCTTGCTCCCGACACTTGCCTTTCCGCTTCGAGCTTGTCCTTTCCAGGTTCTCTTTCCACTCATTGTGCTGCTTCACCTCTTCTACCGATGGAATCGTTGCTTCCCGACGACGATCATCCTCATCATCGGCTGCGTCTCCGTCCCCCTTTGCCTTTGGACATGCGTCGTGCCAGTTTAGCCCCTCTTGTGCCGGCCTGTTGTCTGTCCTTTCCACACTTCAGCCCGCTTCCTGACGCTGTCCAATCACCGGTCTGCCCAGCGCGATGGCAGGAGGCGATTGAAGCAGCAGCAGGGCCGAGCTCGCGTGTTCATTGTGCGGTCAAACCTCGTCAAAAGCGTTCGGCCTTCGATTCTTGTTCCTTCACGTCTCTCTCTCCTCTGATATCCGCGTCCACTCTTCACTAGTCATCAAGTCTCTCGGATCACCCTTCCGCTTACCGCCCCCTTTCTCACCCTGTTCCCCATCGACTTTCACTCACCTTGACGCCATGGAGCTATCAGCAGATCCAAGTACCCGCCTAACCGCTTCCCTACCCGCTCCCGCACGTCGGCTGCCAAACTTATAATTTGTGCGCCGACCCTCTTCTGCAGTCTCACTGGCCGTCTGATTTTAATCATCTTCCTGTAACTTTCTCATCGGTATCTGGTCAGACGCCGTTGATCTTTACCCTCCTCGAGCGCTCTGATTTCCCCCTTTGCTTTAATCCTTACCTCTGTCTTTCCATTCGTTGCCCTTCAGTTGATTGGGTTTCCCTTTAAAGCGTACCCCTGACGCGAATCACCTTCTTCCCCGCAGAGATTGTGGTTGAACCGTTACTGGGGTTGCCACAGCATATTCTGTCAGTGATATTCATAGATACGGGGAAACCGCTCCTGGGATTGTGTGCTCGAGGTATTTCTCCCTCTCCGCTCTTTGGACTTGCGAAAGCGTCGAGATCCATTGCTCCTGCCATGGGCTGACGATGACATTTTTCTGGGTTCAACAGTGGGTTGCATTGCCTGTCATTTTCGAGGGACAGATGGGCGACGCACCTCAGGAAGGCGGTCGCGCACCGCCGGATCCTTCAAGAGCGGGTCGAGTTGAGGATGGCGGGGAGCAGAGCGGAAAAGGCTGGATCGGAGGAGAAACGCAAGCGCCCGTTGCGGAGCAGGGGACCGCCGTCAGCACCGCGCCGTTCTACTCACAGTATTCCTCCATTCCTCCACCGCAGCAACGGATGGACGTTCTCAGACCGTCAGGCCAGCAAGCTCCAGATGCATACGGTACCGTTCAAGGCCAAGATCACGCTTTGGCCCCGTTCAGTATGGATGCCATGGCGGGCGCCCTTCCGGACTACACGGCTGGTGCAATGAATCCGGCAATGGCACAGCCTTCGCAGCATCATGCGCAGCAGGGTCTCTCTGGCGCCTCGACATCTGCGCTTGTGTATCAGCTTCAACAGAATCTGCAGTATCCCGTACCGCCGGCCGCGTATGGCGCGCAAGCACCCTATGGTCCCGGTATGGTTCAGAGCCAACACCAGGCGGCCTTTGGTCCAGGACAGCCTGTACCGATGTCTGCTTACACCATGAACCCAAACCAACGGCGCTCGGCCGGTCCGAGTCCCACTCAGCAGCAGTACCCTTCGTTTGTGCAACAATCGCAACAGTTCTACTACTATCCTCCCTCCTATGGCTCTCAGATTCAGCCGGCGCTTGCTTTCCAAACGCATCCCGACCAGCAAGGTGTCATGGGCGCCAGGAGGTCAAGTGTGCCCTTCAGTCAGGCGCAGATGCCCATCATCGGTCGAGAGGGCGGTATCGGTGCGTCGACTTTCCATGCGCCGGCCCGGGTCATGTCGGGCAGCACGCTTGTTGGAGACTCCAGCTTTATGGGATCGGCGATGGGGTATCCAATGGGACAAGGTCAGAACCACCTCAAGTCGGCGTCATATGTTTGGTGACCGCGGTGAATTGATGTCTCTTGTGCATACAGGTATCTCCAGGATAGCCTCGGACTCCAACTTGAGTGCCATTCCTCGCGGACCACCCAGGAAACCCAAACAGTCGGGTCACGCCCTGTGGGTGGGCAACTTGCCTCCGGGCACCACTGTGGTGGACCTCAAAGATCATTTCTCCAGGGATGCGACGCGCGACATTGAAAGCCTTTTTCTCATCTCGAAAAGCAACTGTGCGTTTGTCAATTACAAGACGGAAGCCGCGTGCGCAGCTGCGATGCACCGATTTCACGACTCGCGATTCCAAGGCGTCAGGCTGGTTTGCCGTCTGCGACGAAGTTCGGCAGCTGCATCCGGCACTCCATCCGGGCCTTCTGGGACGTCAGCCCAGCGGGCGCCTAGCTCATCGCCCGAACGTTCGCCCGAACGTGCGGAGCGTGCGGAGCGTGCGGAGCGTGCGGAGCCAGGGGCGGAGAAGCAACCTGAGCCAGTTGTTGTGGATGAAGCGAACCCGGCTCAGGCGCCGGCTAAAGTTGCGGAAAAGTTCTTCATAGTGAAGAGCTTGACGCTCCAAGATCTCGAGCTCAGCGTGCGCAACGGCATCTGGGCAACGCAGTCCCACAATGAGGACGTCCTCAATGAGGCCTATCATGTAGGAAGCTCTCGTGGAGCGGCCAACGAAATGAGGTGTCATCGACTAACGTGGAACAGTCCGCAGAGAATGTCTATCTGATCTTCTCCGCCAACAAGTCCGGAGAGTATTTTGGGTACGCGCGAATGACGTCGCCAATCCTCGAAGACGCTTCTGAGATCTTACCCTCCGTGCCCCGAGCCGGTACAGTCGCTCCAACGGATGGCCCCAAATCCATACCCACTCCCGCCACGCAGTACGCTCCGAAGGGTCGCATAATCGACGACTCCGCCCGTGGTACCATCTTCTGGGAAGCCGACCACTCCGACTCCGGCGAGGACACTGGGCCGGACGAACAGTCGGCCGCCGCAGGGGCAACAGACTCGGAAGGACCTATGACATGGGGCAAGCCGTTCAAGATTGAGTGGATGTCGACAAACAGGCTGCCATTCTACAGGACTCGCGGGTTGCGTAACCCGTGGAATGCCAACAGGGAGGTGAAGATCGCGCGTGATGGAACTGAGCTCGAGACGGGCGTCGGCAAGAGGCTCATCCAGATGTTTCATCGGCTGGGTCCGTCAAGTGCAGGCCAGGCCGGCCAGTCACAAAACCCATTGCAAATGGCCGGTCCATCGCAACCGCGGCCGTTTTAAAATTATCAAGGGACCAAGAGGCGGAGCTTTGCATATGGCAAAACTGGGCATAGGCCAGAGCAGGTGTTGTAGCGGCTCGCTATCAGTGCCCTCCGCTTCTGCGTCGAACCACGGCAACCTACGACAACTTAACGGAGCAACTTGGAGGTCTCTTGTAAAGTCGTGCACGGCATGGTTGGGATATTCGGATATCTGTATCAGCCCCGGCAGGCTCGGTCGACCCTGCTGCTGTTGAACAGGAGTCTTCAGCACGGTGGTCACCTTGACCGATATTCTCTTCATTAGAACGCGCCATACGAAGCGACGATTAATGCTGTTTGGCGCTCACGACCGGTACGACTGGTCACATTTACTTTTAACATATGTAATATTCGGTACGCATGCGGACCCGAGCCAGCGCCTGAAGAATCCAAGGCACTGTTGGAATCTTTGATTCTTCGTTGCTGGCCTACGACTACCCTGTTGCTAAGCATGCGCACTTCCTAACCGCCTTCAGATGTAATGATCGGCTTTGGAAGAAGTGTCCCAACGCCACTGCACGGAAGAGACGATTTCAGTCAGGGACCTCCAGGGGTGGGATTTGACAAGTACTCTTCATAATCGTGTTGTGGTACTCCAGATGCTGGCTTCAAATCAACCGCACTCTAAAAATAAGGCAGCTCCCGCCCCACAGACCGATGGAAGTGGGCACCATGTTGGAAGGTCCGTGGCGGTGGCTGTGATAAAGCCACCTTGGAAGCCAACGTCCACGGGTTCAGGCGCACTGGCATATTGGACAAAGGTGCCCAGGTGATCGGCATCTGCAAAACGGGCGAGCGTCTCTCAAGTCAGTGTTGCTCTATTGATGTAGTACTAGATATCAAGCCACCTCGGGCGACGGCATACCCGAGGGTATTGGTGGCGATGACTTTTCTTCTTGTTCGCCATGATCCTGGAAGACTACCTAAGTATTCTGATAAATGGAATTTACCTAGGTAGTCTCAGAAGCTGGCAAGGGGCTACCTTTGCGTCAATCATCCTAGTTTCCACAACCGAATTGAATCTTGAAAGCACGCCGGATGGAGGGGCCGATGCAATCATCATGCTCTTTTGGACATTATTGAGCTACTGATGCGAGATGAATAAGAATAATCCGTTTGTGCGACTAGCGTCGAGCCGTGCCGAAAGTCGTTTATGATAAGTTCAGCACTGAGTCCAACCTCAACCGTGATCCAAAGTTTTAACCAGACCAGGCACTGCGCAGAAGCTCCAAGCTGCACGAGCTCTCCGGCCTCGCCGGGCCTACTAGCCAGAGCGACAATTGCATCGGACCATCCTTCTCACTTCACATGGACCTCGACGCCGTCCATGTCGCTGACTTCCGAGTCCTGCACGAGTGATTGCGGTTCCAATCGCTCGCCGTCGAACATCAAGACGATCTCCCTCTCCGCGGGCACCTCGCGGCCCTTTCGGAAAGCATCCGCGATGCGGGAGAATGTGGTGCTCTGGCGTCGGTGTCAGCAAGCGCAATACGAATGATATCGAACACTGTGAGCGTGTGCGGACATGGAACTTACAGGCTTGACAATGAGCTTCAGCTCCTCATAGTCCTTCGCCTTGAGCTTGATCCGCACCTGCTCTTCTGCTGGCTTGGGCGGCGTTTTTGCCCTTTCCCCTTCTTCGTCTTCATCTTCCTGGCCCGCGAGCTGCGTCGATGACGGACCGTTTTTCTTGACTTCCTCCAGTATTTCATCCGTCATAGCTTCCACGTGGACTTTACCATCCAAATCGCCGAGACCACTGCTACTGCCCTTATCGATGACCTTCCCCTCAGCGTCGACTTTTATGCCCAGACTTTTGCAAGTTGTCACATCGTACAGTCGCCGGTTGCGCCAGGTGAGGAACACGGACGCGGCGAACTCTTTCGAGAAGCCTTGTCGGTCGCACCATAATGTGCGGATTTCTTGGAAACGCTGGGATAGCTTCCGATGAACGATGAGTGGGTTGGTGTTAGGTATTGGGGATGTGATCAGGATAAATATGACTGGATCGTAGGCCGGTGTGTTGGGAGTTAGGAACTGGTCATGCGCCGCAGGGAGCGAGGTGGTTGATTGCGGACCTGACGGTGTCGAGCTGTTGATCGCACCGAGGGCGCGCAGACGACGTCGTTCTCGAGCTTGCGCGGCCAGTTCGGGAAACTCCTCTTCCGAGTCGTCTTGCGTTGGCTCTTTCGATTGCTGCTGCTTCACCGGGTACGACTCCTCTGCGTAACTTGTTTGCGGATCAGGCGCACGCTCTGCCTCTGAATCTGAGCCTTCCAGATCGATGACAACAGCTTCAGCCTTTTTGCGTTCCACCCTGGGTGTTGGATCCCGCTTGCGCAAGGGTGCCGTCGCCGAGGGATCGTCAGCCGAGACGCATATGGACTGTTTAGGGATTGCGGCCTCGAAGGAGTGTGTGAATTGCAGGGCGCTACATCCGCACGGTCAGCAAGTGCCCGGCGCTGCGGTGAGGAGCGAGCGTGCTATACAACAATCATGAACCGTACTCTTTGGGATGCCCATCCTTCAGCGGCGCGGGGCTTGCGCTACTACTCCTGTCATCCTGCTCGTGACTGATCCGCCTCTTCTTGTCCTGCCGCGCCTCATGGTGACCCGGCTTCTTCTGCTTGCGAGCAAGTTTCAACTCGCGCTTCCGTCGCTCCTCGTCGAGGATCTCCCGAAACACTCGATTCTTCCTGCCAAAGATGTCCCCAGACTCTACCGTGATCTGCGATTTCGCATTGCCGAAGAAGGAGCGCTTCGCGGGTGCTTTGGCTGGCTCGGGGTTTGCAGGGCTGTCGTCTGTCATTTTTCAATGCGATGGTGGGATTCTGTGTATGCGGAGAGGTCCAAGACGGCCAGTGCGGAGTTGCGGTGGTCCGTGGATTATGATTCGCTCAAAACATCGCGAGGGCATGCACGCGCTATCCCGTGATTGCGAAAAGTATCGAAGTACCCTTAATGTCGATTCCGGAAGCAGCCCGGACCTTCTGGATTTCCCCATCCTTTTGCAAGACGGAAGCCCTGGAAGGGAAAGGTGAAGGGCAAAGTTTTGAGACATGGCTTCAACAGCGAGCAAAATGGAGAACGGTGCCAGTGAGAGCAGAGACCCTTCTGGATTCCTCAGTGAGATCATCGGCGCTCCCGTCACGATCAAGTTGAACTCGGGCGTCGTCTACAAAGGTATTTCATCCCACCCTTGCTCGTTTGAAGATTTAAATCAAGCGGCAGAGGCGCACCTGGATCAGGTGGGTCATATAGCTGACTTATGCTTTGCCAGGCGAGCTCCAGTCAGTGGATGGATACATGAACATTGCTCTCGAGCAGACCAAGGAGTACGTCGATGGAAAACTACGAAGAAACTACGGCGATGCCTTTGTGAGGGGCAACAACGGTCTGTCACCCCAGCATGGATCCCGACCGCTGCTAACTTGTGCTCAGTCATGTACATATGTGCGGACACGTAGTAGGTGGAAGCTACGATCGCATGCGACAGCGGGTACGATCGTGAGGGATGTGTGTGTGAATAGCACATTAACCTCACATCACGATATCGGTGGAGCCCGTGCTGGTATGAAGACGATGTGAGGACGTTTGAGCAGAGACCGTTGCCCGCTCGCTCCGCTGTAAAGAGCTTGAGGCATGAACTCAGCAAGGAGGACTCAACACAAGACCCCAGACTTGCAGTATCCCCGAGAAGTCGCAAAGGGAGAATGAAACCGTGAGACGGTGCAGAGCACGTTTTCAGTCATTTCACGATTGTCTTTATGCCCATTGGACAGCGACTCACGTCCTGCTCTCTCGCCTGTGACGTGGGGAAACGGTTTCTAGAGATGATAGATGGAGTGTGGGTCTACGCAATGATCTGGAATCCTGGATGACGATCGATGCACAAACCAAGACCTCGTATATTAGGGCGTGATCGTTGAACCCTGGCTCGGCGGTCTCAACAGCCTTCCTCTTCTGAAGTCTCAGCCCTGAAGGTGAAACGCAAGCCCAGATGAGCCTTGGCGAAACGATACGCATCCATGGATCGTTCACCGCAAGCCATGATTTACTTACGGCGTATGTGCTTGACAGATCCAAGCCGCCTGGCCAGGGCGGGACTGGAGCCATGTCTATTGCAACGGTGACTCTGCGATGACCGGATGCCTCTATCAGTACGGAAGACATACTGTAGCGCGAGTCGCGACAAAGCATCTGGGCAGATATCTGGAGATTTGCAGCGGCTTCCGTCGTACGGAAAGACACAGCGACAAGCCATGGCTTAGGGGCGGAGAAGCGTGCGCGGCGACACGCCCGTCACGGCAAGTGGTGATTAATGCAGCCTTCCAAACACACGTTGTGCGTTTTGTGTCTCCACGGGAGAGCACACCGCCTGACCACCATGTAAATACGCCAATCAATCTCTGTCGTTGCGAGTGAAGATCAAGCCGGAGCGGGAAGCAAGTCTTTGTTGTTGCTGCAAGCGTTCCGAGTCGGTGGATCCGAATGTCACACAGGTTGCGGACCACGGCGTCTCAGCACGCTTCCAAGAGCAGACGAGCTGTGGATGTGCATATTATCATAGTATGTTGTCGCCGGCGAACTGAAGACACACGGACTCCATGCGTATGTGGTAATAAGAGCAAGTAGAAGGACTGGAATTCCGCAGTCAGACAAGATGAGGCTGGATGATCTAGTAGCTGCTGCGTCTGTATGGCGTGCATCAAGATCACCGAGGCAGGAGAGCCTAGCATCGGGACAAGATGTGTAGTCCCGGCCCCGTGCTGAACTGAAGGAGAGTAAGAAGCCATTGTTGTGATGGGGGTATCGTCATACATATATAACGTCCAAAAAGCCCCGAGCTCCGATCGAGTTCGTTTCTATCAACGACATCGGTTTTGTCAGCCACGGAACATTAGTCTGCCAGTGGGAGTACTGTCATGGATTGAGGAGTTGGAGCAAATCGGGGCCGTTCGAAAGGACACGCACGAGTCGCGACATGCCAAGCTGCTCAGGTGGCGCTCATCCTTTCCCTTCTCCACACCCCAAACCCCAGCCCCTTGTCCAATGCCGGATCGGGCGCGGGGGAGACGGCTAAGGAACGGATGGAGGAAGGACGGAGAGCGACTCGGTAGGAAACGATAGTAAAAGTCCCCTAATTCATGCATGTAGGTACGGCATGCACTCCGTATTTCGCGGCGCGATCCAGTTCCGTGCCCCCCAACAGAAAAAAACAGCAACTTGCCCAAGGTTGGCGGCTCCTCAGGTGTGGAGTAGAGGTGAGGTTTGTTATTATTTGTAGATGCTCCCTGCGGTGCAGGATCGTGGAGGAAGCCATCAAACGTCTCAGCCTGCCGGCAGCTGAAAGCACCTGAGTAGTAAACACATTGGCATACATCCGTCTATGCCCTGTTGATGGATGAGGCCTGATTGCCCTTCTGGACTGAGAACTGAACGCAACGTACGGAATAGCCCTGGCGGAAGTCCGGATGTATTGCTACTGCTGCTGCTTGCACATACTCCGTAGTAGTTGAGGAGCACAAGCACATGCGGAGTACTCTACCGCGCGGAGTACACGCAGCGTCCGCAAACTTACGCAGGCGGCGCAAGTACCGGTACTCGGCGGCGGTCCTCGTCAGCCCGATTCGTCCCGCTGCCTCCTGACGTCCTGAGTTGGTCGATAATAAACCATCTTCACGGCGCAACGCCGACATCTGTCTTCCGCTTTCACGTCCACGTTCACCCTCACCCTCACTCTCACTTCTCACCACCCGTCGACGCCGATTGAGCTGCGCTTCTCGCTGCTCTTCTTCTGGCATCAGCGTCGTCGTCTTCTTCTCTTCTCTTCTGCTCTCCTTCTCCTACCCTCTCTCTCCTCTTGCGGTTCTTCTTCGGCGTCACTCGTTAGGCCGGCCTTCTCCATCATCGTGGTAAGTCTGCTTTCGTCTCGTCTCGTCTCGTCCTTTCACCTTCACACACTCTCTTCGTGCTGGAGCTGTGAGTTGCGCCAGCAGTGCTTCAAGGCACCACTACCCTCGCTCTCTCACTTGCTGTCACTGGAGCTCCCGAAAGCGCAGCACGATCGCCTCGCTCTCAGCACCGTCAAGGCATATCCTGTCTGCTCCACGTTGACAATCCGCGCAACCCGTGAACTGGGACCGGCTCTCTCTCACCTTCGAGCGGAGAGTGACGCAGTCCGCCGCCCAGATCTCTGGCGCCGGCTTTCCGCACTTTGTGTTGCACTCCTTTCCGGCGCCTTGGCTAACCGAGTTCATCCCGGTCTGCAGGTAACCGTTCACTACCCTGTCGGCGCACATTCGGGACCACTCGTTACCGGCGTGCGACATAGACAACGTGCGCGGCTGGCAAGGCGAGGAACACGGGTCTCACTTGAATCCTTCCCAACTCTTTCTCGACTCTGGCTGCGGCAAGTCCAGCCTTGGTCGCGGCGTCGGCCATTCCACTTTCTTCCTCATCCCGACTGGGGAAGGATCGCATCCGCGTGGACCGGAACACTAGCTTGAGCGTTCCAAGTCGACTTCATGCCGATCAAGCTGCCTAAACCTTTCTCGCGGCGCAAGTCCTCCGGCAACGACTTGGACGAGTTCGATGGCTCACAGGCGCCCTCCTTCCGGGTCTTAGACCGCGATGAGGTTGACAAGAAGGCATCTGAAGGGGCCAAGAAGGCCGAAGGCACGGCACATGGGCGCCAGTTCAGTTCGCCCATCCATAAGTGGAGGGGGCAGTCGTTCGAAGAGAATAATCTTGCCGGGAACAACAGGTGAGAGATGCAAGTCCGGTTGTGATGCCGCTCGACCGCTGATCCGTCTGTGAAGAGGCAGTTCCGGCACCAACTCGGGCTCCAGCGTCTTTTATGACACGTCTTCGTCCTCCGCACGCTTAAGCTCTTCCTCCACCCTCCCTTCCTCTGCCGATGCCGAAGCTTCCGACGAGCTCTTCCCGCGCAAGCAATTGCAGGGCCACAAAACCAAGGTTTCCGACTCGAGCGTGTCAGGTCCTCGTGGTCCCCGGAAAGCTTTCACTTTAGGATCCAGGGTATCCGCCACACCTGAACCGTTCACGCCCACACCGCGCGTCGACCACGATGCCGGAGACAGCAAGGATCATGCCGATAGTACTTCCCGCGGTCGTGCAATGACCGCAAGTAGTTACGCCAGCACTGCCGTACCGCCAAAGCTGGACTCGGACTTGCACCTTGGCGCGTCTGATTTTGGTGATCTGTTTGAGGGGATAGGAAAGCGGAAAAGTGCGATTTTGGACCCGGCAACTCCAAGACCCGGGTTCACTGCTCCCGCCAGATCGGTATGATTTCACCTCTTTTGCCAGACCACAACAAAGTTTTTCTGACTAGCCACAGGAGTCCACACCCATCCACCCCGCCACTCCTTACTCCGCTCCAAAACCGGCTTACACCCCACCGCCCATCCGCGTTGACGCGTCCCAAGACGTCCAGCCATTACCGTTCTCTTGGGAGGGCATAGCTTCTCAGGATGCCCTGGCCGCCAACAAGTCAGCTCGTAACACGGAAGGCAACGATGATTGGTATTCGCCTCAGTCTGGCGGACTTCCAGGCTCGCTTGCTGGATCGCTTGCCTCTCCCGAACCCACCGCTACAAGTCCTTATGACCGCAGGACCAGTCGACCAGCGCCGGCCAGGCCAGTCACGCAACCATCACCTTCATCCGAGGCTCCAATAGACGACGCTGATGCGCGGATGGTCATGCAATCGTTCAGAGCGAGCCGCACGTTGACGGGATTCTCCGGCGCAACCGAGAAGCCCAAACATGCTTCGGTGGAGGGTCTGACCGAAAGCAATACGCAGTCAAGCTCCACATCGAACTCATCTTCCAAAAGCTCTGCCAAGGCACCATCTTCTGGATCTTCGAGCCTCGCTGTCACCGACACCGAGCACGGGATCAGGTCAACGAGAGCCACGACTCCCGAGACGCTTTTTGGCAAGGACGCAAGCGATGCAACACCGCGTCCCAGAAAGGTGCAGCCAGACGTTTCCGCGCTACCCAGGGAGAAGGGATATGCCGTCTCACCAAACGGCCTCCTGGGACCTGCCAAACCCGACGCCAACTCACGTCCTGTATCGCTGGCATTCGATAAGTCCATTTTCGAGGGGTCGCCCTATCTTGAAGCGAAGAGCGAGACGACAAAGGCGCAATCGGCTGAGACCGGTCCACGGAAGGTGATGACCAAAGCTGAGTTTGAACGACGTCAGCAAGAGCAAGACAAAGTTAGCAACCATGAGGATGCAAACGATTCGGGATCCGACTACGACGAGGACGAGGATGAAGCCGAGCAGAAACGCAAGGCCGTCTCTCAGAGGCGGAAGCAGGAGGCCCAGCTCGCCGTGTACCGGCAGCAAATCAAGAAGCAAACGGGAGAGCAGCCCAGAGAGCTGGCCGGTGGCATCAATCGGCCAGCGTTCGATCGAGCGAGCTACAGCACCCCAGAGCTCGTGACGTCGGCCGGTGCCCTTGCTCCCGGTACCTCAATTGCTGGCGCCGAATCGAAAAGTAGCGATGAAGACTCCGATGAGAACGTTCCTCTTGCTTATCTCCAAGCCGCCGGCTTCCCCAACAAGAACCGTCCTCCAACCAAACCCCGCGGCTCCGCTGCGAGTTTCGTGGTCCGACCTCCGAGCATGGCAGGTTCTCAGACCCAGAGACCGATCTCCGCAAGCGGTCTCTCCGCCGCAGCAGAGAGACCACGGAGCGGCCTTCCCCCTTTTGCGCGTAAACTCCCTGCGGACCCCTACTCCCTTGGCGCCGGCCTTGTCAACCAGACCAACCGAGAGTCTCTGTCGTTCAGCAGAAAGTCAACGACTTCGGTGTACGGAGCGTCAAATCCGGCACCGCAAACACCGCAACATGGAGGCCTCATAGGGATCATTGCTAGGGAAGAGCACGCGAAAGCCTTGCGGCGTGGAGGCGCGCATAGTTATGCCGCGTCCCCTGCCGCAGAATTCAACCCCAGGCGGCACTCCCAGCAGACGGCCGCTCAGCAAGCCGCCGCCCAGCAAGTGGCCAGTTCAAGAGCGAGTGTGATGATGGGCTCCAATCAGAGCGTAATGTCAGTCGCGCCGAATCAAGGCATGGTGCCCGCCATGTCCGGAGGCGCCTCGATGTCCGAGCAAATGAACCAGTTCCAGCAAATGATGACAATGCAGATGTCACAGTTCATGCAGATGCAGAGCCAAATGCAGATGCAGGGCCAGATGCCGATGCAGGGCCAGATGCAGATGCAGCCTTCCCAGCAGCAATTCATGCCTGTCCAGCAAGGAGCGATGCCTTACCAGCAGGGAGCCATGCCTTATCAGCAGTATCCGATGCCTCAGCAGATGGGCAATAACATGCTCGCACCAGCTGGCGGACCGATGCGGCCCATGTCCATGGCCGTTCCCGCTCCTGGCTTCCCGCAGCAACGCACGATGAGCATGATGAATCAGCCGTCAAACCTCATTGCCGGAAACCGGTGGACCCAGATGGCGCCAGCGGGTGTTTCGGCCGCATCCGTCCACCACTTGCCCGCCGGGCCCTCTGACGCGTACGCTCCCTCCATCGCGCCCTCCGAGCGCAGCAACGTCGGAATGGCTCCCAGATACAGGCCGGTCTCCCACGTCCCCGACAGCACTTCAGCCACGTCGTCCGGCGTGCCCACTGTCACCAGCCCGCCCGAGGCGCAGTCGAAGAAGTCCGCCACCGTCCGAGCCGTCGAGAAGATCAAGGGCCTCGGCGGCAAGAGTCGCTCCCCTAACCGGCACGATGGGCCTCAGGACGACGACTCTGACGACGAGGGCTGGTCGTCCATGAAAAAGCGCAAGGAACGTGTTCGCACCGCCCGTCCCGACACATCCTCTTCGACCACCCCACCACTCAAAGACCTCTATTTTGAGGGCATCTGATCCGACTCTCCCAATCCAACTGTTTTAATATACCCTGCGTCGTCTGCCACACCCCAACTTTTCCCGAACGAAGTAAATCCCACTCCCCGCACGAAAATCCAGACGACCCCTTCTGCAGACGTGGCTCAGCCACAATTAATGTTTTGTTCTTGTACGTACTCAAACCTTGCATCTTGCGGCTTCACACTCTTTTGGGCGATTGGCCGCGAAAAGTTGGGTAGGACTCTACCGTCTGCTCTGCTTTGATGCTCTGCTCCTTGTTGTCTAATTTTGTGGTGGCTTCATCACGGCTTTATGGGCTTGCGTGCCCCGAGAGACGGCATATCTCTTCGTGTACTCTAAGGATTTGTGTCTAGGCCTGGTGGGCCCGTGCCAGCCCCCAGTATTAGTTACTTGGACCAGGCTAGATAATATTCGGAAGCTTCGAGGTGGATGGGTACAGAGAGAATGTATGAGACTTGTGTGTGCTATGCGTGTGCCGTGACTACACTATATGAGTGTTGAAACCAGAGTATGCGAGATCACAGATGCATAACCATCTACGAATCCATTGTGCGATCCTGAAACCGAGTTGGCACCCCTAAGTTTACAATATCTAACAATACCCCTCCCTTTCCTTGTAAGTATCATCCTGAAGCATCCATACTGTCCAGCACGGCTCTCGTGAACTGCTGAGTCGTAGCCGTGCCTCCCATATCGCGGGTCCTTGTCTTCCTGCACGCCAGGAAAATCCTTAGGTCAGCAAAATCGACAAGACAGAAAAAATCAAGCACGACTCACCCTCTGGCAATGACATCGTAGACGGCCTTCGAGATCCGGTTGGCATGATTGTCCAGGCCAATGTGCCGAAGGAGCATGGAGCCCGACAGGAGCAGAGCGGTGGGGTTGGCCTGATCCTTGCCCTTGATATCGAGGCCGACGTGGCGGCAGCCAGGCTCAAAGACGGCGACGTCCCGGCCCATGTTGCAGCCAGGCACGATGCCAGGCCCGCCGACGAGTCCTGCGCCGATGTTGGAGAGAATGCCGCCGTACAGGTTAGGCATGACCATGACGTCGAACTGCTGCGGCCGCGACACGCACTGCATCGAGGCGTTGTCGACGATCATGTCGTTCGTCTCGAGCGTGGGGTAGTCCTCTGCGGCCTTCTTGAAGGTGTTGCGGAACAGGCCGTCGGCCAGCTTCATGATGTTGGCCTTGTGGATGCACGTCACCTTCTTCCGGTTGTTGGCCAGCGCGAAGCTGAAGGCGAACTTTGCGATCCGCTCCGACTTGGCCCGCGTGATGATCTTGAGCGACTCGACCACGCCCGCGACCGACTGGTGCTCCAGCCCGGAGTACTCGCCCTCGGTGTTCTCGCGGATGATGCACAGGTCGACGTTCTTGTGCCGCGTCTCGTAGCCCGGGATGTTCTTGATGAGCACGATGGAGGCGTAGATGTCGAGCTCCTGGCGCAGCGCGACGTTGAACGATGAGTGGCCGGACCGCTCGACGGGTGTGTGCAGGATGCCTAGGAGCGCCGTGAGTCCGCTGCGATTGTATGCGTGTGCGGCCGCGCTGAGGTTCCGGCTGCCATCGTCATACCTTTCAGGCCCAGCTTGTTGCGCTTCAGGGATGCTATCGATTCTCTGAACAGCTCCTCCGAGTGCTTCGTCCCCGTTTCCATGCCCGAAACATCCACCTGCTCCCATTCAATCGGGACGTTGGTCGCCTTGAAGACAGTCTTGACCGATTCCGAAACCTCTGCGCCGATGCCGTCACCTGCCACATGTCGAGTCAATGCTGCGCCGCACGCTCACAGACGCTGGTCGCGAGGATATACCTGGAATCAGCGTCACCGTGTATTTGCCGCCGAACTTTGTAGGCTTGAAGATATCCGACTGGACGGTCGCCATCGCTGCACGCATCGAGTAAGCACTCCAACGTATTCCGCAAAGCCGATACTGGTTACTGACACCTTGCGGCCATTGGACGCCCTGCGGCGCATCCGGAGGACCGCGATGACCGTTCGGTCACCCTCAGCAGACACTGTTCCACGCAGATTGTGTCAGTCGCGGCTGCGCCAAGTACATGCGACTATGCATACCTCAACGCCGGAACGGGAGCGCCGTGAGAACATGATGGGTTACAAGAGCTCAGAAATAACACTCTAGGTAAATTGATCAACTTCCGACCTGTCCGATAAGTTCGCGCTATGTAGAGGCAATTATTCGCCTCGGAAAGTTGAATGTTGACGCTTTAGGTCGGAAAGGCGTAGGTACAGTACTAACGCAAAAGTATTTGCGCGCGGGGTATCAGCCAATTTCC
>QQTW01000486.1_pt1 | contig 24750 bp, 26 predicted proteins | sample 1904831 | NCBI WGS metagenome assembly QQTW01 (sample SAMN09435610, study PRJNA476489) | Subsurface metagenome, whole genome shotgun sequencing project. | reverse complement strand
GTTCATTGTTAGTCTCCCTGAACAGCAGCCCTGGAGTCTTGTTAGCGGCTTGAATAACACAACTTTCAGTCCGACTGTCTCAATTTGCGGATCGGTTTGATATTGAAACTGTGCCATCAGCGGGAAGTGTCGAATCTAGCAACACAGATTCAATTACAGCAGAATTAAGCTTATGAACAGTACGATTGCATTGATCTTCAGATTGCGAGTTTCATCTTCCGTTCTCGTACCCTGATTTGCCCAGCCGAACGAGCAACCCGCCCTTATGAAAAAGTCGCGTGAGCAACCTCTTCGGGTAGCTACTTCCTCATAGTGCTCGCCGACTCCAACTGCGTGACCCCGCTGAAAGAAATTCTTGACGTAGGGAGCAACTATGCTGGATGATAGCCGACGATACCCGGCCTCATGGCAATACATTACGTATTTGCTCACAACACCACGCAATCAACACGACATTCCTTGAGCAGCTCTATAAGCTCTTACATCAATGCCAGCTTCCCATTGATGGATATCTCCATGTGTCTCGCACTGCGCAAAGTGACTTGAGCAAGATTGCTGAGTATATTGTCCGCACACCTCGAAAAGCACATCATCGTCAACCTGGTAGTCTCTGGCCCAATCTGGAGAAATAGTTGCACTGCGTAATATGACTAGCCTTGCCTGTACGTTCGTCGAAGATATGGCAACCGTAAACGGCGGCGTTCGGTGGTGTATAGACTGCTGGCCATGAGCACGATACAACAAGCGGGAAGAATGGGAGATTTACTACTCACGGTGTAATGAGACAGCCACATTCTTTGGATCCGGATTGCCAACACTGTGAAGGCCGAGTTTATCAGACATATAAGTCACCTCGTTCGTTTTGAAGATTCTCTCCTGAGTGATTCTGAGCGGCGAAGGCTGGCCTTTTATCAGAAGCCTTGGGTTCGGCCAGTCGTAGAGGGTCTCCTTGAGCCTTCCTTTGAGGACCTTCATAACACAGTGCGCATCGGCATGGTCGTGAATCGCGCTTGTCCTTCCCGGAGTCCATACAGCGATGAGCTAAGTATGTGAATGAGACGAAAGTCGACCAGATGGGATGAAACGCTTCAAATCTTACCAGGTTTGCTTTGCCGTTGCCTTCGTCGACCAGATTTCTAGTGTAACTCCTGCTGTAGTCTTCAAAGGCATACTTCTCCCAGTCAGATGGATTGGAAGCATAGTCTGTCATCAGATCCTGCAGGTCCTTGGGATCAATGCTGGCGGAATCTATGCCTGACGAGGGGCCGAGAGTGTCTCGCAAGTCTTGCACGAGCTTGTCGAACGCATTGAAGGGAAATTGTCCTTCTGGCTTTCCAGCCAGGAGTACTCCGGTAAGAGCAGGCATCTTGACATCCGACGTCGGAGTAACGACGCGTAGCGAAATGACACTTATGAAGTTATGAGAAGGAGGACTGATGCCCTCATAGGAACCAAGAGTTCCCTCCACATAAACGAACAGTCAAAAATGCACACAGTTGCATATCTGCGATATCCTACAAGTTACGAGATGCCAGCTCCTATTTACCTACGTAGTAATATGTTGAAGAGCTTCATCAATGCCGGCTGCAGCCGATGGATCACAAGTGCCTAGGTGAAAATCAATCACTCTACATAACACTGATGAGCGCTAAAGTGAGCGATGCGGGAACTATACCGAAGAAAGAGGGCGGTATGATATTATTGCTAGCATCAGACCTCCAGCCCTAAGCAGTTGTTGCGTCCGCGGGTAGTTGTATGCGAAAATTCGTGCCCCGTACTATCTTTCTTAGTACGGAGAAATCTTCATGGCACTCAACGAGTTGCGAATGATGGAGCTCATAAAGAGCACACTAGGTCGGCTTTTCAAAACTAAATTGGAACTGTTTTCACATACTCTGCCCTCACTTGCAACTTCAATCATGCAGATGCCCGCTACGGGCAGACTTTTGCAACACAAGACAGTTCAGTTGTCCGGCCAAACACAGCGTTCGTTCCTTCTCAGGAAAACGGCACGAGTAGTGAAATCTTAACGGTACGCAAAACAGTCAAAGGATTGAGTCCCCGTGCGCTGACCTACGGGTTTGCAATTCTGTCGTATTACACACGTCGGAAAGTTTCTCCTCAACTTGACCAAACCTAGAAGGTATCCAGCGCAATACCCCGTCCAGCGCAGCCTGCCATATCAATACAGCAGCTCAGCAAACAACAAATGTCCAGGCAAGAAATGGATCAGTCACAACATGCTGATTTGAACGTGGGACGTGGGACGGAGCGAGATAGACCCGCAACTGCTAGGCGAGCATCGCAGGAGAAGAAAAGCTTGGAAGCCATGGATCCTTTTCCGCCTGCGCCGAATTGCTAGCCACCTGAACAGGGGCGCTTCAGGGCTCCCACCTGATCCGGTGGGCAGCTGGAGCTTCAAACTGTGGCGGCCGTGACAGTGCGGCGGAGAAAAGAATAGGGCGCGGGACTTTTCAGTCCGCTGGCCTGCTTTGTCTTGTATCGCTTGAGTCTGAGAGATGCACATAGACTCAGGATCAGGTAAGACATCCATTCCGGTGCATGATCCTTCAGCAAAGGGAGATTGTCCAAGCATCGAGCTCAAAATCGATCGCCATGTCTGGAGAATTGCGGCACACTGAACCTCGCCCAGCGTTGCCGGACGCTGGCTCCCGTCGGATAGCTGCAACTTCCTGTTATCCAACTCGAGGACGGTCATGCGCTCGTCAGGTTCTTCCGTTGTGTCACTTGGTCGAGCAGGGATGCTGTCAATATGTTTGCAAATCTGACTTCCACGTCCATGAATGTTGTTAGTCTTCTGCGTCATCGTCATCGTCATCTTCATCTTCGGATTCATCTTCTTCATCTTCATCTTCATCTTCGTCTTCGTCTTCGTCGTCGTCGTCGTCATCGTCGTCATCGTCGTCATCGTCATCTTCTTCATCTTCATTGTCCGCGTTCTCGTCCCCGTGGTTTTCCGTTCCTTTGTCGACAACATGCCTTCTTTCTGCTCCCATTTCACCTGGCCGAGGCGCTTTATGCATTGTGCTGGCCTGCTGGCCCCCGTATTGCGTCGAATGTCCCTGAGAAGGGCCCACGCCAGGGGCAGAGGCATGCAGGGGATGTTGGGATGCCCCTGCTTCCGAGGATGCAAACGATGCGTACTGGGATTGGTCGCTTGCCCATCTCTGGCCCATCATCGTCGGGTGCATTGGCATCGCTGTTGTCGGCCCATGCGGAGGCTGCCAGTGCGTCCCCGATGCCGGGGAGGCGACTGCTTCGTGCGTGGGTAAATTCCGTGGCTGGCTCTGGGCCGGCACTCCCGGTCCCACGGATCTCAATAGCGCGGTCAGATAGTCGTGCTCATGACCTGAATGTGCAGGAGGTTGTGTCGCGCAATTTCTACATCTCTCGCAACGTGGTTGCGTAGGCAGTGGAGGCACCGGTAGGCGCAATGACCGGTAGTACTCATCCCTCGAAGGCGCGCGGCGATGTCGAACCAAATAACCAGATACCCAGTGCCATTCTTCTGTGAAGTACCCGTGACCGCAAGGACAAGTTATTTGATCCCGAGGAGCACCGGGAGTGAGGAGAGGTCCGCAGTTCGCAGGACAGAAGCTGTTGGCCTGCATGAGGAGCAGTCGGATCGAGTCTTCTGCGAGGATACTTTTCACGACATCTTCTGGACGAGTTTGTCGAACCCTAGGATGTGGTAAACAGAAGCCGTTAAGAAGCCTCACTGGAGACAGAAACCAAGCAGCTCATCCCCCTCTCAGGGTACAAAGGCACTTTCTCCTCCATTTGTTCTGGACATGTCATCATCCGCCTGCAAGATGTCCCACTAACGAGCAATAGCGGGAAGGGGGGCACGTTGCACTTAACCAACCGTCGAATGGCAAACATCAAACGCTTACACGGCATTCAGGCAAACGGTTGCCTACTCAGGCTCGTCATGCGCACACAGTGTCTGCAGCCTTACCCGGCCTTGCAAGAGATTGGAAGTTGACTGCGTGATTAAAAGTCCGCCTTTCAGCTGCGCCAAGGGTAAGATTGGGCAGCCGGACAGGAAGTGCTGCCAGAACCTAAGCAGCCAGCGTTCTTTGGGCTTTGAGAGATGTGGGTGGCGATCGCGGCAGACGAATATGAGTCGTTACCAAATAATGAGTGCAGAGGATAACCACGCGGCAGTCTCGTGTTGGGCCCACTGCGCGAATTCTCAAAAGGAGGGAGGGAGTGCCAGCATAACGAGATGGTCAGCTCAGAAGCGATGAATAAAGAGTGGAAGAGTCCCGGTGCTTCAAACTGTCGAGTTCTGGGATTCTATACGTTGCCAGCAACTTTCCTATCTGCTGTGTTACTGTTTTTCTTTTGCGGAAATGGCATCAAGTCCGGCAGAGTCCTGGGTAGCTGCAGTCAAGGAAAGAGCGCCGGTATTCCGTACTGAGTACTCCGTCCAGGAACTTACGTTGCCTACAGGAATTTAAGAGGTTGACCAATGACCCGGAAAAGATCAGACTGGTGACCCGTCCAGGTGCCGGTGACGGCTGTATCCCTCTCAAGGAGATTGTCGACATGGTCATGGAGGCGCATGCTCGGTGTTCCAAGAACCGGCCAGGCGCGATCCGTAAGGCGGCCGAAAGGATGGCCCAGGTGTTTGACCGCTATAGCCCTGCAGTCAACGTAGTTGTGCAAACACAGCCAGACCCGGTGGCCTTCTTATGGGGAGCCATCCGGCTCTCCGTCCTCGTTGGTTCTTCCTCTCCGCCCCACTATACGATGAAAGCCCCGCCACCACCGCCTGTGATTAACTTTCGAGCCTCCCATTAGGTGCTCATCGCCCATGCTCAACTGCGCGAAAGTCTCGGAACTGAAGTCATCGAACTTGTGGCTCACGGAATAGAACGCTCTCGGGACTGTCTCGAGCTCTTTCCGGATTCTGAGCGACTCCAACGGGCGACGTCGCACTATCTTGCACACATCCTCAACTATTTCGCCAACGTGATTACTTGGTGCCGAAAGCCTTATGCGACTCGTCATGTCAAGACCGCTATCGGCTTCTCTATACTGAAATTTGAGAAACTCTTGGTCAGCATCAAAGAGCAGGCTTTGAACGTGGATCGCGAGTTGGGCATAGCTTCAGCAGAAAGTATTCCACTCTCGCCTGCCAACTCAATATGCCGGAGCTCCATACTAATGATGATAGGTCTGTACGCCTTATATCACAGCTCCTATAGAGTTATTGGCAATATGATGAGCTCACCTATTAATCTCATGTAGAACAAGCGCTGTGTGAACATGAGGCAGCTATGTTTCGCCGAGGTACGAAGTAAATGGCGTGATGGCTTGTCATCCCTACCTAGCTACGGAGTACTTATCGACACGAAGCTTCTCATCTGACGACTCAACAGAAATTCGGGCAGATTTTGCAGAACAGAAACAGTTGAGCATGATGCAAGGCAATCAGATCAATTCTCAGATTCAAGGTACTGTGATTCAGGATCATTCCTATCAGACGACTACTGATGTTGGATTGCTGTCAGGTCTGGCTCAAGAAGCAACAGCCGCGGCGGCGCAGCAGAGACTCATGAAAGGTCAATACCATCGACTTTGCGGGCTCTCTGGTTGCAAGTGTCTAATATGAGTATCTTAAGCAGATGTTATCCAATGGCTCCGCGATGGCTCGGCAGCAGTACACGGGCCATTGTCTCGAGAGGAGGGGACCTGTACCTGGATTCGCGCGCACTCTACATATCAAGAATGGTTTCGGTCTGATCATTCAAGCTGTCTTTGGATACATGGAAATCCTGGTGAGCTCTGCCTTTGCAGAACTTATGCATACAGAACTCTAATAATGTCGATTTAGGATGCGGCAAGTCCGTACTAGCCAGCTTCCTAGCGGAGACTGCGGAGACTGCCATCACCTTGCCATACTACTTCGAGAAAAGTCGAAGTCGCCAGTCGACGCTGCCAACATTCTTAGCAGTTTCCCTTCTCTGCAAGCTGTGTGGGAGGGATTCTGTCACCCAGAATAAACGGTTTCTAGCGATACTCGCGGCCTTAGAGTCGCTTCGGGCTTCTCACGATGAAAGTTGCAGGGTGCCGCTGCAGAAATTACTAAACGTGCTGGATGCTTTATTCGCCTTGCTACAAGCTTTCACCTTGATTATCGATGGCCTCGATGAGTGCGCAGAGTCGGAAGATTCTAGCTTGCTCTTCAAGTACCTTGTTGAGCTTGGCTCGCGTCCATCATCTCGAGTCATTCTGCTTTCTCGGCACCAGGGCCACCTACGTGAGATTCTTAAAGGAGAACTGCAAGTCCATATGGACCGAACTGCTACACGTCAGGATATAAGCTGTTTCGTCGAGCGAGAGATCGATAGAACCCCTCGACTCCAAGATCTAAGGGTTGAGATTCAGGACAACGTATCGCAAAAGTCGGACGGAATGTTTCTTTGGGCACGACTGATGTTGGATTCCCTTAATGACACCTATCGTCTCGAGGACATGAAGAAGCGGCTGATTACATTTCCTACGGAGCTACACGCGATTTATGAGGAAGAAATGAAGAAAGCTCGTGCTCTCTTGCAGCCCGAGGCGTTCCTGCTCCGTCAAGATGTGTTCCATCTCTTACTCCAAGCTGCTGAGCCGCTAACGGTCGACGCTATTTCCTCTGCTCTGGCTTTGAACGATCAGTCAAACATGCTGGACGATGCCAAACGTTTCTTCGACCCCTTAAGGGACGTGGAAAAGCTTTGCCGTCCATTCGTGACGGTCGACAAGGATCGCCAAGCGCACCTAACTCATAGCACGGTCAAGGAGTTTCTGGAAAGAATGCTAGAGCTTCTACCCCATACTGGAACGTTGAAACCCCCTTTCTCTCCGGCTGATTCCAATGCACTACTCGCACTGAAGTCTCTGGGGACATTAAGCCAAGAGAGGTACAGGTATTGGGCCTTTCCTGCTGCCCTTCTCCGGAAGCACTTGTTGGCCGGAGCTGTCATAATGGAGTCACTGCAAGAATCCGGGAACTATTCTGCGTTTTACAATTATGCGTGTCGTCATTGGCACGAGCATGTGACGCACCTGAAAAATCCTTCGGAGGCTGTTTTGGAGAAGCTGAGGCGATTTTTAAGAGGCAATGAGCTAGTCACTTGGTCTGAGGTTCTCTTCGATTTGAAACGCCGGCCTGGTCTGGACCCACAGCTTACAGTTCGCGTTACGCTACAGAAGTGGGTCGAGACTCTCCCTCCAGAGACCCAAAAGCGACTCTCAATGGAAGATTTCTTCGTGACACCGCACGAGTCTCTCGGGAAAGATCTCGAGCATTTAGCAGAAGATAAGATACTTCAGTACTTGCCGTTGGTCCGGCTCGGTGAATTCTTCAATATCGCGGGTCAGTCGCGCGAAGAGTTGCAAAAGGCTTACAAATACGAAAGAACAGTGGCCGAAGGTTATACAGCACTGCTGGGTGCCCGGAACCCGATCACATTAAGGGCTAGGGTTGCCATGTTGAAGGAATATTTCTGGCAAATACGCTATGACGAAGCTGAGAAGGATCTCTCGCAAATTGCCGGCATCCAACGCGATCTGTTTGACGCCGAATCCTATGACTTGTTCTACACCCTTCAGTTTCTTGGGTTGGCTCAGTTCTATCTGAACAAATTTAGCGTCGCTGTCCGCACTCTAGGGGATTCGGAGCATGGTCTGAAGAGACTGCTAGGTCCGCAGCATCCGAAGACATTGATAACACAGTTGTATAAGGGTTACGCTCTCGAGGCCCAGGGAGACCTTGATGGGGCCTACAAATTATATGACGCGATATGGGAGCAGTGGACCTCACTTCATGGCGAAGAACAGGCTCTTTCCCTCATGGTCCAGTGCGCTCGAGGTTCCATCCTTCGCAAAAGGAGAAGTTTCGCTCACGCGGAAAAGATGCTTCTGGATTGTTACCGGGCACGAACTGATCGGTTTACCACGGAAAACAACGTCTGTATTGATACTGCCATCCAACTGGCCGTTCTGTACCGTGAAATGAATCAAGGGAAGGATGCAGTCGATCTGCTAGATTCAATCTCGGCTTCCAAAGTCTTCTCTACGGATTTTGAGCGTGTCTGTCAGGTCCAGCATATCCGGGCTTTGGTTCATTTCGACGCTGGGAGGTTTGAGGCGCCGAAATCGTCTCTGAGGAGCTTACTGCACCAGGCTAGCGGCAAGGGCAGAGAAAAGAACAATCGGGAACTCTTGTGGATTCGCATCACTCTTGCCGATGTCCTCCGTCGGCATGGAGAACATGATGAAGCGTTAATGCTCTTTGTGGACCTGGTCGAAGTCGACAGCGACGATGATAGCAGCGATGATAGCAGCGATGATGGTGAAGATAGTGGCAAGGTCGTCAAGGTTCGCTACCCAAGATCGCTCGATGACGAGCCCGAAGCTCCCGACCAGCTGGCCACGGCAGAAAAGGCCCTACGATATTTGAAAAATGCGCAAGGAGATGAAGCCGAAGAACTTTTGAGGGCTCGAGGCTTGAGATGGGTGCGCAAGCGAGACTTTTGGATCATGCAGGGCGGACCGGCGACTGACACGGCCTCGATGAGCCCAGTGAGACTGACTGAACCTCCGGACAAAGATTAATAACTCCAGAGACGCTAATTTCCTAATTACGCCTTTGGGCTGTTGAGACTGGCACATGGGTCTTCGTTTAACAGCAAGCGTACTGCCGCCGCGGGTATCTACGGACTTGGATCTAATTTGGCGTATTTCGGTGCTGTCTACTAGTCTGGAGTTTTCGGAGTATTCTAATGTTGAATTTCTTAAATTATCTCGTAGTATGTAGCTCTCTACTAAAAGTCTTAGAAGCGTAGTTTTAACATTACTGTCGCTACCAGTTGGGGCTTCATACCGAATGATTTTTTCTACCTCTTAATCAATGTCGAGTGTTTGATACAATCAGAATATGTATACCAGCTATTATCTATGGACACTCCTTTAGTTTTCAGGCCGAAATTAGTGTCGGCGCTTCCTACCTATCACAGTAGGTACTACAGATTGGTGTAAGGAGTATATAACAGTAGTTCGTTATGTTGAGGTCTGCCCAGATGTACCTCGTGTAGAGGTCGCTAAAGATCATCGTCACCATCACCGCGTCCCAATATCAGTCACTACTGATTGCGATTATTGAATGAGCTTGGTTGCCTACTGCTAAAGAAGCAGATTGTCGTACTTCAATAGATTTACTCTGACAAACTCACGCCTGGGTTCCAGGTCGGTCAGAGGAGAATTTGGGTCGTAATCCGAAAATGGCGACCACAGTAGATAAGGTTGCGATTCACGATGCAGTTGTACGAAGCCAGGTGTACTGACAGGCATACCGTCAGATCAAAGAGATCGAGTCCGAGGTGCGCATGTCATGGCAATGGAGTGCGTCTTGGATGCGCTGCTGACCATCGCGTCAGATGGCAAGGACTCAGAAGAATAAAGCAACGTCTTTCCATCTCGGTGGGCTTCATATTCCCCCGCTTCATGTATATGCGTGTCTCACGTTTACCACAGGACAGCTCAAGGCGAAGCTTGCGAAGCTCAAACGAGAGCTCTTGACCCCGACCTCGGGCGGCGGCGGTGGCGGTGGTGGTGCGTGAGCCACGTAAACCATTCGTAGTCTGTACTGACGGGACAGCTGGCTTTGATGTCGCCAGAACCGGTGTTGCCAGCGTGTCAGTTCCTGTTGTTCTTACCCACGACATCGCATAACTGACGACAACACGGGGATAGGGGGTTCATCGGGTTTCCGTCAGTCGGCAAGAGCACATTGATGAGCAGGGTAACAGGACAGCATTCTGAAGGTGAAAATCTGCTTTCACCCCGATTGAGTTTGCAGAATCTCTAATTGTTTCATAGCTGCCGCTTATGAGTTCACAACGGCAAGTGCTTCAAGCATTAAGTTTCATGCAAGCACTGAAAGCTGATTGACTCTCAGCTCACCACAGTCCCTGGACAAGTGGTATACAACGGCGCCAAGATACAGATGCTGGACCTGCCCGGTATCATCCAGGGAGCGAAAGACGGTAAAGGACGAGGTCGGCAAGTCATTGCCGTCGCAAAGACCTGTCATCTGATATTCATCGTGCTGGACGTCAACAAGCCCCTGACGGATAAACGAGTTATCGAATCGGAGCTGGAAGGCTTCGGTATCAGGATCAATAAGAGTCCACCGAACATTAACTTCAAAAAGAAGGAGAAAGGCGGTATTAACATTACTAGCACTGTTCCTTTGACACATATCGATAACGATGTGGGTACTGTATCCGCTCAAGCGTCCCGGTCACTAATTATAGGTAGGAGATCAAAGCCGTCATGTCCGAGTATCGCATAAACTCTGCCGACATCGCCATCCGCTGCGATGCGACCATCGACGACTTGATTGACGTTCTGGAAGCGAAAGCGCGAAGTTATATTCCCGTCATATACGCGTTGAACAAGATTGACTCCATCACGATCGAAGAGCTTGATCTGCTCTATAGGATACCAAATGCTTGTCCCATCAGCTCTGAGCACGGCTGGAATGTCGATGAGCTGCTGGAGCTGATGTGGGAAAAGCTGGATCTTCGGAGGGTATACACGAAGCCGAAGGGGAAGATGCCAGACTATTCTGCGCCGGTTGTGCTCAGATCAACTGCTTGTACGGTTGAAGATTTTGTGCGTCAACCCAGTTTCTTCGTCTTGAGCCGGCTGACTGATCTGTGAACAGTGCAACTCCATCCATAAGACTATCGTCGAGCAGTTTCGGCATGCCATTGTCTACGGAAAGTCGGTAAAACACCAACCTCAGCGTGTGGGGCTTGCGCACGAGCTTGCCGACGAAGACATCAGTATGCCTCTGTCCCGTCCGATGATCATTGACCAGACACTGAAATATACCGCAGTAACCATCATCAAGCGATGACCTTGGCCAGGAAAGCGAACGCAAATACCGATGGATGAACCTCCCGTCGACGTTACTATGATATTTATGACGGATGCAACGACTAGACAAAGCCTAGTTCATGCACTCTCCCATCACGTCAAGTTGGGGTTCATTGAGAGTACGAACGAGTCGGAATCTGGAAACAACGAAGATCGCGTACGCAGGGATTCACGACGGCAGACAATCCTCAGCTATCGCCAAGCGTAGCCACGGACTTCTCGCGATCTAATTTGCGGAAAGCTTTCGACGCTCTCCGTCAATCATCCGCTAGGCCCTGAGCTCGTGACGCTGTCAGCGTAGTCTGCCACGGCATGCGAGTAATGGATTCGGTCATGCATAGTTTGTCGGCCGTCGAGTGCGGCCCTATTGCTGCCATTTACTGTCATGTGGTGCACAATTGCCCCGTACCGAAACGTTATAATGATAGTGGTAATTTTGGTCCGTCTAGAAAGATGTGCGAACCTGGTTTAATGTCTGAAATATACTCAATAAGCAATCATCGACCTCCGAATTTCTTCTTTCTTTCCAAGATGGCAATGGCGCGCCGGCGAACCCTTCCATCAACACCAGTCGACATGCCTGGCTGTCTCGATTAAGTTTGGAATCACTTACTCGGCAGTGCGTCTTTCTTAAGTCGCGCTCTGAACAAGAGTCGGACCACGGACTTTGTGACTAAGGAATATGCCCAGATCCGTATATCTTCAACACTTGCATATGTGAGCCTGAAACAAGTATGTAGAGCGACCGAGCCGAGTGCCGTGAACGGTAAACATAGTTCATAAGCTTGGTCCACTTCCTTAACGTTTGTAGGCTTCAACCATGCAAAACCCTTGCGCGCACGTATACCCGGGTAGCCTCACCTTCCAAAACTAGGCAGGAGATTATTTGAACACGGGCGCAATGGTTTTTCACGGGCCGCTTCTCATGAACCTCAGGACATAAAGGTAAGGTAGATACCTGTGTAGGGTGATGGCGCGTATTATTTAGTGAGAGTCGTACCGCATTTCCATCACGAATGAGACGGAGGCGCGTTCGACGAGTTCTCCAATTCTTGTGCCGACCTAAGAAAGATGATACTCTCATTCGTCTCAACCGCTCTATTGTTCGCTGCAACCGTACCCCGACCCGTCTCCGCTACGTCTCTTCCGGATTGGACGCACTGGGTACGGAACGGAGGCAGGTACGAGGGCCTGCATACAGCGCACTGCCGCGCCTTTCACAGAGAGGTCGAAGTAGATGGAGAGACGATTGGTCCGATGCTTGGAGAGATTGTCGGCGGCATGAGGTTCGAGTCACCCGCCGCGGATGCTGGGGATATTGTCGGTAAGGCGAAGTACGACCTGCCCATGGGAGACCTCAACTCCAATATCTGTACCAAGGACTTCGCCAAAGCCATGATGATCAACTGCTGGACAGCCGGAGTGAGATTGGGTTTGACGCAAGAGCCTCATATAGGAGAGTTGCAAGCTATTAGGCCGCCGGAAGGAGTTCAGTATTGCTCGATGAAGTTCTGGTTCAGGTTGTTCAAGGACTTCAGGTCGAGCCTCGCCGCCGATTACGTTCCCCAGTGCTTGAAGATCTCGATGAATTGCGCGTTGATGGGATTTCAGTTCCCGATGCATGCATGTGTAAGTGAGGGCTAGCAGATATTGGAATTAGGCATCACGATCAGATGAGAACTAACTCGAATGCTTAGGAGGACCTCCCTGTCCATTGAATCCTTCTGCTGGACTTGTGGTTAGGTCTGTCGATTGCCTTGTTCATATCGGACGGGCCCGCACGCTGGCTCCCGATCGTTATTTCTTTTGACCGAGCTTCTCGGACCTCGAATGTGAGCGGAGAATACTTGTTGATATCAGTCGCATTGGTTTTCGGACATATGATGGTAGTCACGCTGCCCTGCATCCAATTGTGGTTCTTCTGGAGAGCCTGTCGGAGCAACCGAACAAGACCCTCAGGTTTGATGGATTCATGTGCTCATAACTCGATAGTGAGGACTCCTCTTCTCTTCCTCCGACCGCGGTAGTGCTGTGGTATAGATGTTCGTATGGATCAATGAAGCCGGTGGCGGAAAGCCCCCCTTGTATGCGGCCTGACTTCAAGATAACCACATAGCGCGAAGGGAACCCTTGAATCGTGAGAACGCATCAGCCTTTGTTCTGTGACCCCGATCTGTAGTGCAGTCCGCTTGTCAAGGTAACGTAGTCCATCCTGCCGCTGCCGCTGCTAATTATCTCGACGCCTGCAATTCTCCTGTGCATCGAGGAGAGGTGCTACACCTTCTCTTGTTTCGTCTTCTGCATGTTAACCCATCTTCATCTCAGACCTTGGAAATTTTCATGATCAGACCTCGGATCAGCGATGAACAATATGTGCCCTTCATTGTAAGAAGATCGCGGTGTCTGATTCATTGCGACATGGTGTAGTTGTGCATTTGGAAAAAATCGAGTGCGAATGAGCTTATGAGAGAAGATGTGCCTAGAGTTTTTGAAGGCCGCACTGGCTCTATCAGCATGTGAGCAAGGCCAAACATCGAAGCACTCAATTATCCAGATCTGCTATCGTCCCTCAAGAGCTCTCTGTGATTGACGTGGTGGCCCTTCCTCCTCTATATATCACCCAGGTCCCCTTCCTCCATCGAAAACAAGTGAGACTGCCGAAGGCAACAGCGCGCAGGTGCTACTGGAATTTATACGAGGAGGGATGAACTGCAGTAAGGCGAAATAAGGTGAGAGTGCTATAAACGAGTTCTTCAAGTGGTAATGGGGCGCTAGATTGTATGATTCGCATACAGTAACGTTGTCGTATCAAAACGGATATGCTTGTAGTACGCAGATAGTATCAAACAACCTCTCAGTAACTTCGCCAACTTTCGCGATCGGAGAGACTATCCTCTAATAAGGGACCATCTCCTCCCGGACGCTCACTCAATGATGAGATCACAAAGGGCTGCGGATTGAAGGCAACCTGATTGGTGAAGCAGACGAGACAAGGTGGCATTGGCAACTCCGCTGCTCTCTTTCGAATCAGCGTTCGAGTTGGCATCCGGCAGACTCTACAGGCTGGCGCTAAATGCGTATCGCTCCCAGATCCCCTAGGACACATCTGCTCGTGATAGATTCGACACGATCGGGGCTGACGCTTCCAATGAAGTATGGCAGTGCGCAGGACGACGATCGAAGCTATCGGAAAAGGTGCGATATTGTGTATTGACAAGATGGAGGTTTCTGGATGATGATCACCCTCAGTCAATGTTACTACTATTACGGAAGTGCGCATTCGTTCGCACCTGGGCACCCTTGTCGGCACAGCCCGGCTTTCCCGTCGCGACTCTGGACCGGGACGTCCTGCTCCTCAGCCAGTCCGCGTCTTCGGAGTGATACAGCTCTGTCAAACCTTGTCAGCTTTGCCAATATTCAGGCCGTCGGTGTCCTGTCCACTGCATCTACGAATTGAATGGATCCGCATGTGCAGTACAGACCACAGGATATTTGCCAGCGCTTTGACGCCACCTTCTGACGGACGCCTGCAAGCTCAGGCACCGATGAAAAAGCAATAGCCTCCGCAGCGATGAACCCGGTTGCCAGCCGGTTCAGGACTGGAGCAACAAACGCCTGGGCTGCGCGAACACATGGATTCGACGTTTTAGCCGGATGCTTGATTGTTATCGCTTGTCAACCCCCGGACTCGCTTTCTACGATGGCTTCGAGGTGAAGGCCAGCCCTGACAATGGCGCCCGTAGGCCAACCACAGCGATCTCGCCCCGCGGACCAAAGCGGTAGCTGTCGTCTTCTGGGCACGGAGCTAGTCAATCCGCCTAGTCTTCCCATTTGCTCTCCGCAACCGGCGCTGCCTCATTCGCGCCATACCCACCATGGCTGTAGCCGATGCATCCTCCAGAGGAAAACAGAGCCCGTTTGAGAGTTACAGGGCAGTACGTAGTCGGTACTGCGTACCTGCGAGCTGTGGAGATGCTGGCAAGCATACATGCTTCTTCTGGCCGTTTGACCCAGCGCAACGGTTCATTACTCCTCTTTGGCAGGATTTCATAAGCCGGCCAGTCGAAGCTCGCCGGCCTCGAGACCCTCCGCCTTGCTTGCTGCCCTTCCTCCTTGGCTGCCAGTCAGGTCATGGGGGCGGTACCATTCGCCCTCAGGAGAAAAGAGCTCAGGTCCGTGTGTCTTGTGTGTGGAGAGGGAGGGGCTGGCCTTCACATCAAAAAGCAGGGGACTTCAGCACATCTCGTCCCGCTTTTGGCACCCGCATCGCATCGAACCGTACCCGTTAACGTACCCGCCTATGCCATCCCACGCTACATCTACTCGCTTCTGGCCGGACTTCTATTCATCTTGAGTGTTTTGAGTGAGCTCCAGACCAGCTTCAACCCACCTTCCAACGCATTCGATAGCTGTGTGAGGGAAGGAGCGTGCCTTTAGTGCTGGTTTCTCGCAGTCAACGACGCGTGGGCACATATCGTCGTCTGCACCACGTTTCGGCTGTCCGATCATTCGGCTTTCGCCTCTCTATGCATGTGTTCCGCCGGTCTTGAAGTTCTGCGAGGTATACTTCCAAAATCTGTGGAGTGATTGTTCCAGCCTTGCTGGCTCACTCAATGAATATTCGTATAGCAGGGACTCGGTTGACTTTGCTCAAGGACGACCTCTTCGCTGTCGACTTGACCAGATAACCGCCACGCCAGTTATGGAGCATGGCCAGCATCATCAAAACCATCATCAAGCGCACGCTGGATATCATGACGGCAACGGTGATTGGATCGACGGCACCAATTCCTACAGCCAGGCGCAGCAGCAGCAATCAGTAAACGAGTATCCTGGATATTCCTTTTCGCGATTACCGGTTGAGCCAATGTTCAGCATGTCTATGCATCCTCCGCGGACGACGCATCAGCAACTTCAACCGCTGATTATGCCTCAATGGCCTAGCATGCTGACCAGTCAATCTACATATGCACCTCATATCTTTCCTTCAGGCCCCGTTCCGGTGACTCCAATATCTGCGCCCTCGTCGGCAACGTCGACGAGGCCGGCGTCCACGCCGAGAAAGACGCTAACAGACGCCGATCGAAGGCGAATGTGCCTCTATCACGAGGAGAACCCGACCACCAAGCAGACTGAGATTGGAGGTGAGTGCCCGGAGATTATCCAAATAGCGGCAAGTGAAGCTTATTACATGTTATAGCCATGTTTGGGGTCGAAAGAAGGTATCAATTCCTTGCCTGTGTATTGAAAGGGTGATGAACTGAGCTTTCGCAGCACTGTCTCCAAGGTGCTACGTCAAAAAGAAAAATATCTCTACCAGGAAGACGGTAGCCGCTCCCCAGTCAAGAGATCCAAGGGCAAATTTCCAGATATAGAGCGTGCTCTATCGAACTGGGCACGAAACCATGTAAGACAAGGTTTGCCTTTATCAGACGCTACGATTCGTGAGAAGGCTCGTTTTTTTGCGGCGACAGTGGGCAACCCGGACGGCCATCTGAAAACGAACACGAGCAACTGGCTGGAGAAGTTCAGGCAGAAGAATGGCCTGTCCGGTCCTCAGTCACGAAAGAACTCCCTGGCAACTGAGGATTCCGAGGACGCATCCAACCCGGCATCGAACGCTCACACTCCCAACGGCATCTCGCCCGTTTCTCCACGCTGTGTCGCATCACCGTCGCCGATTGCGTTGAGCGCCGCAAAGAGCGACGAGAGCGTCAAGAACGAGAGTCCGGACACCTACGAGTACAGCAACGGCCATCGACCCTTCCACTCCCAGAGCAACACATCTCTGTCCAGCGTCTTCACCGATACGGCCGCTTCGACATTCTCAGCCGGCCCAACAAGCCCCTTGTCGCCGCTCTTCACCCCCGATTCCGCCTGTGGCCTGAGTCCGTTTCTCCCGTCCCAGCAGTCGCGAGCCCCACCATCAGCGGCCGAGATCAGCTTGCAGCGGCAGCGGTCTCAAACCTTTCCTACTGTGGGCCTAGACCCGTTTATTTTGTTGTTTTGCACCCCCTCCCGTGTCCGGAACCGCTAACGTCGAGGTACCTCCAGACCGACCCGCTCGAATCATCCGACCCAGAACTGCAAGCTCCGCTTGGCAGCGTTGCCGAGACGCTGTCACAAGCGCCTGCGTCGGCCTCGTCGGCTCACGTTCCGAATGCAAGCAACGGCGTGTCCGGGCAATCAGCGATGCAACCGCCGCCGGTGCCCACCCCGTCGGCGGCTTCGACAACGACGCCGACGCCAATCAGCCCAGACATGCATTCCGGTCCCAGATCGCCCGGATCGCCCTCCCAGGAGGACGCGCAGCGCGCACTCGAGCTTGTCATGAACTTTTGCCAGCAGCAGCCCAGCGGCTTCTGTGAGCCTCAGGAGTACATGACCATCGGCAAGCTCATGGAGAAGCTCAGGCTGCAGCGTCAACCCGGAGGCGTGGGCTTGGGGCTTGGATTCCCTGTCGGGACTGCCTCCAGCGTGGGGACCTCGAGCGAGCCGCTGCCTGGCGGGATGGTTCGTATGAAAGATGCCGAATTCGGAATGAGGAAAGTCGAGTGAAGCGTGGGACTGGCGACGGAAGCCCGAACCGGGGTCCATCCCAGCATCGCTTGTCGAACTGATCATACGCAACATCCGAAAACTACAACAACTCGCATTCCTTTTCCATCTCTATCTGTCCGCTCAAGCGGGTTCCGGCGGTTGGCCTGTCAACACTACGACAATGGAGATGGAGACTCTACTCTAGTCCATCTTTAATCTCGACCCTTGATCAATCTCTGGGAGGCCTTGTGTTATTGATTACTTACTTATGCTTTAGACACCTAGTCAACAAGCTCAATTCTTCAACAAAGATCATATAAAATTGGGTGGTACCGCTCACGCGGTGATTTGGATTTATGTTTCTCTCTTCGGCTTTCCATACCTTTTCTTTGGCTTTTCTGAGCTGACTGCCTTGGCTCTCCCCTTTCATTTTCTGCATTTCGGATGTTGTTCATACGGCTCATTGGTGGGATCATACATAATTGGAGGACAGGACGGGGATAGGGCGACACTGTGAATAAAGGACATCCAGGCCACGAGGCCAGACTTTTCTATCTGTTGTGGGGGGACATCTGTTACAAAACTTGGATGGCGCCTTTGCATTATTCCTTCTCACGCGAGAAAGCCCAACATACGTTTCTCCTTTGTTTTGTCGGTCTGTCTATCTCTGGAGGCCCTTCTGTCTATTGTTGGTCTGCCGGACTCTTGATCCAAGAGACTGTCGCCAGCAGCGTGCACAGGGGACGATGAGATGGGGTTGAGCCCGATGAGGCTATGACTTGTACGTACGTGCTCTGAACTCATTGTCTTTGCGGCTGTTCCCTTATCTTGTTCTACTTGAACGATTGGGTTTCGAGTGAACGAAAGTGACACGACAACTTCGACAAGCGACAAGTCGACGATAGGAGCCTCTACAGAACCGTTTTATTTACATCAAGTTCTCACTGTCACGAACAGTTTCTTTCTCCTCCGTATTATCTCGAGTCATTTCTTCAAAGTTCACAAGAACGAGCTCACCCGAGTCTCTCCGCCAACAAATCATCAGCCCCGCGCTGAGCCAGCTCCGGGATCAGCCTGACGACGACCAGCTCGATGATAGCGAAGACAAGATGCTTATTGGCGTACCGGTCGCCCAGCACATCAAGCACGTGCTCCACCTCCTCGACGAGCGCGTCGCGATCCTCGGCGGCAAAGAAGGTGCGCATGGCAGGTAAGACGGCCGGCGGACAGGCCTCGAGCAGCGCGAGCGCGCACGCGTGCTTGACGGCCGCAATCTGGGCCGGGCTGGAAGGCGCGGCGGATCTGGGGGGCGCGAGGGCGTTGTGAGGGAACAGGGCGGTGCGACAGGCGCGGAGCAGCGGTGGGAGCGTCGTGGTGGGGGTACGTATCGGGGCGGTCAGAATGGCGGCGAGGATGCTGCAGTCGCGGCGAGGAGCGTCAGCGCACAGGGTCATGAGGGGTGGGAAGGTGGGGTAGCAGGAGTCAAGGGCATCGCGTGCGAAGGTGCACGGCGCGAAAGGGAGACGATGTAGGGAGAGGAGATGACGAATAGATGCGCTGGACGGACGAATCGCGCCGTGAATGGATGATGCGAAAGCGAAATCCTGTCTCAGAAACAAAGTGCGGAGAACAGAGAAACTGCCAGCCATGAACGGCGAGCGAAAGAGATTGACAAGCAACATGATGAGCGGGAAGATCATCCCGGGACAATGCATTATCGCGAAGATAAATTGCGCACGAGATTGACTCGAGTAGCGGCCGAGGCGTGATGAATCATCGCCAATCAGCAGTCGAAGGACGACTTTCGGAATATTTCAGCGGGCACGAGGGAGAGCTTGTTAGCTGCCCGTGGCCTCATCGGGCCTAAGAAGCCACCAGCCGACCAAGATGGAAGCGCAGTCTTGTCGAATCCAAATAGACATCCTCCAGCTTGATGGCGGTCGAAATAAGCGGTCTACAAGCCGGAAGCGGGGATCAACAAGTCTGATGGAGGAACAGCGACGTGTAGAGAATACCACTCCTGCCTGAGGCGCAAAGGCAACATCTTGCACGCCCGGCGGCTGCTTCTTGGCTTGGCCAGCATAAAGTCCGAGCTCGCGACAAGGGTAGCAACAGCAAGACCGACTGCGCGACACATTCTCTGCTGCCGCCGATGCGAGACAGGCTGATGCCCAAACCAACAACCACGCTCTGTAAGCGAAGTGAACGCGGAAGAGGCGGCAAGTCCAGCAGCGAGATTGGAGCGTTGACGGATGAGCGACGAGTCGCAAGCGAGCGTGGAGCGCCAAAGCTTGGCCAGCCATCGCAGCAAGCCAAGAAGCAGAGGAAACGGGGAAGAGCGAAGCCGACAGATGCGGGCCGTACGCACGGAGAAAAGTGAAAAGCCAATGAAGCCACAATGGAGGGGCGAAAGACGTGCAGTCTGAGATGAATCGAGGGGAGCACGACGACGGGCGGCAAGAGCAGCAACGAAGAAGCAGCGGCGGCATCTCCTCATCGGTAGCGTCGTCATGATGCTGAGATACGGAGTCTGATCTCAGACACAGCCCCCATCGGTGCAAAGCAAAAGATGCTGAAGTTGAACATCGACCAGTCGAAGGCGGTTGACCGAAAGTCAAGTGACCGTCAGCTCATGCGGGACTAATGCAGCCACCGAGTCCCGCCAACGGAACAACGGGAAACGGCCGGTGCCCGACGAGATCCTTGTCTGCGAGGGAAAAGGAAGGGGATCCTGGAAGCTTGGGATCCGGGGCCGAAGTACCCTCCAGGTACCATGTAACGAAGTACTCAGTCGCTCCGTACCTCCGTACCTGCGAGATTAAGGTTGTTTTGTCTGCAAATCTGGGGTCAGGAAAGACCGAAAAGCCGGACGGCACACGCCGGAATCGAGCAGGTATCCCGGTACTGAGGTATTCGGTACCTCGTCTTCCGCGTTGAATGCCCCCCAGCACAAGTATCGGGCACACCATCAACGTCGGAGAGACTGAGAAGCCACTGACAAAACGATAAAGACAAGACGCTTCGATTCGAGACGGTGGAGATTGATGAGAGACAATAATCAGATCAGTGTCACCAACGGTGGACGGATCAGGAAAGAAAAAGAAAGGGGGTTGGGCGCGGATTGGGTTCGGACGAAGAAAAAGACAGACTCGCTGCTCTTACCGATCAACCGGACCGTCCGTGTCGCCAACCTTGGCCGGGCCAGACACGGCTCCCACCTGGGCGAGCGACAGGAAGCCAGACAGCCAGGGCGTGCGCCGGTCGAGCTCGAGCAGGGCGGACAGGCACGACCACACGCTCATGCCGAGAATCGGCCGCTTGTCTGGCGGCGCATTGGTGGTCCCCGAGCCAAGCTTCAGCCTCTGGTGCGGCGACGATACGGGTGCGTGGGGTGGGGGTGCGAGCAGCGATGCCCGTCTGCCGTCCACGCTGCGATAAACATCCTTCCCATCCCGCCCGGCCTTATCCTCGCGTCCCGAGTCGCTCCAGATTGCAGCGGCGTCATCTGTGGCCGCGCTGTCATTACGAGTGTCAATCCCGGCGTGCCAATTTCTGCTGCTCCGCGGAGGTAGCGTCGCAGCCGCCGCGATGGCGGATGCGACCGCGACTGCGACCGCTCGCGCCGCAACAAACACCGTAAACGCAAGCTGCGCTAGCGTCCAGAAGCCATCTGATAGACAGCGCGATGGGAGTCTACTGAGCCCGCCTTTCCCGCCTCGGCCCGACCGCGCGGCTCCCGCAGCGTCGTCCTTCGCTTCTGGAGTCGTTGTGAGCAGACCGAATCGTGCGAGCCGGCCCGCAGGCTCATCGTCGTCGTGCCTTGCAACTCCAGCGTTAGTGCTCTTTCCATCGGCCTGCCCGTCATGCCTGCCCTCGCCGCTGTGCGTCCGCATCGGGCGCGGTCGTTGTACGGATTTGGTGATGGCTTCCCAAAGCAGCCAAGGTTCGCATGCCCGATTGCCGATCCCGTTTCTCAGGACCAGCTCGGACAGGATCTCCCCCACCAGCGCGCGGAGACAACCGTTTGCCAGATCCTCGCTGGGCAGGAGGACGGCCAGGATGCCTTGGACGAGTAATTGGCACCAGACAGCTTCATTATGCTGCTGCTCCGGTATCGTCGACGGCTGCGACTCGTCCGGTACGGGCGTAAGTGCCGGATGCGGGTGTAGGGCGTGGTACAGATGCCGAGGGTCGGGCGCGAGTGGGGCAGGATGCGGAGGCCGATGCGCAATGCGATATGCTGTGAAACGTACATGGGATAGAGTCAGCTATGCAAAGATTCAATATAAGGCCCACCCTCTTCGCCGCGATCCCTGTCACCAGCGATCCTCTTCGTCCACGCCCCTGAACGTGGATGGGGGGAAGCAGGGCAGGGAAAGGGATGGTGCTGTCGTCGGTTTGCCCACCGGTGATGTGCGCTTCCACCAGCTCAGGAATCTCGTCGAGCAGCAATGCCTCCACGTCCACCTTGCGCAGCCGCTGCTCCAGCGCTCTCGTGCAATGCGCCACAACCGCGATGATCTCGTCCACGAAGACATGGTCCGGCGTCATCTTTCCGTACCATGTCTGGATGAACTCCTTGACAATCACCGCCAGCAGCCCGTACAGCTCCAGATCGATCTCGTTCGAGCTCGTCAGTGGCGGCAGCAGCTCCTCGAGCGGCCGCGGTGCTTTGCGACCTTTGGCTTCGTCACTGTTGCCGGCGAGGACTTGGTGAGCGCATAGGGTGCGCCGGATAAAGGCTGCTGTGGCCTTGCTTGAGGCATCGATCGTGTGCTCCTTCGGCGGTGCCGGGCGGCGTGACTTGGGTGGCTGCGCTTGGTGAGAGTCTGTAGAATTGACTGCCGGTGCGGCCATCGTGGATTGAGCTTTTTATCTTGATGGAGCTTCAAGGCCACGGAAGGCGAGCCTCAATGCCGTCGCGAACATCCCACGGTCGTTATAAGGCGGACTGTCTCACAACTTGAGATACTTGTAGGTGAAGAGCATCTTCACCGAATGCCGCTGAGAGATACCGGCGAAAGATTGTGTAGAGCCGCACACTTCGGAGAGTTTGAATCGCCATTGGGCGACCCTGGTAAGAAGATCGACGTGACGTTGCAGCTGAGATGGGAGCTAAGCCTAATAAAGGTGAAGCCTCTTCATGATTGGTCGGAAAATCTACATTGATCCGCCAGTCACAGCCAACACAGCCTTTAGGCACTTTTAAGATAGATTAGATCATAAGTTCTCTACCCATCCTTAGAACTAACCATCAATTATCGCCAACATTGATCATCAAGAAGATCTACTCAGTCTCCAGAAAACAGCAATGGCTCCCAGCACTCTTGCGCAGATTGACGGTAAGCTCGTGCTTACTCTTTCGAACAACTATGGGTGTCTAACAATATGATTCCAGACCAACTGAAAGTCGTTGTACAAAGCCTCTTCAACCTCATAATCCAGAGCTACAACTACCAGGGCTCTGCGACCGCCGACGCTATCACAAATGAAATGTACCTCCCTTTCCGTCAACCTCGACCGTCATATACGCCCAATGTCCTAATCAACCCCTCTCAACCTCCAGAAAATCCCTCGTAGCCAACCTCCACACCCTCACGCGGACGGCTCCGTCCCTGCCCATCTCGCTGCCGCCCGAGGTGATCCAGTACGTCGAGGAGGGCCGCAACCCGGATATCTACACGCGCGAGTTCGTCGAGCTCACCTGCCGCAACAACCAGCACCTGAAGGGGCGGGCGGAGGCGTTTGCGCAGTTCAGGGACGTGCTGGCCCGCGAGATTGCGAGCGCGATGCCGGATGTTAAGGATGAGGTTGTAAGGGTTATGGAGGCGACGGCAGGTGAGAAGGTTGTCAAGGAGATGGGGTTGAGGGGAGGTTGAGGTTGTTGGGTTGGAGAGTTAGATGTCCTGCCGCCTAGATCAGACATACCGATTTGGAATCTTTATGGATGATTTCGCAATATCAAAAGTCGTCGGGTTGCCATACCGTCACGGAGGATATTTTCATCGGTACGTATAAACACCACTGCGAGTTCATACCAATGGTGCATGGTAAGGCCTTTGCTGATTGGGTTTTAGGCTTTACGTCCATGGGATGCGACGCTTATTCGTACGCATCACCTCAATACCATGTACCACACTCTGGCATCAACGCTTGATGGAGCCCCCTCCCCGGGCGACAGGGCATTCCGTCCGATTCACTTGAGGTCGACAACCACACTACGCTTGTTCGGCGACTCGTTCCGAGGCAGGTCATTCATCGCATTCTTGGGTCAAAAGACCTGAGATATCTTGTCGTCAACATGCATCGGGTAGCTAAACACTACCCAGAAGCGTACGGAGTACTCAGAGGATAAATGGAACGGTGCTCACGGCGGACAGAACCATGTGAAGTACATGGCATCTTGCAATACATCAAGCGTTCACTTTCACACAGCAGAAGCCCGCTCACATGTATTCACAATTGACAACTTGCGGCTCAGTTTCAACGAGCTACTCCGTACCTGAAGACCTTGCCAGGCAAGATGAAATGTCTGCTCTTCCAACAGCAGCCCCAAAGCCCCCACACAACCAACGCCATGAGATGCAGCAGCGAGCGACAGAGTTGCAGACGCTAGCTTATAAATGTTCCTCCGCCATATTTGAAGGTAATGATGAGCCCCGTCCTGGCCAAAAGACAACCCAAATGAGAAAAGCCACCGTGTGCAGCGAAGCCCATGCATAACCCAGCAATTCCAGACGGTGCAAGAGCAATACAGCCCCTGACCCGGTCTTAGCTGGCTTATCTCCTGCACACATCTGCCATCACGACGCTCTTGTCATACACAACTCAACCAAGCCAGTCTCCAATATCAGCCAACCCCATCAAGCCTCACCGAAACGCCCAACCAGGAAACGTTCTCGTCCCACCGCCGACGGGCGACAGCCTGAGATGCTGGTACGGACTGCTCTGCGGGTCGCAGTACAGGCCCTCGATGACGCCGTTGCTGCGACGCAGGCAGACGTAGTAGAAGCCGCTGATGGTCAGGCCGCAGCCGTCGTCGCTGCAGTTGTCGTCGTCGTCGACGGCCATCTGGACGTCCTTGTCGTCGGTCGTGGGGGTGATGGCAGGACCGCTGTTGCCGCCGTTGCCGTTGTTTGCTGAATTGGTATCGGTTCCGGCACCGCCGCGCCGCCGCTTCCGGCGCACGAAGCAGCGCTCCTTCCACCGCATGAGGATCCACTCGCGACGCAGCTCCTCCATGGCCCT
>QQTW01000485.1_pt1 | contig 24778 bp, 22 predicted proteins | sample 1904831 | NCBI WGS metagenome assembly QQTW01 (sample SAMN09435610, study PRJNA476489) | Subsurface metagenome, whole genome shotgun sequencing project. | reverse complement strand
CAACTTTTTAACCAAGAACTGGACTATTTCGCACAAAGTAAAAATGCCGAAATTAAGGTTTGCAGACACGCCCTAGAAGCGCCCCCTAAATCCACGCCAGATGCTTCAAGCCGGGAAACCCGACGGGCGTACTGGCTCTCCAACTTTGGGGACTTTAGATCCGGGTTTCCCCCCAGATTTGGGGAGGCAAAAAGCGGGTATCGCTTCTCGCTTTATTACCGTGGGTTAGGGGGGCAAGAGATTCGCCCAAGAGGTCTATTGAAGAACGAATCCCTGTACTCTTAGACTTAAGTCTACTGACATCTGATATTTCTTTGAACTAGCATGAAATTAATTAGAGAATATCTGAAAAGGTAAGACTTGGATCTTGCGTTCAACAAACTTTCTTTGGTATTTGTCTTAAAAAGGGAGACTAAGAAATATTTTTCTTCTTTTTAAGAGGGAAGCTAAACAGGAATGCTAATCACACATAGACTTTTCAAATATTCTCTTATAACTACTCTCTAATGTTGTTTTAATCATGAGGTAAAATCATGGAATCAATTGCACACTTTTTTGGTAAAGTTCTCGGTGGATTTATTGATAGGTTATCCGATCAAATAAGATACAAAATAAGCGATGTTGCTGAATCTAAACTAAGAGAAACAGTTGAAAAACCATTTGAGCGAAATACAAAAAACAACCATCTTAATCAAAATAAAAAGAATAACCAGCACACAGCAAAACATCAAGATTGAAGTCATAAATCTCAATTGAAAAATGCCACTTCTCTAGAGTGTTTGCCAATTTAAATATCATACTAAATGTGGTAAAACAAAATGAAAATAGGAGTATTTTAATATCTGAAAAGTAGCCAAAATAAATTTACAGCCTTTGTATTGTGCTACTGTAATAACATTTTCAGCTTCTTAAATCTCTTACAAAGATTTATGTCGCAACTGTAGACGATAATTTTTTAATGAATCAATGAGCGTTAGCTCTCTCTTATTATTGGCAAACAACAGGGTAAAACTTCGAGAGCAATTTTCATAATTAAGAATTAGCTTTGTAATTGCACGATTTGTAATTATCAATTTCAATATAGCAAACTCCCTTTGTATAAAAGGGAGTTTTATTATAATGTTTGGAAATTAAACTATGATTTTTGAATCTAACTTAATACAAAAGTCTAATTACATTGATTAGATAATTGCTTAATCTGAATATATCGAAACGAATTAGATACCTGCTTATGCTGAATTCGATTCTTCAAACACTTGCTGAAATGTTGACTAACGGAACTGTTCTCACTAGCACTGAGCAAATAAACTTTAGTCATCCTGCAAGCTTAGAAAATAGTAATAGAGATTTATCGCTTAATCTCTATCTCTATGATGTTCGGATCAGTAAAAAAATGCCAAACAATGGCAGGCAGGTTGAACGTCATTTTGATAAGTTAAGGCAAGTTGCAGAAGTTAATAGAGCGCCTAGTTGGTTTGATGTCTCCATTGTGATTACAGCACGCGATCGCACTGTATTAGGAGAGCATCGTCTTCTATCTGAAACTCTACTGCTGTTAATGCGTAGTCGAGTATTGCGAGAGGAGTTTCTAACTCCCGACCTTCGCGGTCACGGCAACCTATCGTTATCTGTTACTGGCGACCCGCCCATTGATGTAGGAAGTTTGTGGAGTTCTCTTTCTATTTCCATACGACCTGCTATTTATTTAACAGTGACCGTTCCCTTTAATGTATGGAGAAAAACCACTGTACCTTTGGTTACGGAACGAAGTTTTGGGGTCAATGATTCAGTTTCAGCTATTAGCAGGAGCGGATCTAGAACTCAGCGAGTTGCGATCGCTGGCATTGTCAAAAATACTCTGAGTTCAAAGCCATTAAAACGAGTTCAAGTCCTCTTGCAAGGAACCGAAAAATCAGCACTTAGCAACGAAGAAGGGTATTTTATCTTTGAAAACCTGACTTCTGGGAATTATATTTTACACCTCAGACGATTTGGCTACCAATCTAAGAGTTGCGATGTTTTTGTCGGCGGAGAATCATGTATTCCCAAAGAGATTTTACTTACGCCCTCCATCTAAATTTCTATATCTATCGCTCGTTCAAACCAAGGAATACTTAACATGGCTAGACTAGACTACTTTGCACCAGGCGTTTATGTTGAAGAAGTTGATCGCGGGAGTCGTCCGATTGAGGGCGTTAGCACTTCGGTCGCAGGATTTATTGGCTTTACTGAAGATGTACGAGGCGGAGCAGAACTTTTTAAGCCAATGCTAGTTACAAGTTGGACTCAGTATCTTGAATACTTTGCCCGGCGTAACTCCAATGGTTTTACAGATTTCGATGCCTATTTACCTTTCTCTGTTAGGGGATATTTTCTGAACGGAGGTGGACGTTGCTGGGTAACAAGCATTGGGACGCAACTACCTGGTATTGGTCAAAGTAATGCGAATCGACAAGCACCACTTTTAGAGATCCCAAGACGCGGTAATCGTCCCAGCTTAAATCTATCCATTCGACCCGAACACTTTGACAACGGGCCCATCACCATCGAAATTCAAGATGGACAGCCTCGTGCTTTACCTCCAGCCAAGAATGAAGATGAAGGAAGCGACCAGACCCAAGAGCAAGATAGAGTAACTACACTTCAAAATCCAGGAGAGTTCTTCTCTATCAAGGTGTGCAGAGATGACCAAGTGCTTGAGGAATACAATCATTTGAGCATGAATCCAAACCCCCAAACCCAAGCTGCTACCTATGTTGTTGAGGCGCTAAAAAACTCCGAATATATTTCGATTGGAGATATCGCTCAACCCGGACTGCCCTTATCTCGACGACCCTTGAATGGCGAATATGAATTGCTGCCGCCAGTGCCTAGTTCTACCCCGGAAAAATTTGCTCGTGAAGTGGAAGGCGATCGCAGCGAACGAACTGGCGTACTAGGGATCTTTGAAATCGACGAGATTACAATGATCTGTTTTCCAGACTTAATGCGAGCCTATGAAGCTCAAATTTTGAGCCTCGATCAAGTTCATGGTGTGATGGAAACCATGATAAGTATGTCTGAAGGCTCTACCAGTGGCGATATGCCAGGGCCCACAAATCGCATGGTTGTATTAGATCCTCCACCCGATCGCGTCAAACCTCAAGATGTCGTTGATTGGTTAGATGAGTTTGGTCGTCGATCCATGTTTGGAGCGCTTTATTATCCCTGGGTAAAAGTACCCAATCCTCGCAATGCCGGGCGTTCAATTCTTGTTCCTCCTTCTGGTCATATGATGGGTGTGTGGGGTCGAACCGATGAATCGCGGGGTGTTTATAAGGCTCCTGCCAATGAAGTACCCAGAGGAATTACTGGTTTAGCCTACGATGTCAATTTTAGAGAGCAAGAACTCCTCAACCCACTGGGTATCAACTGTATTCGCAAATTTCCCAACCGAGGAATTAGAATTTGGGGTGCTAGAACCTTGGTGGAACCAGACAAAACCGAATGGCGCTATATCAGTGTTAGAAGACTTATTAGTTATATTGAGCGCTCGATTGAAGCAGGCACTCAGTGGGCTGTTTTTGAACCCAATGACGAAGAATTGTGGACGCAGGTCAAGTATACCGTTAGTAACTTCTTAGAGCGGATATGGCGCGAGGGCGCACTATTTGGGGCAACCCCTAGCCAAGCTTTTTACGTCAAATGCGATGCTGAAAATAATACACCTGAAACCATGACATTGGGTCGCTTGTATATCGATGTAGGTGTATGTCCAGTACGTCCGGCTGAATTTGTAGTCTTCCGCATCAGCCAATGGAATGCGTTGGAGACAGAACAAAACTAAGAATCTTCTAAAATTCACTATTCATTGAACGAAATTACTAGGAGAAAATCATGCCAGGTCAAGATTACATTGAATGTTCTAGTTTTACCTTTAGTGCTGGATCTAAAGTTAAGGATTTACCAGTCAAAGAGTTCAGCAATATGGGAATGGATGCTCCTCCCACCGATCATGTTGCCGGATCTGGGAAAAGTGGAGAAAAAACCTATCAGCCAAAACCAACACCCGTCAAACCACAGAACCCAACGATTGTTTTGGCTGGATGCAAAGACAAGAGTGCTTATCAATGGTTTAACAAAGTTAATCCCCCTACAGGCAAGAACCCTGACTGGAAAGGACAACTGGAAGATGCCAAAATTACTGCCTATGCAGACGGTAAAGCAGTTATGGAATGGCAGATTAAACAATGCTACCCCTGCAAGTATTCTGTTTCTTCAATGACTTCTGCTGGTGGAGAATTAATTACTGAAACGATTGAGTTAGTTGCTCAAGAAGTCACGCGCGAACAATAGCTAATATTCGCATTGCTCTAGTCCAAAGATCGCTTGCCCTCTTTTAATGGAGGGCAAACACTCTCTTTTAATCGTATTTGATTTGGTAATTAAGCCTTTTAGTTTGACAAAATAAATCATGGCAAAGTTATCTAGAAGTCCCGTTCTCCTTACTGCATCTAACTTCTATTTAAGTTTAAAGTTAGATGGCTCAAGCGATGTGGTAGATGCAATTTTCTCAGAATGCCAGGGATTTAATTACTCGCAGGATGTAATTGAGTTTAGTGAAGTAACTTCAGGTCGCTGGGGAAAGGCGAGTAAAGGAAAATTTGTGAGAACAAAAATTCCTGGCAATGCCAACAGCAGCAATTTGACTTTACTGCGAGGCATGACAAGTTCAATGACTTTATGGAACTGGTTTGAGTTGACTCAAGATGGCAACTGGGCTAAACAAAGAAAAAATGCGCTGATAACGATCTATGAAGATGGAAAACCCCAGGCAAAATTTGAACTTACAGCAGCTTGGCCTACCAGATACAAAATTGCCGATGTCAAATCAAATAGTCAAGAGGTAGAGATTGAAGAAGTAGAAGTAGCCTATGAAGGGTTCAAGCGGGTAAAAATCTAGCAGCTATTTCGTGTCCTAAATTCCATCTGCTTTATGGATGGAAATGTCCATCAAGAAAGATATTGCATCAGTTGAAAGCTTATGAGTAGTGGATTAGCGATCGCAGCAGTTACTGCCATCTTTAAAAACTTATTAGAAGACGGCCTGGTTCAGAATGCAGCACTGTCGAGTATGGGAAATGTTCTAGTAACGACACTTCCCCCAGATCAAATCTCTATAGGGGTTGACGGTCAACCTCAGCTAAATCTTTTTCTCTACCAGGTTTCACAAAACCGTAATGCAGACTTAGGTAAAAGCGATCGTTCAGCCCAGCATCAAACCAATACAGAAGAAGGTGCAATTCCCCCCTTAGCTATCAATCTCCATTATGTATTGACCGCTTACGGAAACAAAGACTTTCAAACGGAAATACTTTTGGGTTATGTCATGCAGCTTATGCACCAAACTCCAGTTTTATCCAACGCCAGGATTCGCTCGGCACTAAATCATATCGCAACTATCAATCGTTCCGGTCTTTTATCACAAGCGATCGAATCGACTTCTGTTGAAGCTTTAACCGAGCAGTTAGACCAAGTAAAGATTGCACCAAACTTGATCGATACAGAGCAAATGTCCCGATTGTGGTCGCTCTTACATAGTTCTTATCGACCCTCAATTGCTTACGAAGTTTCGATCGTGTTTGTCGGATCTCAGAAATCTTCACTTGCGCCAGGTTCCAACTCACAAGTGTTGTATCAGCCGCGTATCGACAAAGTTACCGCATCTCCATTGACAAATGGCGAGATTGTCGCGGGCAATAGCCTCATTGTTTATGGAAAAAACCTTAGCGGCGATGTGACTCGGCTGCGACTAAACGGAGGTGAGAATTTATTAGAACCAGAAATTGTTGAATACAACAGAATTTTGTTTAAACTACCTCAAAATTTATATGCTGGGCATCAGAGAATTCAAGTTGTCCACCAATCAAAGTATAAATTTTTGAATAGCCAACAGGCGATGTCAAACGAGAAGATTTTTGTCTTGCATCCAACTATACAAGTTTCTGTTGACGAACAAAGCCCTAATATCCAAGAGCAAAATAATCTAGTGAATTATGCGGGAACAACTCTGACTGTTAAATATAATCCAATGATTGGAGAGAAGCAGCAGGTTATTTTAAAACTTTTTTCAACAAACGAAAAATCCGATGAAGTTTTTGTACTAGATGCCCCTCTTCGGGAATACGATACCGATACAATTAAATTTTCAGTTCAAAATGTACCTTCAGGAATGTATTTGGTAAAATCTCAAGTCGATGGTGTTGAGACTTTATTAAATATCAATCGGGTTGAGAATCGAGTCATGATTCAGTCTCAATCTTTATCTTTTGACGATGAGGACGAACAAAGTACAATTACGCCTCAAGAGACTATGGCCTTGGTAAAGTAGATTCAATTTAACCTACGGAATGGGTTTTTTTTGCAACGGAACCATGACTATTTAGTATAAGAGTGTATAACATGGAATACGATCAAAATCGAAAAGGAAAACGACCTATACAACCAAATGAATCTTCTTCCGAGGAAGAGAAGAAACCGCCGCGAAAAAAAGTTGAGGTAGTTATCCCAAGTAACCCAAAAGTTGTTAAAAACGATTATGAGAGTATTCTTGGAAACTTAAACATTAATGATGAAAGTTCAGACAAACCTAAAAAACGGAGGTTGTATGTTGGAGATGGAGATTTCAGTGGTAGTTTGGCGATGGCGAATAAGCATCCAGAAGCGGCAGAAGGAATTCATGCGACAAGCTATGAGGAATCGGATCACGAACTTTTTAAAGAAGGTAGCGAGGCAGCGAAAAATATACAAGAATTACGGAAAATGGGAGCAGAAGTTAGTCATGGCATTGATGCAACTAAGCTGGGAGAGTATACTGGTCAGGATGGTAAACTTGGTACTGAAAAGTTTGATAAAGCCTACTTTCATCATCCTCGCGATAGCAAAAGGGTTGGGGGATTATCAGGAAAAGCCCTCTCACATGGTTTTGCCGCCTCAGCACGTGACATCTTAAAAGAAGATGGGAAAATCCATTTATCGATTCCTTCCAGCGAAACATATGACAAGGAAGGAAAGAAACAAAGGCCACAGGCAACAAGGAATACCCTATACGGAAAGGCTCTTGTCAAAGATACTGAGAGCTTAGGCTACAAACTTGATGGGAAGCGTGGAGGTATAAAAGATAGATATGGAGAACATGGATACTCACATACGAAAACTGGTAAGCAAGAAAGTCTTGATAATCTAGTGTCTCGTGAATTTGTATTCAGGAGAAGAAAAGATGATGAATCAGTAGACTCAAGTCCAGAAGAATATTCAGAGATAACTACAGGCTCTGAAACCGAATCTACCGCCTCGCAGGAAAAAAGAAGGGAAGAAAAGAGACAACAAAGTCAAACTGAATGAAAAGGTAAGAACATGAGGAAAAAAATCGAATAACTGATAATGAGTCTAACTCAACCTACGGCTTTCTAGCTGTAGCTTCAACCTATTTTGTCATTTTGGGAGTATCCAATCGCCAAAACTTTTACGGGGCTTTGTTTTCCACTTTTTGTTTATAAATGTTGGTTTCTGTTAAAAAATAAAACCTCAAACCTAAATTAAATCAAAGTCTTAGAATTTGGCTGAGATTATTGTTTTCTGAGAGTGACAAAAGAGGAATAAAATCAGAGAAATAGTTGAGAAACCATTTAACCAAGGTACAACAAACAATCAGCAAACAACAACCGAACGTCAAGATCGAAGCACCAAATCTTAATTGAGAGTATGTCACATCCTTGAGAGAAAACTAAAGCAATGAAAACTGTCTAGTAGTTCTAAATAGGTAAGGGTAGATAACTCAAAATATGTGGCAATTCATTATAGCAATGCATGAACTAGCAGATAGCTCCAATATAGTTTTCTAACTTTTTGGAGAATGACAAGGTTTTCCAAACTAAGCGTCAAACTCGTTGACACAAAATATTGTTAAAACCCGGTTGGGTAACTTCTTTTACCCCTCTCTTTGGCAAAATTAGTGTAAAAAACGGCGCACTGACCGGAGACGCTCCGGCTCCGCGATAGACAAGAGGTAGCAATCGCCAGAATTTTTGGACACTTTGAAGGTTGTGTTAGCGAAGCTCCTCCGATAGGAGGCTCGCCAACATATAGCCCAACAATTTTTCTTGTTGTTTCATCTATGGCAAACCAAATCCATTGCTTATTATTTTTGCTAGCACTAAATGACCAGAGGACATTCAAGAGGCGGATGCAGGTTTCGCATACAACCCCTCCACATTCCGTCGAGTAGCTTAAAGGACAATCGCATATGTATAACTCCACAGATACTGATGTTTGGTATCGCTCTAATAGAGACTATTTGATAGCCAATTTCGAGCTAATTCACAATATTTTACTGAATTATGTTAATCAATCTGAGGATAAATCTGATGTAAAACCAATTGATACCAATCAAGATTATATGAAGCTAGAGAAGATGGAAGCAGCTATGCCATATCTATCTAATCTCGAGCAACTTTGTCAAAGATTCGGTCTATCTGAATTTGAGCGCTCTATATTAGTATTTTGTGCAGCTATTGAAATTGACATACGTTTTTCAGAGTTATGTATTAAAGCCCACAATAGCAATAGTCAAGATCGCCCAACATTCGGTTTGGCTCTTAGCGCACTGCCTAACGCTCATTGGAGTGCTTTGGCACCTGATGGAGCGCTCCGCTATTGGAAACTGATCGATTTAGGCTCAGGTAGTACCCTGACCAGCACATCTCTTCGTATAGATGAAAGAATTCTTCATTATCTTTTAGGTATAAAAACTATAGACTCATTATTAATAGGGATTACTGAGCTACCATCTTATACACAAAAACTGATTCCTTCTCATCAATACTTAGCAGATAGTATACAAGCTCTATGGAAATTAGATTCATTTGCGAATTCTCCGCCGCTCGTTCAGTTATGTGGTTCGGAGATGGAGGATAAGACCGATATCGCTCAATCTGTCTGTCAGCACTTTAATCTACAAGTAAGTCTTTTGAACTGCCATCGTATCCCTTTTAGACCCAATGAATTAGAAACTTTTATCCGCCGACTGGAAAGAGAATGTATTTTGGAGCGTAAAGCACTCCTTCTAGTTTGTGAAGATATTGATCGTTCCGACAAGCTACAACTAGCTTCTCTCCATCAACTGCTTGAGGAATTAAAAGGTTTTACGATCGTTACAACACTTTTTCCCCTCCCAGGTACAAAGCGTCAGATGATTCGCTTTGATGTGCCTAAACCTCTACCTCAAGAGCAGCTAATCACCTGGCAAACCTCTGTAGCCGAACTCAAAACTCAACTCAACGGGCAAGGAGAATATATCCCAGACTCAGATGAGCTGTTGCAAGACTTGCAAGGACTCACGTCTCAGTTTCAGCTTAGTACCTCTATGATTCGTCGAGCCTGTACAGCAGCAGTTGGACCATTAACAATGCAGCCCGCTCCTTCCCTAAAACAGGCTCTATGGCAAAGCTGCCGTGTCCAAGCTCGTCCTGGATTAGACGAGCTTGCAGAGCAAATTGAGTCTAAATTGTCTTGGGAAGACTTAGTATTGCCGCCCCTTCAGAAAGAAACCCTAAAGGAAATTTCGGCTCATGTCCGGCAGAAGGCTAAAGTATACGAAAAGTGGGGATTTGCATCTAAAAGTAGACGCGGTTTGGGTATTACAGCGCTGTTTTCTGGCCCTAGCGGAACCGGAAAAACTCTGGCAGCAGGTGTTCTTGCCAACGAGTTGAACCTCGATCTCTATAGAATTGAACTTTCTGCTGTTGTCAGTAAGTACATTGGTGAAACTGAGAAAAACCTCCAACAAATATTCAATGCGGCTGAAAGTGGTGGTGTAATTTTGCTTTTTGATGAGGCTGATTCTATTTTTGGGAAACGGAGTGAAGTCAAAGATGCTAAAGATCGCAATGCCAATTTAGAAGTCAGTTACTTACTTCAGCGCATGGAGTCCTATCCGGGAATGGCGATTTTAACAACAAATTTACAGAACAATTTAGACCCTGCATTTATGCGGCGACTTCGGTTTGTGACTCAATTTTCTCTCCCAGATGCCGCCCATCGAGCCGAAATTTGGCGACGAATTTTTCCGCCTAATACGCCAACTGAAGGCTTAAACTTTGAGAGACTAGCTCAACTTAATGCTCCTGGGGGTAATATCCGCATCATTGCTCTCAACGCAGCCTTTATGGCCGCCGATGCAGAAGAGCCTGTGCAAATGAAGCATATTCTGAGAGCAACTCAAACAGAGTATGAAAAACTAGGAAAATCATTAACGAGCGTCGAAATTTCTGGCTGGATTTAATCAATTTGCTAATTCTTCTTAGCTCGCTCTTTTGTTTCAAGCATGATATCTGTAGCGAACTAAAATCATCGCGTTTTTAAAACCACATTAGACCTTTTGCAAAAGGGTAGGAAAGAGGATAAAAATAGGTTGGAAGTAAAAAATCTCAAGCTAGCAGAGTTCAAGAGATTATGTGGAGTACAACTGGAAGCCTTTAAGCAGATGGTAAACATAGTTAATCAAACATATCACAGGCAGAAACCAGGTATGGGTACAAGTAAGTTGACGACAGAAAACCAAGTGCTAATGACCTTAGTCTCCTGGTCTCACCTACCCGCCACTACTCTGTCATAACCCGCCATTAACAGTGTCTTCTAATAATCCCTACTTCAGCAACTATCATTACTTGTGTAGCACTACCGAAAAACTTATTAAATCCCCTAAAGTGAAAGAGTGAGAATTAGTAGCAATATTATGAAACTAGAACAGCGCCAAAAATCGCTCCAAGCGTTTCAAGATTTTTTAACTACCCCTTTAGAAACCAAGCTAGAACAACACTTGCATACATCGCCACAAGCTAATGTTTTAGAGTTGTTTCAATCCGTAGCGGTTACAGTTCCAGCTTATAAAGCCTTTCTAGCAGCAAACAATATTATTCCTGCTTCTATTCAAACTTACGCAGATTTCCAAAACCTACCACTAATTAATAAAGAGAATTACTTACAGCTTCATTCTTTAACCGACTTGTGCCGTCACGGACAATTATCAATGTGTGATGCGATCGCAGTTTCATCGGGTTCTACTGGGTTACCTACTTTTTGGTCGCGCTCTATTACGGACGAATTGCAAGTTGCTACCCGTTTCGAGCAAATATTTAAGGATAGTTTTGATGCAGACAAGAAAACTACTCTAGCCGTAATTTGTTTTGCTTTAGGCACTTGGGTGGGGGGAATGTATACGACAAATTGCTGTCGCCTTCTAGCGAGTAAAGGCTATCCCATAACCGTTGTTACACCTGGTAATAACCAAGCAGAGATATTTCGAGTAGTCACAGAACTAGGCAGTATGTACGAGCAAGTTGTCCTGCTTGGCTACCCACCATTTCTCAAAGATGTGATCGACAATGGCATTCGCCAAGGTATGGCGTGGCAAAAGTATGCAATTAAATTAGTCATGGCCGGGGAAGTTTTTAGCGAAGAATGGCGCGCTTTGGTAGGAGAAAGAGTTGGAGCAAAAAATATCTGCTATGATTCAGCTTCGCTGTATGGTACGGCGGATGCAGGTGTCCTTGGCAATGAAACACCTTTAAGTATTTGTATTCGTCGCTTTTTGGCAAATCATCCCGATGCGGCTTTAGAACTATTTGGCGAATCGCGTTTACCGACTCTAGTACAATACGATCCGCTCCATCGCTTTTTTGAAACTATAGATGGAACGCTGTTTTTTTCTGGAGATAACGGTATTCCTTTAGTGCGATATCACATCGCCGATACGGGAGGACTTATTACCTATGAAGCGATGCAGGAGTTTTTAGCAAAATGGGGCTTCAATCCTTTAATAGAATTGCCCAGTAGAGGACACCACCATCTACCCTTTGTTTATGTTTTTGGACGCTCCAACTTTACGGTTTCTTACTTTGGTGCAAATATCTACCCGGAGAACGTCACTGTAGGATTAGAGCAAGGAGAAATTAAGGAATGGGTAACAGGGAAGTTTGTCTTGCAAGCGCTGGAAGATAAGGATAAAAACCGATTTTTATCAATTGTGGTGGAATTAGCGCCGGGAGTAGAAGCAAGCATTGAAAAAGCAAATGCGATCGCTCTATTCATTAAAGCTCAATTACTACGGCTCAACAGCGAGTTTGCCAACTACGTTCCATCATCCTACCAAATGCCACAAATTACCCTAAAATTAACAGGAGATCCAGAATATTTTCCTCTAGGCGTTAAGCACCGTTATACGCGCAAAGCAGAGAAATAAATCTTTGTATTTACATACTTTTGGGCTAGTTTAATTAAATTAAATAGGGTAGTGCCTTAGATTTGTTATTTTGCTCTGTATTGGTATACCAAACTCATAGACTCATGGCGGGTAGACGAAACCTATATCTTAGTCAAAGCAAAGCAGAAATATTTGTACCGCACTGTTGATTCGGAGGGGAATACCTTAGACTTCCTTTTAAGGGCGAAGCGGGACGTTCTGGCGACGAAGCGATTTTTCCGTAAGACATTAAAAGCCCTCCCTTCCTACTCCTATTCCACGAGTTATCACAGTGGATAAAAATCCCGCTTATCGAAAAGCTATCAAAGAACTCAAGGCAGCCAAAAAGTCACCTGAAATAGTGAAATTACGACACAAGTATCTTAACAACATTGTAGAACAAGACCACCCTTGGCTAAAATGATTAGTCAAACCGGGGATGAAATTTGGCTCTTTCTCTTGCGGCTCTGGCGTACATTAGAGATTATAAATCATGAATATGGTCAGAAAAGGACAAATTTTGGGAGTTCCCAAACGAGCCGTCAAAGAGCGGGTTATCTTCTTCAATCAAACCAGAGGAGGGGTTACATAGCAAATCTCTTTCTCCATCAGCTTTTCTGACTTCAAGAGGTTTTTGAAACACAACCGCTTTTCGGACGTGTTAGATTATTATATTTTCGGAAGCTACAGCAATCTAAAAGTTTATTTAAACCTGCATCGACTTGATACTAAGTAGTTCTCTAAAATTAGCAAAACATTTAATATAACGAGATTAATTAGGCAATTGCACCAATATGAAACTAATGTCGGTTGGGCGGATAAAAAAGTATTTTTGGCAACTTGGCATTGCTTTAACAATCCTTGCCAGCATAACAATTTTAGAAGTTGCCCCAGTCTTTACACAGCAGCCTGTTGTATTAAATTTGTTAATGACTGCCCCCGATGCCCAACCTTGGCAACAAGGCATCGTCAAAGACTTTGAAACCAAGTATCCAGGGATTCGGATTAATGTAATTGAAGGACCAAACGCCACCAATTTACTAGAAGACCTTTATACCTCTGCTTTTATTTTGGGCGATTCTCCTTACGATTTGGTTAATATGGACGTAATTTGGACACCCAAATTTGCGGCGGCGGGGTGGCTAAAAGACCTAAGTAATGAATTTTCGGCTGAAGAATTAGCAGTATTTTCGCCCAACGATATCGAAGGAAGTCGCTACGAAGGCAAACTCTACCGCGTACCAATTCGTTCTGATGCGGGAGTGCTGTACTACCGCAAAGACTTACTAACTGCCGCCGGGTACGAACCGCCAGAAACCTTTGACGAATTATTAAAAACATCCCAAGCTGTACAGGAAAACAACAAAGATACTTGGGGTTATCTCTGGCAAGGTCGCCAATACGAGGGATTAATCGCCATGTTTGTCGAAGTTTTGCAAGGCTACGGCGGTTTTTGGGTCAATCCCACAACTTTAGACGTAGGTTTAGACCGACCTGAAACAATAAAAGCCATCGAATTTCTCCGCAATACAGTAAAAACTGGTGTATCGCCGCCGGGAGTCACTACTTACCAGGAAGAAGAAACAAGAAGAATATTTCAAAGCGGTAAAGCAGTATTTTTACGCAGTTGGCCTTACGTGTGGCCCTTAGCGAATGAGGATAATTCGCCGATTAAGGGTAAAATTGGCATTAAACCAATGGTTAGCACCCCTGGAAAAAGTGCGGGAACTTGTTTAGGCGGCTGGGGACTTGGCATTGCCAAATCTTCGCCGCATCAAAAAGAAGCAATGACAGCAATTCGCTACTTTACCAGCAACCAAGCCCAGCGCAATTTTATTTTGAAAGCCGGGTATGTACCCAGCAGACGAGAACTATTCAGCGATGCCGAAATAGTGGCTAAATACAGCTATTATCCTCAATTACTAGAAATTGTCGGTAGTTCCGTATTACGCCCTGCGATCGCTCAGTATGCCCAAGCCTCAGACATTTTGCAACGCTACCTTAGCGCCGCCCTAACAAATAGCCTTACTCCCGAACAAGCTATGAATGCCGCCGCCAAAGAAACACGGCTGTTATTAGGCACAAAATAATCAATTCTCCCCTTGTTCCATAAGTTAGACGTTGCACTCTACATAAACCCTCTTGTCCCCCATCTCATGACACAATCCGACACAATCCGCCGTCGCGAACAAAACACCGCCTGGATAATGCTTTTACCTGCATTGCTGTTACTGTTACTTGTATTTGCTTACCCGATTGTGCGAGCTTTTTGGCTGAGTTTGTTTACACAAAACTTAGGCACAAAGTTACAAGCTGAGTTTTCTGGCTTAGATAATTACGTCCGCATGGCGGGAGATGGGCGTTTTTGGCAGAGTTTTTTAACTACTAGCATTTTTACAACTACTTCCGTTGTGCTGGAATTATTGCTAGGAATGGGCATTGCAATAGTATTAAACCAACGCTTTTTGGGACGTAGTTTAGTCCGCACTAGTGCTATTTTACCTTGGGCGTTGCCTACAGCTTTAATTGGACTAGCTTGGGCGTGGATTTTTAACGACCAGTTTGGCGTAGTTAACGATCTTTTGCTGCGATTGGGGCTAATTAAAACTGGCATTAACTGGCTGGGGGAGCCAAATTTGGCAAGAATTGCGGTAATTTTTGCAGATGTGTGGAAAACAACGCCATTTATCAGTATTTTGCTCTTAGCTGGATTGCAATCAATTTCTCCTGACCTTTACGAGGCACACGCTATTGATGGGGCGAGTCCTTGGCAGAGTTTCCACCAAATTACTTTACCCTTATTGATGCCCCAAATATTAATTGCGTCGCTGTTTCGATTTGCCCAAGCTTTCGGGGTGTTTGACTTAATTGCTGTGATGACTAACGGTGGTCCTGGAGGCGCAACCGAAGTAGTATCCTTATATATTTACTCTACAGTTATGCGTTACTTAGACTTTGGTTATGGGGCGGCGTTAGTCGTGGTAACTTTTTTATTATTAGTGGTGATGGTAGCGATCGCAAGCTTTTTGCTCAGTAAATCTCGCACTACTAAAGGGATGGCTTAAATATGTCGGCAATTTCTAAAAAAGCAGAAACTATCAGTTTTTCCTGGCAAAGCATCGTTTTAGCGACTTCAGTCATCTTAGTTATTATATTTTGTCTAGCACCGATTTTGTGGCAAGTATTGACATCTTTTAAAGTTAACGAAGATATTGCCGCGATTCCGACTAAATACTTTCCCAGCCGTTACACCCTAAATCACTACGTTGAATTATTCGCGCGCCGGAGGTTTTGGGCGTACATCCTCAACAGTGCTTTCGTGTCCATTACTTCTACTGCGGTAGCTTTAGCTATTGGTGCGCCTGCGGCTTACGCTTTAGCCCGGTTGCGCCCTTGGGGAGGAAAAGTAATTTTAGCAGGAGTTTTGATTGTCACTTTATTTCCCGGCATTCTATTATTTTTAGGCTTGTTAGAGGTAGTCCAAGTCTTGCACTTAGGTAACAATTATTTATCGCTAATCATTCCTTATACGGCTATCAATTTACCTTTAACTATTTTGGTATTACGCAGCTTTTTTGAACAGTTACCCAGAGATTTAGAAGATGCGGCAAAAGTTGATGGTTACAACACCTGGCAAATGTTGACGCAAATATTGTTACCGATGACTATCCCAGCTTTGGTGACTACAGGCATTTTGACCTTTATTTTTGCTTGGAATGAGTTTATCTTTGCTTTAACATTTATAACACGCGAAGAATTAAAAACTATTCCGGTGGCGGCAGCGCAGTTAGGCGGTGCTTCAGTCTTTGAAATTCCTTACGGGTCAATTGCGGCGGCTACAGTAATCGGCACTTTACCTTTAGTAATGCTCGTTTTGTTCTTTCAACGCAAGATTGTTCAAGGTTTAACGGCGGGTGCTGTAAAGGGATAATAATCTTACAAAATGGACGTAGAAAAAACTTATGGCTAAACTTGAACTCACAAACATCAATAAAACCTATAGTTCAAAAGTTGTCCCCGTTAAAGATATTAGCTTGAGTGTGGACGATCAGGAGTTTTTGACTTTACTTGGGCCGTCCGGTTGTGGCAAATCTACAACGTTGAGACTAATTGCTGGATTAGAAGAACCTACACGGGGAAAAATTAGGATTGGCAATGTAGACGTAACTAATACTAGACCAGGCGATCGCAATATTGCCATGGTATTTCAAAGTTACGCCTTATATCCCCATCTCACTGTTTACGAAAACCTTTGTTCTGGACTCAAACTAAAAAAGACTCCCGCCGCCGAAATTAGACAGCGAGTTGCCCAAGCGGCGGAAGTTTTGGGACTAGACGCGGGTTTAATGAACCGCAAACCTGGACAACTATCAGGAGGACAGCGCCAACGAGTAGCCGTTGGCAGGGCTTTAGTACGTCGCCCAGATGTATTTTTGTTAGATGAACCCCTCAGTAACTTAGATGCGCTGTTACGCGAACGAGTCCGCACTGATATTAAACAAATATTTGCCGCCCAAAAAGTACCAGTAGTTTACGTGACTCACGACCAAACAGAGGCGATGACCCTTTCAACCAAAGTCGCAGTCTTAAACAACGGCTACGTGCAGCAGCTAGACCCCCCAGAACGCATATACAGCCATCCAGCTAACCAGTTTGTCGCCGGATTTGTGGGCAGTCCGCAAATGAATTTACTGACTTTGCCATGTCAGGGACGTTATGCAATGTTGGGTAACTTCCAAATTAATTTACCCGAAAATATGATTACAGTACCACCACAAATTGTTTTAGGTATTCGTCCCGAAAGCGTCCGCATACCGCAACCTGGGGATACGCAAACAATTAGAGGAAAAGTGTTCTTGAGAGAACATTTAGGTATGCACAATTTAGTTAGCGTCAAAGTCAATAGTTCACTCGGATCAGATGTTACAGTCCGGGTTTTATTACCTACAGACCAAAGTTGGAGTGAGAGAGATATTACTCTAGCATTGCCCAATCAAAGTATTCATTGGTTTGATGTGCAAACAGGGGATGCTTTATTTAGAGATTGACGGCGTACAAGCTTTGTCTTCTCGGCAAGGTCAGTAAGGAATCATGGCAAAAATACTTGTCAAGATAGTTACTAATACTGAAGTAATCCAAGGTGTCAGCTTATCTATTTTATTCATAAAAACTAATTTTCAAAAATTTTTATTGCCTTAAAATTTTACAGCTATAAATATGCCCGAATAGTTATTATTTACCTCGTAACGCTTTTAAACATAGGTCGAAAGTCTTTATGTAGCTGTACTCACCTTAATAGCGGGTAACTTACTTACTAGATTGTGGAATTATTGGTAAGAGTCTTGAAGGTGCGGATTATTCTGGGTTTGCTCTGTTTCACGCTTTGATTTTTCTACTTCTCTTTGCCAGCATTTTATCAGCATTGCCATAAATCCACTGCGATCTCTTGTGTACGAATTACTATCTAAATACTCAACTAATTTGTCGGGCAAGTTAAATAAAATTTCACGCATATTATTAAGCGCTTGAGCTATGTTATGACACATTTAGTTAGACAAAAGACTACTTTAGTCGAAAACTTACCTTTGCTTTAACATCAGGAGATTTGGATGTAATTCAAAAAGTAATTGCGTTTGTAGGCGGAACTTGTAAAGTTTTTAACTATAAAACGTATCAAACAGTAAGAGCAGTACCACTTTTTTAAAAATCTCAAATTTAATTTTGACTTGCGCTCTTTAGCACTGCCCCCTATTATTAGAACTAACTTTTCCCGCAAACCATACATTGAAACACTTCTAGATGTCTGCGATTTCCCCATCCTTTGATACCGCATCTGCTGATGTTGGATTTTGAGGTAACAGCCAACTGAGAAGAATAGCTGTTAAACCACCCGTCGAAGTAGCCGAGGCAAACATATTTTTGATAATGGCGGGCTGATTGGTAAACAACTCCGGTACGAACACCACACCCAATCCCAACGCTAACGAAACTGCAATGATAATCGTGGCACGACGATCTAAATTTTCAGACGCAATAATCTTGACTCCAGCAACAGCAATCGAGCCAAACATAACTGTAGTTGCTCCACCTAAAACGGGTTGGGGAATAGACTGGAAAGCCCCACTGACGATGGGCAACAGTCCCAGTAGTGCCAAAATACCAGCAACAAAAAATCCAACATAGCGACTGCCCACACCAGTCATTTGGATGACACCTGTGTTTTGGCTAAAGGTAGTAATGGGAAAGGTATTGAGCAATGCTGCTAAAGAGGAATTTAGACCATCTGCCAGCACGCCAGCTTTAATCCGGCGGATGTAAACGGAACCTTTAATAGGTTCTCTAGAGACAACGGAAGTAGCGGTCATATCGCCCACAGATTCAATGGCCGTTAACGGATAGAGAATCAAAAATGGAATCAGGGCGCTGAACTCGAAACTCATGCCATAGCGGAACGGCACAGGCACGCTAATCAAGGAAAGATTGCTGAGAATATTAAAATTGACCAGACCCATAAATGCGGAAACGATATAGCCAGCGAGCAAGCCAATGGCGATCGCTCCCATCCTGATATATTGATTTTTAGCAAGGGTCAAAACAATTACAATCAAAAATACGCTACCACCCAGCGCCAGGTTCTGAGCATTCGCAAACGTATTATTCTGCAATGCCACCGTACCGCCCGCCATACTGGTAATACCTGTTTTGAGCAGACTTAGCCCAATTAGCATCACTAGGGTTCCCGACACGATTGGCGTGACAATTTTATTGAGCAGGTGCAAAAAGCGACTTAAGATTACATTGGCGAATGCACCAAAGAAGCAAACACCGAAGATCAGTGCTAGTGCCTGTTCTGGTGTCCTTCCGGCTTGAATAGCCGTACCTGCCACTCCCAAGATAGCACCGAGAAATGCAAAGCTAGTACCCTGCAAACTGAGCAAACCCGACCCTATAGGACCAAAGGTTTTGCACTGAATAAAGGTGCAGATGCCAGAGGCAAACAGCGACGTACTGATAATAAAGCTGGTATTAGCAGGATCGAGTCCTATACTGTTGCTGATAATCAACGGTGGTGTTACAATTCCGACAAACGCTGCTAAGACGTGCTGCACAGCAACAAAAATCGACTCAACTACTGACGGTCTGTCGTACAGTCCATAGATCAATTCTGAACCTGTTGCCGATATCTCTGGGAAACCTTGGGCTTCAGGTAGGCTAGATTCTTGTGAAATATTAATTTGTTTTCGCTGTGTCATATTTTTGCGCTCGTCTCCCAAACTTCCTTGCACGCTTTCTTTAAAGTTGAGTCACTGTAATGTAGGTGAGAGTTATGATACTAAGATGTATCTCAAGTTACATAACTAACTCGACCTGGTAGTGCTAGAGGGGTAGTGATGATTTCTGATCATGTCTGCTTGTCCCATCTGTGCATCTTCTCAAACTGTCAAAAATGATTGTATTCACAACGGTAAGCAACGGTTTCAATGCTATGACTGCGGACGGCAATTCATACATTCTTTGGTGTACTTGAGTGGCATCTAAAAACGGGCGATAATTCCAAGCTTTGTGCGCAATTTGTGGTGTATGTTCAAATACTGTCCCCAAAACATTGACAAATTTCTCCTGACTCACTTGGTTTAACTGAGTGATGGACTTAGACATAGTTACTGTTGAAGTTTAACTTTTTAAGGCGATCGCATTTATGCTTTGCAATACTTTTCTATTTTCTTGAATACCGTATACAAAGTCTGTAATGGAAGATACAGAATAAAAAAGTAAAAATGTTGGTTAATTTGTACAGCATGCAATTAGTTAACCAAAAAACCAAACCTGAGCAAATCACGGCTTTTTTAATTATTATGTTAGTTACAAAACAACCTGTACTCCGAAAGCTCTGGTATTCAGCAATTCTAATTACAGAACTTTCAAGCAGTCTTAAGCCTTTTGAGCTACTGGGTGAGAAGATAGTTATTTGGTTAGATGCAGTCGGGAAACCCGCCGTTCAAAATAGATATTATCGTCGTTCGGCGCAACTAAGTGTTGGCAAAGTAGTAGGGGTTGAGCCGAGAGACGAGTAATTTAGTGCCACTTCGCTCTTAAGACTTACTATAGCAATCCTTTTTTGTGATGTTGATGCCAGTGATGAGCAATATCTATTCGGCGACAGAGCCACACGCGATCGCGCTTTTGTACATAGTCGAGAAAACGAGCTAAAGAAGCTGCTCGTCCTGGTCTCCCAACTAGGCGACAATGCAATCCTATACTCATCATTTTGGGGGCAGTTTCGCCCTCTACATACAACATATCGAAAGCATCACGCAGATAAGCAAAAAACTGATCGCCGCAATTGAAACCCTGGGCAGTCGCAAAGCGCATATCGTTATTATCGAGGGTATAAGGAATAATCAAATGAGGCTTTCCATAGTCTTGCATCCAGTAAGGTAAATCATCTGCGTAACTATCCGAGTCGTAGAGAAAGCCCCCATTTTCTACTACTAAACGCCGAGTATTAGGACTATTACGCCCAGTGTACCAGCCGAGCGGACGGCTCCCGGTAACAGAAGTATGAATTGCGATCGCTTTAAGTAAATGTTCTCGCTCTATATCTTCTCCAAAATATTTGTAGTCAATCCAACGATAGCCATGGCTGGCAATTTCCCAATCGGCAGCAATCATTGCTTCTACAGCTTCTGGGTTGCGTTCTAACGCCATTGCTATGCCATAAACGGTAACAGGTATACCGCGCTCGGTAAATAAGCGGTGCAGTCGCCAAAAGCCTGCTCTACTGCCGTACTCATAAACCGATTCCATATTTATATGTCGCAGTCCGATTAGGGGTTCTGCGCCGACAATTTCTGATAAAAATGTTTCTGAGGTGCGATCGCCATGAAGGATACAAGTTTCGCCACCTTCTTCATAATTAATCACAAACTGCACAGCAATCTTGGCTCGATCTGGCCATTGCGGATCGGGTGGGTTGCGTCCGTAGCCAATCATGTCTCGTGGATAAGGTTTTAACATTTTTGAGCTATTACTCGACTAAATTTAGAGTACGAAACCAAGCAATTTGGTTTATTTGGGCGATCGCATTAGCTATTTCTGCTTCTATAGTATTTTTCAAACGGCGCTCAAACTCATCTAAAACACTGTCTTTGGTGTGATTTTTGACGGCAATTATAAATGGAAAGTTAAATTTGTCTTTGTATGCCTGATTGAGCAATTGAAAGTAATCGTACTCTTGAGCAGTTAATCTGTCTAAACCAAGTCCAGTTTGTTCTTTGACAGAATCTTCTGCCATTAAAGCCTTACTACCTAAGTCAGGATGCGCTCGAATTAAAGCTAGTTGCTCATCAATGCTCATTAGGCTGACTGCATTGACCATTTTTTGGTGTAGTTGAGTTGCATCTACAAACGGGCGATAATTCCAAGCCTTTTGAGCAATTTGTGGTGTGTGTTCAAATACCGTTCCCAAAACATTGACAAATTCCTCCTGGCTCATTTGGTTTAACTGAGTGATGGACTTAGACATAGTTACTGTGAGAAGTTTAAATTTTTAGGGCGATCGCCTTTTTCACCTCATAATCCTTTTATTTGAATACTGTATACAAATACTGTGATTTCAGATACAGAACGCAAAGTAAAAATGTTACTTAATTAGAGCAGTATGCAACTAAATTAACTAAATAAAATCAAACCTGAGCAAATCCCGGCTTTCTTTATTATGTTAGTTACAAAACAACCTGTACTCCGAAAGTTTTGGTATCCAGCAATTCCAACTACAGAACTTTCAAGCAGTCCTAAGCCTTTTGAGCTACTGGGTGAGAAAATAGTTATTTGGTTAAATGCAGCCGGGAAACCCGCCGCCGTTCAAGACAGGTGTTGTCATCGTTCGGCGCAACTAAGTATTGGCAAAGTGGTAGATGGCAATATTTGCTGTGCTTATCATGGCTGGCAATTTGATAGTGAAGGTAGGTGTGTGTGCGTACCACAATTGAAAAAAGACGAAGTAATTTCTGCCAACTACAAAGTACAATCCTATCGATGCACAGAGCGTTACGGCTATGTATGGGTGTGTTTGGGGGAGCCTTTAATAGATATTCCAGAGATTGACGAAGCTACAAAGCCAGATTATCGGTTGCTGCATGAATTTTATGAACCTTGGAAATGTGCAGCATTGCGGGTAATGGAAAATGAATTTGACCTAGCTCACCCTACTTTTGTACACACTACTACTTTTGGCAGCGAAGAACATCCCATTCCTGAATCGATGCAACTTACCGAAACAGCATGGGGATTGCACGTACATGGTGTTTTGGGGGTTGTAAACCCAGAATTACAACAACAAAATTTGAAAATGGAAGCGAAACAAACCTTCCGTACCTTAGACATGACTTGGTTTATGCCTTTTACTGTCAAGCTGCAAATTACTTACCCAAACGGATTGACTCACATCATTGTCAATACAATGACACCTATTAATGATTCAACTTCCCAAATGGTGCAGTTTTGCGTCCGCAACGATACCGAAGCAGATACAAAAAGCAGCGATGTAGTTGCTTTTGACCGTGCCGTAACCTTGGAAGACAAGCATATATTAGAAACAACCGATTATGATGTGCCTCTAAGTGTGAATCAAGAGCAGCATATGTTTACTGACAAACCAGGAATAGTTATGCGAAAAAAGCTGGCAGCTTTATTAAAAGCTCACGGCGAAGTAGAACAAACTAAAAGTAATAATTGCTAAATTTAGCTAAAAAATCTGGCGTTACCCAATTCAGGGCGTGAAAACAATGAATTTGTGCCTTCAAAACCAATGCTAGAGACGTTGCACTGCAACGTCTCGTTGCTAAATTTATACATCTAATCAGCTTCCTCGGTAAGTGCTGTACGACCAAGGCGAAACTAATAAAGGTACGTGATAGTGAGTCGTAGTGTCTGCAATGCCAAATTGAATAGGTAGGCGATTGAGAAATGGTGGAATAGGTAGCTTTTCTGAGTAAGACGCAAAGTAATCGCCAACTATAAAGACTAATTCATATATTCCAACTGTTAAATCTTCAGTTAGTAAAGGGTTATCTGTGCGTCCGTCAGCATTAGTTACGGTAGTTTTGAGCAGAGTTTTTTGACCCGATTCACTCAATCCCCACAATTCTAAACGGATGCCTCCGGCTGGACATCCGCGCGCAGTATCTAAAACGTGCGTAGTAAGTTTTCCCATTATTTAGTTTAAGGGACCAGCTAAGATTGTTTTAGAAATCGCATCCATAATATCTGTTCCATCCTCGTGTTTTAGAGCTTCGTACCACTGCTGGGTAACTTCTGGTGCTTTGCCATGTGTCATATCCGATCGCTTCCTAGCTTTAGTAATAATGTCTGCAACGCGATCTTTTCGAGCAGTTTCGTAACGTTTTAAAGCATCGGCGACGCTGAGATTTGTAGTTTGCAAGTAATTTGTCAATACTAAAACATCCTCCATTGCCTGACAGCCACCTTGTCCTAAGTCTGGTGCTGTACCGTGCGCTGCATCGCCTAATAATGCTACGCGATCGCGTACTAATGTCTGTAATGGCTCAATGTCGTGAATTTCCACGCGATTAGTCTTCAATGGATCGAGGCGCTGAATTAATTTTTGCACGGGTTCTGCCCAACCTTTAAAAAAACTGCTTAGTTCTTCTCTATAGGTTTCTGGCGAACTTACGCTACCTTTATTCATGGGGACATCAAAGAAAAAATAATAGAACCCGCCTCCTACAGGCATCATTGAGGCTCGTTTGTGTTCGCCCACATACACCGCCCAAGTGTCACTTGGTGCTAGATCGTCACTTGCAGTCACTAATCCATTCCAGTTGACATAACCCACATAACGCCGCTCAATTGCTTTACCTAAAACGTAGCTGCGAATTACTGAATGAGTCCCATCTGCACCGATTAACACATCTCCAGTAGCTTTACGCCCATCCTCAAAAGTAGCTGTAACGCTATCGGAGTCTTGCTCAACTCCAATACATTTAGCATTAAGTTGAACTTCGTCCGCTCCCAGTGTATTGAGCAACATTTCCTGTAAATCAGTCCGTGCTACAGGATAGGGTTTTTGTCCTACGCGATCAATTAGCGGCTGTAAACTAAAATCTGTGAGCTTTTCTCCGGTATGGCTGTAGTATGCCGTGCGCTCCATTTTCCCGCCAATATTAGCAATTTCTTGGCTCAAACCTAAACTATTTAAGACTTTGACTCCATTTGACCATAGCGAAATTGCCGCCCCTGCTGGACGTATTTTATTAACTTTTTCGTAGATTTCTACTTTATACCCCGCTTGACGCAGTGCGATCGCACTGGTCAAACCGCCCATTCCTGCCCCGACAATCACAACTTTTAAATCTTTCATGCTAAAATGTACCTAAATATACAGAATATTTCGTTCATTTTCTACTTAAAAAACTCTTTGCATTAGGGAGAAGACGGAAGTAAGGTTAATCCTGAAGGAACGCGCCTCACTCTAAA
>QQTW01000484.1_pt1 | contig 24812 bp, 28 predicted proteins | sample 1904831 | NCBI WGS metagenome assembly QQTW01 (sample SAMN09435610, study PRJNA476489) | Subsurface metagenome, whole genome shotgun sequencing project. | reverse complement strand
GGGTTGGAATTTCTAAGTAAAGTAATTCGTCCATTTTTGTTAATCTCCAAACAAATCTACTCATTAAGACGGATTTAACAAACTTGTAAAGTGCGGTAATATCCGCCCTAACAGTTAGATGAAAATTCAGTAAAGAAAATTTAAGATTTCGTCAAATTATCGTTCATTTTGTCCGCTCATAACCTCACGCCATGAATTATCCCATCCCAGACAGTCCGAAAGACATTTTTGATCTACGACAACAGCCAGTTGATGAAGAATTAGTCGCGGCTGCGATCGCAGGCGTAATTAAAATCGTTCGCGCACAAGGTCAATCGCTCGAGGAACTCACGGCACAAGTGCTTGCAGATGACCCGTTACTTGACAAACAACAGCGTCGTTGGTTGAGTCAAGTCGTTGCTCAAGCTTGGAATAGCATATCTTAATATTAAGAATTCGTTACTCCAGTAGTCTCGGATGCGGGCGAACAAGTGCCCAAAATGCCTAAAGCGGTAAAAACGTGGTTGATGGCTTTGTTAATCCCTGCAAATTTGAATAAATCAAGTCAAATCGAAACATTCTTTTCTCATTTTTACTCAAAATTGCCTTTTCCTCCCTGTGGTGTGGGAGTTTTTATAATTTCATAGTTTTATAAAGAATACGTGCTGGATTGGCAATTTTTCATTCAAATGCTGTTATTTTACTTGTCTGCTGGGTTGCAAACGAGTCGAAGGCATGTCTCTAACGAAACTAGATAATCACTTGTGTCGAGTAGTAATTTAAATTCTAGAAACTAGCCTCTGCATAAGTGCCTTTTCCGAATAAATGTTACAAAAATTATGTAACGTAAAATTTTCATTTGCTTACAAGTAATGGCATCCACTAGCTTTCCTTGATTTCTTTCGCTTAACATGTCTGTCTTTAGGAATAGTTTGTTGATTCCTTAAATAAATTTAGTTTTATTTCCGTAATACCGAAATACAAGAGTGAAGATATAAACAAGCTGGTAGATGTGTGAAATATAACTTGTAGAGATGTAGCATTGATATATCTTTATGCTGAACCGCTGATATTGATTCTATAACCAACGGTAAGGTTATTTCTACAAATAAAAGCTTTTGTAAGCGGTGAAAGAAATTAGTCACAAATGCGGCGTAAGTAGCATATATATGTCTACTAGATGTCTTCAAAAAACTTGACTGACACAAACTTCAAGGCATTTTTACCTACTAATAAAATTCATCGTCAAGGTGCGTTGAATAAATATACAGTCCAACAAAGTTTAATGGTGGTGAAAATTGCCATCGACTAAACTATTAATTTATTTCGATAAATTATACTATTCAGAGAGCGAAAAATGATAATTACAGGTGCTGAAGCTCAACAAAACCAACCATCACGTACTTTTTCCCAAAACCTATTTATGTCTAACTCACTACCGAAGGAAGGAAAGGTTGAGAAACTTCAACCGAATGATGTGGTTGATTGGATGATAATTGAAAAAACATTAACAAATTTGCCGAGTACGATTTTATTATCTTCGAGTCACGGTATGCAAATTCAGGTTAGCGCGGATTCGGGGACATTATTAAGACGGGAGCAAACAGAAACGCTAGTTGCAAGTTTTGTAATCGGCGATGCCTTACTATTTGTAGGCTTCTATAAAGCTGGACTTTTAACGATTGTGTTTGAATATCCGATATTTGGTGTAAGTACGCAACTTCAATCAGATACTACTCATACTCCTGAATATATAGCATCGATAGAAGCTTTTGATAATTTGGATAATAGCTTGGGTAAAATCAAGACACCTGGTCTCAGCCAGCACGAGGGTGGTGGGTTAGTTGATTTAAATTTCTTTAATAACAAAGGTCGGATTAGAAAGTTAGTAATAAACTCTAAAGAAGAGGGTTTACATATACCTTTTGCTATTAATGCTATGCATCTGCAAACTGTAAATTAAGGTCTAGGAAAGGGGAAATTAGGATTTCCCCTTGAACCCTTCCTCCCTTGTTTCTTCTGAGTATTGTTTGTAGCGAGCTTTTTTTAACCTGGCACAGCAGCCAATCCCTGACTTTTTTCCAGCGGGGATGTTCATGCGATCGCAGCGACGGCTTCTTTACCATGTTGCCGCAGCAAATCCATCAATTCGTCGCGGTAGTCGTGGAAGGTTGAGTGACGCTTAATCTTAGGGCTACGCTCTGACAGATTGATGGTCATCACCTTGCGTACCGTGCCGGGACGAGCGCTTAAGGCATAGATGCGGTTCGAGAGGAAAACAGCTTCCTCGACATCATGGGTAATCATGAAGACCGTGAGACCCGTGCGCTGCCAGAGTTTAAGCATAAATTCATGCATTGATTCTTTAGTATGGATATCGAGCGCCCCAAAGGGTTCATCCATCAGTAACACTTTGGGTTCAGAAGCGAGGGCACGGGCGATCGCTACGCGCTGCTTCATCCCGCCCGATAGCTCTTTCGGCAACGAACCGCCAAACTGGCACAAACCAACAACGCTGAGGTAGTAACTCGCCTGTTCGCGCCGCTCTTTTTTGGGAACGCCTTGCAGCTTGAGTCCAAACTCGGTATTTTCTTGCACGTTCATCCAGGGATAGAGCGTGTAGTGCTGAAACACCATACCCCGATCGGGACCTGGACCTGTGATGCGTTTGCCATCAATACACACTTCTCCGGTTGTGGGGCGATCGAGTCCAGCAATTTGGCGGAGTAGCGTGGATTTACCGGAACCGGATGCGCCAACCGCGCAGATAAATTCGCCTTGCTCGATCGACATATCAATATCTTTGAGAACTACGAGCGGACCCGATTGGGTCAGAAACTGCTTGTTGAGGTTGTTGACTTCCAAAAACATGGGTTTAGCCTCTATGAGTGAAATATTATATAAAATTATTGACAAAAAGCTGATATTATGTATTAGAACTAGCTTCTGTTTTACCGCTTCTGACTTGCCCATTTGCAGGTAACGCGCAGCAAATACTGAAACAGCAAATCAAATGTCAAACCGATAACGCCAATTACAATCAATCCAACAAAAATTTCATCGGTTCTCAAGAATCGACCGGCAACGCTAATGCGTCGTCCCAAACCTTCGTTTGCAGCAATCAGTTCTGACACAATGACGAGTTGCCAAGCGGCAGCTAAGTTGATGCGGGAAGCATCGAGAATGCCGGGAAGAACGTGCGGTAATATTACCTGAGTCAGCACTGCTCGGCGATCGCCACCCAGCATATAGGTTGCTTCAATTAACTCTTTGGGCACAAACTTTACGGTGTCCATCACCATCAGCGCATTGAAGAAAAATACGCCAATGAAAATTAGCGTAATTTTCGGTTCTTCACCAATGCCTAAATAAAGAATCAGCAGGGGAATAAATGCAGGCGCGGGCATATAGCGCATTAGACCAAACAGCGGCTCGAGTAAAGCGCGAATGCTGGAAAAACTCCCCATCAAAATGCCAATTGGAATTGAGAAGCTTGCTGCTAGCAAAAAGCCAACCCCAACCCGCCAAAGGCTCGCTACGGTGTCTTTGAGTAGTTCGCGTGTCATCCACAAGCGCCCAAAGGCTTCTGCAACTCTTGCTGGCGTTGGCAAAAACTTCGGATCGATGTTACCCAAAGTCGTTACTGCCCACCATAACAACAGTGGCAGGGCAATCGAAGTAATTGTCAACGCCGTATAAAGGGGTTTGGGAATATCTTCGATTAGCCGCCAAAAAACCGTAGGCTTCATGGTTTTGGACTTGATAAAAGATTGAATCGAGGGTGGCGGAGTACTTTGGGTCATCGTTCAAAAAAAGAGGTGAAGGTTGAAGCATAATAAACACCGATGCTGATTCTATACAGGATTAGCTTGCTTTTGAGCATGGGCTTTAACAAAGCGGTCGTCAAACAAAAATGTCATATTCGGTTTATTTTTCAAAAGCCCAACATCATTTAGAAACTTGCTCATTTCATTCGCCGCATACAGCAAAGAAGTCATGTTGTTTCCAGGCTGAAAAGCTTTGAGATTTTCTTCCACCGTGAAGAGGCGCGTACCATCGGCGTATTGTCTGTATTCTTCAACCGGAACACCTGCCCGTTTTGCCATAATAATGTAGGCACGGTCTTGGTTTTGCTGGATATAATCGAGGGTGGCAAACCAGGAATCAACGAGTGCCTGGATTTCTTTGGGGTGTTCGTACAAGAATTTACGCGATACAACGAGGTGATCGGAAATTGCACCTGGAAAGTCTTTAGAACTAAACAGTTCTTTACTACCCGTGAGCCGCAACGCTTGTGTTGTAAACGGCGCAAAAACAGCAACCGCATCAACTTGACCCGCAACAAAAGCCGCAGCAGCTTTTCCCGTTTCCAAAGGCACAAACTGAATGTCAGTTGGCGATAAGCCAGCTTTTCTCATCCCTAGCAACAATAGGAAGTGATCGACTGTGCCTTCTTCGGCAGCCACTTTTTTACCACGTAAATCTTGAACACTGTTGATTCCCGGCGCGACAATGACTTTATCGTTACCCGTCGAGTTATCGTTAACTAGCACTACAACTTGATCTGCGCCCCCCGCTATTGAATTAACTGTATCGCCCAGCGTTTGACTGTTAGCATCCATTTGTCCGGCTGTAAGGGTACTAATCGATTCGAGGTAGCCATCGAACCACTTGAGGTTAACGGCGACATTTTTAGTACTAAAAATTCCCTGCTCTTGGGCAACTTGCCAGGGAAACCAACCGGGCCAAGCACTGAAACCTAAGTTAACGTTTGCAGTTTTGGTGTTTGCAACTGCTGCCTCGACTTCAGTTGTAGTTTTGATATAAACCGCAGGGTTTGTGCAGCCTACAACCAGAGACATGGCAACCAGAAAAAGCAGGCAGGCTGTCAGGAGCGAATGAGTTTTCATCAGCAACATCCTTTAAATAAATATGGCAAAGTCCGGAAAGTCATTTAGCGATCGCTCGTTGAAACCACCTTCCGGACTTTTGTCTTGCCATATAGTCAGCATAAGTAAAGTACTCGAATAATTCTTTTATATTGATTTTGGGCTGCGTTAAGCACAAAATTCAGAGTTTTCGTTTGTGCATTTTCCACTTTTTATCAAAAAATGTTAGCATTGAACAATTTAGTAAACAGTATAAAGTGTTACGACTCGTATCAAAACATTAAAGTCAGGATTAATTTTTGTAGAAACGTGGTTGGGGCAGAATCGAATAAGTCGTAAACTGGTCATTAAACCCGTAACAAAAAGATTTTATGGTGCAAGCATCTACTTTGGCGAATGTAGCAACAATCGATCCGAGCCTTCACGTACTCGATGAATTGCTACCGGGTGGCGCTTATTGGCATGGCATAATCAAACGGGGAAACACCCTACGTGTAACCGATCTGTCCGGTTCCCAGGGTGTTTCGATGATTTGCTACAACGCAGATAACCCGATCGAGCGGCTCAACGTGGCAGATACCGCCAAAATTCAGTTCAACGCCTTCGTCAAAAAAGGCATGGTAATTTACTCCGACATGGGGCGCGTGCTGTTCTCAATTACCGAAGACACATCTGGCTACCACGATTTGTTTGGCGGATGCAGCAATGCTACCAGCAATAAAGCCAAATATGGCGAAGAAGAATTCTGGAAAAATTCCCGCGATTGCTTCCTCAAAGCATTAACGCGCCGAGGCATGGATAAGCGCGACATCATGCCCAACATCAATTTGTTTACTCGCGTGGCAATCGAACCCGACGGTAAAATGGTCTTCGTCGAAGGCAGCGAAAAACCGGGTAGCTTCATCGATTTGCGTGCCGAAATGAATGTTTTGGTCATTCTCTCCAACTGTCCGCACATCCTCCACCCCAGCAAAGTGTACGAACCGAAACCAATTCAAATCACCGTTTGGAAATCACCCGACCCTACCGACGATGACTTGTGCCGTACAGCCAATTCCGAAGCGGTGCGCGGTTTCACGAACACAGATGCTTTATTCGCTTAGTAACTAGTACTGTGCCATATTAATTTTGAGGGTTAAGAAAATGAACCACAAAGGACACAAAGGACACAAAGAAAGAAATTTCAAGTTCGTTCACCCCTCATATTTAATATAGTGGAACACGCTTTAGTCTGTTTCATTATTTTTGATGGGTAATCTCTCAGTGAAACTCTTCCTTTGTGCCCTTTGTGTCCTTTGTGGTTCATTTGTTAACCCATCAGAATTAATGACATGGACTACTAGTGGTGCGTTTCATAAGTTCTGAGGGGAAATGATTGAACCACATAGACGCGTACCCCTTCGGGGAAGCCGAAGGCTAGCGGCTTGCCGCAGGCTAGGGCACAAAGTACGCGAAGAAAGAGAAATTAGCAATTTGATTACCCGGCAAAATTAATGAAACAGACCACTAGTAGTGGTCGGTTTTATAAGTTTTGAGGGGTTACTAGATCCCCGACTTCTCCAAAAAGTCGGGGATCTGATCCTCACCACTTGTTAAAATTAATGAAATGCACCACTAGACGTGGAACAGGTTATGACAAAGCCAAATTATCAGGCAATGACTTTTAAAGAGCTACTTGCTTACATGCGAGAAAATCGTAATGATGATGAAGCATTTTACGCTTATATGGACAAAGCTTATAATGAATCTTCCAGCGAATACAATCCAGCCCCACAGTCAGTTGATGATTTAAAGCATTTTCCACAATTACTGGAAGAACTTCGTCAGCAGCAAGAATAATTATCATATTTGCTTCCTTCGTGTTCTATCGAGTAAAAAGGTAAAGTGTTCCCGACTTGTATTCTATTAAGCAAACAAGGAGGAGATTATCTAATGGAAAAAATAGAATATTATCGCCAATGTATACGTAATCTGCTAACAGAGCAGGCGGGATTTCAAGTAAGTAATACTGATGTTGAGTGTCAGTTAATTTTTGATACGGAACACGACCATTATCAATTACTGGATGTTGGCTGGGAAGGACTAAAGCGCGTATATAGCTGTTTTATTCATATAGATATTAAAGACAATAAAATTTGGATTCAACGCAATATGACCGAGTTAGATATTGCCGAGGAATTAGTAAACACGGGAATAGCAAAACAGGATATTGTCTTGGGGTTACATCCACCATACAAGCGACCATATACAGGCTATGGTGTAGCATAAATGTAGCCACTTTCTACAACTTGAATAGATATTGCTTTCATTTGAGGATTAATTATGACAGAAGCAAAGCAAGAACGCAAAGCGCGTCGAGGAAGACTATTTCCTGAAATTCAATGGACAGAAGAACAGCAAGCTCAATGGAGAGCAGAACGTGAGGCATTTTACTTACGTTGTAAACCTATTTTTGATAAAGTGCAACCGGAGTTAATTAAGACACATTACAACTGGTATATGGCAATAGAGCCGGATAGTGGTGAGTATTTTATAGATAAAGATAGTGTAGTAGTAGCTCATATTGCACATCAAAAGTATCCGGGTGCAAGACTACAAGTTCTCCGAATAAATGAAACAGGTGTGTGCGGGACTATATGATTTCTGGCTTTTTTGGTAGTGAGGATGGTTTCTTTTTTGAAGTCGAGTTAATAGCTTCTGATGGCTTAGAACTTTCAGTAGATGCACTTCTTGATACTGGTTTCTCCGATTGGATAGCAATTGATAATCAGGATTTAGATGCATTAAACTGGATTTTTATAAAACAACAAGCAATGCGAACAGCAAGAGGAGATTTTAATTTTGATATCTATGCGGGAACAGTCCGAATTGATGGACAAGAGTTTAATATTCCTATTCATATTGGGCAAGGACTGTCAGAAGTTTTATTAGGACGTGAGTGGTTAAAGACACGACGATTAGTAGTAGATTTTCAAGCTGGACTGTTAACTTTAGATTAACATCAATGTACATAAGGATAATTGAGAATGTTGGTATCACAAGTTACGAAATAAATATTGTATCGTCTTGCGATCGCAATTAAAATCCTGTCTGCCGGGTCTTTATGAAAATTACCCGGTAATTGTGTGCTGGTAATCGCATCTACAGGGGCTAAAGGTTCAATTACAATGCCTGAATGTGTTCGTGCTAACTCGTACCATTCATTAATCGGTAGGGGTAAACTTAATTTCCCGATGCTGGACTTAACAGCAATTTCCCATACCGAAATAGCCGATACCAGTAAACCGTTTTGTGCTTCTTCTAAATCAATAACAGCTTTGGCTTTACTAGATAATTGGTTAGGTTCGTGAAGCAACCAAAGCCAAATATGAGTATCTAACAAAATCATTCGTCCAAAGCTTCCCAAAGTTCTGGCATCGGTTCGTCAAAATCGGATGCGATACCATCTTCGATGGTTGCCAAGGGCATCGCAACTGGCATTCCTCGCAGTGGATAATTATGCTTGGCATCCTTTACCTCACAAGGAAGAATTCGTGCAACAGGAATACCATTCCGAGTAATTACTATTTCCCGTTGGTTAGCTGTAACTTCATCAAGTAACATTGCTAGCGTGCTATCTGCTTCTTTAATTTCAAGGTGCTTCATCCTTCGTGCCCACGTCGCTTCTATACTTTAATTTTAAGCGATTCCCTATTTGAAATAAACCGGGTTTCGATTCTTGAAGAATAAACCCGATTCCATCTAATTTATACTGTCGCTTTCACGCCATTTTTTTCAAACAACCTATGCCGATTGTGCGGTGCATCAAAATCAATTTCGGGCCCCTTTGGTACAATACCAGTCGGATTCACTTTCGGATGACTCTTATAATAATGCCGCTTAATATGGTCGAGATTACAAGTTTCCTTCACACCTGGATATTGATATAAATCCTTCAAATAATTCCACAAATTCGGGTAATCAAAAATTCTGCGAATATTACATTTAAAATGTACGTAATAAACCGCATCAAATCGAAATAAAGTTGTAAACAAGCACCAATCGGCTTCTGTAATTTTATTGCCGCAAATGTAGCGCTGTTCGCCTAATACTTTCTCCCAATGGTCTAAAGCCGTAAATAGATCGGTTACAGCTTCATCATATGCCCCTTGACTTGTCGCAAATCCCGCCCGATAAACGCCATTATTAATAGGTTGATAAATTGCATCTATTGTTTCATCAATCTTATCTTGCAATGCTTCAGGATAAAAATTAATATCAAGCGAAGCAAAATCACCAAACTCGGTATCTAACATCCGAATAATTTCGCGGGATTCGTTATTGACAATTGTCCCCGTTTGCTTATCCCACAATACCGGAACCGTCACCCTACCGCTGTAACTCGAATCAGCTTTCAAATAAATTTGCCATAAATAATCAGCCCCATTCACCGTATCGGGAGTAGACCCAGGTTCATCCTTAAATTCCCAACTGTTATCGTGAATCTCTGCTGCAACAACCGACATACCAATAACATCTTCCAGCCCTTTTAATTGTCGCAGAATTGCAGTTCGACAAGCCCAAGGACAAGCCCACGAAATATATAAATGATAGCGTCCCGGTTCTGCTTTAAATCCACTCGAACCATCTGCCGTAATTTTGTCGCGGAAAGTCGTAGATGGGCGAACAAATTTACCATCCGAATCTTCTTGTTCGCGTTCCGATATCCATTTACCATCTTTGAGGATTCCCAAACCCATAATTTTTGCCTATTTAAACAACAATGGTGAGTATTATCCACCTTATTGATGCAAATTATGCTTAGGAATACATCGGTCTATAGTTAGTTATTCGTTAATGGTTAATAGTTAATCGGGTGTAAAAAATAATTGGTGCGTTACGAAGAGCGCTAACGCACCCTACGTTATTCAAATTTTGCTATCTATTCTGGATTCAAAATTTTGGGAACTTTAAAAAAGTCACCTTCTTGTTGTGGTGCCCCACTCAGGATTGCTTCGCGTCCGGGATAGGGTTGCAGATTATCGGCTCTGGTAACATTACTTACGTCAATTGCGCGTGTCGTTGGTGCAACGTCGGTAACATCAAGTTCGTTCAACTGCTCAACGTATTCAAGGATACTTCCTAATTGCGTAGTAAATTTTTCTTCTTCTTCGGGAGTTAATTCCAAACGTGCTAATAAGGCGACTTTATGAACTTGTTCGCGGTCAATCATCTTTTTAAAGTTAGGAGTTAGGAATTATGAGTTAGGAGTTATAAGTTAGGAATTGTGAGTTAGGAATTATAGGTTAGGAGTTATAGGTGTTGTTTTTTACTTTAAAGTCTACCCTCGGTAAGTCAAAGAAAGCATTTATAACTTTTAACTCTTAACTCTTAACTCCTAACTCCTAACTCTTAAAAGAATACGTCAATTTGCGATCGCCCGGTAGTCTTCAACCAGTTTTGTGCCTCAATATAGTTATTGGGAGCCAAGCGAATCGCCCGAACCCAGTAATCGGTAGCTTCGTCAAATAAAGCTTCGCCACCTTCATAATCGCCAGCTTCTTTAGCTTTTTCGCCTTGGAAGTGGTAAATTACGGCGATATTGTTTAAAGCTTGAGGCATTCGCGGGTTCAACTCAATCGCTTTGTGGTATAGTTCCAAAGCTTTGTCGTGGTCGCCATTACTCGCGTAAATTAGACCCATGTTGTAGTAGACGTAACTGCGATCGCTTGAGTCTTGTTCAAGCTCTAATGCCTCATTGTAATAGTCTAAAGCTTCGGCATACTCACCTTCTGCCTGTGCCGACATGCCATCGCGGTAATAAACAAACGCTTCTTTTGCTTTTTTGTTAGTTGGCAGCATCTTCAAAATGATATCCGCCATCACTGTAAAGGATTTGTCAATAAAGTTGTCGTTCTTTTGAGTTCTTGGCATAAAAGTGCAAATTTATTTACAGCTTCAATTAATAGTTTAGTTGGTTCTCGCTTGTTCGTGGTTGGGAGGGAGCGGGTTAGTTGGGGTTTTCGCGTTGGGGGGGTTAGTTGGGGTTTTTGCGTTGGGGGGGGCGGGTTTAACAAGATTTATCGTTTGTCAATGCGATCGCTCATAAACCCGCCCTTACAGCTATAGTCGTTGATTATTTTCACCTCTTCCCCCTACTCCCTACTCCCTACTCCCTACTCCCTCACCAATTGGCACAACACACTCAGGTGTATTATTTTTGGGACTATTTACTACAGTACTAACTGGGTACGCAGTCATAGCTTCGGGTGAATAGGGCTGCAATAGTTGTTGTAGCGTGTCTGGGGCTTGAAGTTGTGGGTTCAGCCACAAATCGTAATCTTCGGGCTTCAAAATTACAGGCATTCGGTTGTGAACTGATTGCATCAATTCATTAGCATTTATCGTCACAATTGTACAGGAGGTAACTTCTTTACCTTCTGGTGACTGCCATTGTTCCCATAACCCAGCAAAGCCAAAGGGCTGTGCATCTTGAAGCCGAAAATAAAAAGGTTGTTTTTTATTCTCCTGCCGCTGCCACTCGTAAAACCCATCTGCAACTACCAAACATCGTCGCCGCTTGAATGCGGAACGAAATGAGGGTTTCTCGGCAACCGTTTCTGCTCTGGCATTAATCATTTTAACACCAATACCAGGGTCTTTAGCCCAAGAGGGTATCAGCCCCCAGCGTAACTGCTGCAATTCACGCTTATCGCTTTCGGGGTTATGTAATATTGTTGCCACCATTTGCGTAGGTGCAATGTTGTATTGGGGTTGCAAATCTAGGACTTCTTGAATCCCGAAAGTCTGGGCTAAAACCTTTGCTGGCTGGTTTAAAGTGTATCTTCCGCACATAGTTTTACCATCAAACGCTGACTAAAAATCGATAGCTAAATCCGAGAAACAAATGTTGCTTTATTAATTTTTCCAGAAGATTTAATTGATGTTTTATACCTTCACTAGAGTATATATAAAATTTTATCTTAGATATTTGTTTTATCTGATAAGATATTGGTCTTCACCCAATTATATTTTAAAACTTCATCCCAATTTCTTGGCATGGAAACTCTGCGCTTGTACGATTTTTTACCATCAGGGAATAGCTATAAGATACGGCTTTTACTAACACAACTGGGGACACCTTTTGAGCGAATAAACTTAGACATAAGTAAGGGTGAAACACGCACTCCAGAGTTTTTGAGAAAAAATTCAAATGGTAAAATACCTCTGTTAGAAATTGAACAAGGTAAATACTTGGCAGAATCAAATGCCATTTTGGTTTACTTAAGTGAAGGAACAGAATATATACCATACGATCGTTTTTTGCGTGCCCAAGTGATGCAATGGTTGTTCTTTGAACAGTACAGTCACGAACCTTACATTGCAACACCGAGATTTTGGATTTCTATTCTGAATCGGGCAGATGAATATCAAGCGGAAATCAAAAAAAGACGCGAACCGGGTTATGCAGCGCTGAGATTAATGGAGAAGCATTTGGCAGAGCATAATTATCTTGTTGCCGGACGTTATTCAATTGCTGATATTTGTTTATTTGCTTATACCCATGTGGCACATGAAGGTGGTTACGATTTAGGGCAATTTCCTGCCATTCAAGCTTGGATTGAGCGAGTAAAAAGTCAACCAGGATACATTAGTATTACGGAGGAATGAGGGAGGTAGGGAGGTGGGGAGAGTGGGGGAGTGAAGCGAGAAAAACAACTTTTAACTCGTAACTCATAACTAATAACTCCTAACTCTTAACTCCTAACTACTCTTCAATCTCAACTAGCTTTTGCCGCGAGGTTAAACCAGATTTGATTGTGATGCAAGATTTAGGAACATCGTATTTGTCAGCAAGGACTTTAATTAATTCTTCGTTAGCTTTGCCATCGATTGGTGGTGATTTTAGATGCACGATGAGGCTGCCATCTTCTGCTTCGATAATTTTTGGTGATTTGGAATTGGGTTTGACTTTAACTCGTTTTTGCATGGCTTTTGCTTGTAGTTACGATGCGTGCGCTCTCCTTAACAACTACGAACAATATAAACAAAAAAGCCCATCACATCTGCGACGAGCAAAGATAGGATTATTTCAATTATTGTGGATTTGAAATTGCTTAAAAAGCCCAGTTCCTCAAAACCAAGCTCTTATTTTAAGTAATGTTGGTAATTGTTAAGGGAAGTTTGGATTACCATTGCCAATTACTGAAATTTTGTGACGATAAATAAGTTCGCCACCGTACCATCCAGAAAGGCCCAGGGCTGTTGCTGCGATAAGTGAGATAACGATCCCCCAAGGTAAAACCGGAGAAACATGGTCGTTCCAACGAATCACTAGGTTAACGAGCGTTAGCACCAAGACAATGATATTGAGAACCAAATGTGCCCAACCAGCAGTGCGCTTACGGACTCGTTCGATACGTAAAAAATCGAGCATTCCCGTAACTGCGGCAGCGAGTCCAGCAACCAAACCACCAAGGATAAGCCAATAGGCAGCAATTGCCCAAAAGCTATCGCGGACAAACCAATATATAACGTCGCTTAAGGTTGACCCAACTAGAAAAGCAACAGGAAATTGCACGAGGATAGGGTGAATGGGATGTCCTAATATTGCAACTGTACTCGGTACACCAGTATCGCGAAATTCGCGGCTGTCGCTTTCAAGTATGTTGGGAATATTTGGATATGGGGTGGTATTTCGCTCTTGTGTATCCATAGTATTGAGTTAATTGTTAGAAGAAGGGAATCAATCTTGTCTCTTGTTGAAATTAAGTAAGTCGGCGCAAATAAAGCGTGCCTTGTTATGGCCGTCAGTTGTCAGTTGTCATTGGTAAGGGATTAAACCAATTCGCAATACCCCTCCGGGAAAGCGCTAGCTAGCAATTTCCTTGAGCGCCAGAGCGTTTTGGACAACGGATGGATTTGAACCCCGACACAAAACGTTCTGCCGTTCTTAGGCAGGGGAGTTAAACCCCCAAACTTAGTTAAAGCATATAAACATGTCTTAACATACTTATGTTCATTCCCACTCACCTAGTTAAGCTGAAATTTGCATTTCAAGTTACATAGGACTTACGCTTTATAGATCCCCCAACAAGAGCGCCAGATTGGGGGCTTTATAGATTCCCCCCAATTTATCGGGGGGCTAGTTCCGATCGAGGTTTCAGGTTTTCAGTGCGTAAGTCCTGTTACATTGAAGGAATTTGTTCGACATAAGCTTCAGTAATCAAAATCAATTTACCTAGTTCAACTGCTAAAGTTTTGATTTTTAGAGACATTCCTTTTAAATCAAAGTTATTCAAATTCAAAATTTCGCTACTTGCATCAACTAACGCTTTTGTTAAAGCAGGTGATATTTCCTTACCTTCGCCATATTCAACATTTTCTAAATCTATTTTTTTGCCATCTGAACTGACGTGAGGTACTGCTACAAACGAAATTCGATGAATCTCGTTATTTTCTTTTATTCGTACAGTTGCGTCGAGTGTAACTTTACTTTCTCCCGGTAGATGAAAGTCCACTTTGTCTGGTACAATGCTTACCATTTTCCCGTTAATCTCAACCTTTTGGTCTTGTAATTTCTCACGAATAAACTCAGAATTAAAAGCACCATTAATATCGCTTTCAGTTAAAACAACGCGGGCAGTACCTTGAGTAGGCTCTGTTAATTCTACCTTGCCAAACGCTACACTAAGAGGATTTATCGATACGTTGTTGACTCGCATTTGCAACTCTTCGACGCGAAGGCTTTTTTGCATTACTAAACCTTCACCAGCGATATCGACCGAATCAACGTGACCTTGTAAAAGTTGGAATGGGTCAGTTTTAACGCTCACATCTAAATTTTCGACTTCATCTAATTGGCTCGATAAACCGATTTCGACGGCTTTATTTAACGCCTGTTCTCCAAGTCCGGGGCTATCGGTCATTCTCGCTAAATCTCCTGTATGAATCCTTCTACGCCAATCTAGAAAATTGAATAGCAATTTTTATCTATCTACCGATGGAGGGAAAAATTAGTTTCCATCTACCGCAAAGTAGACATAGGAAATTTGATGGAAAAATTCCCTTTTGTCTACCCTTAGATTTTAATATTAATCCTTGAATCGCTCAAAAGTCAGATGAAGGTCTTATGTTCGATGTGGCAACCTGAGATTAAGCGATTATACGAAAGCTAATTCGAGGAGAACAAGAGAATGGTTGCTACTTTAGATGATACCAAGCGCTCTGCCATTGGCATGAAATTGGCAGGCATGAAAGAACTTCAAAACTTGCTGATTGAAAACGAGCAGTTGTTTTTGCGCGAAACTAACGATGCGGATATTAGCGATCGCTTCCGCAAAATGCTTGAAGATGACCAAAAAAATCTCGGTATTTTGGACACTGTAATTGTACAGTACGGCGTTCAAGCACAGCCCGAAAAAACCATCACCGAAATGGTTCAAAAGCTTGGTCAATTGATGAAAGGTTCTGAATTGAGCTTGTACGAAAAGGTATTCCAGCATGAATTGCTCAAGCACCAACAAGTAATGACCGGTTTGACCATTCACAAAGCAGCACAAAAAGTCGGTGCTGACGTAATGTTGGCAATCGGACCTCTGAACACCATCAACTTTGAAAACCGCGCTCACCAAGAACAACTCAAAGGTGTTTTGGAAGTATTGGGTGTTCGCGAACTCACCGGACAAGAAGCAGACCAAGGTATTTGGGCAAGGGTACAAGACGCAATGGCTGCGTTTAGCGGTGTTGTTGGTAGCGCTGTTACCCAAGGTAGCGACAAGCAAGATATGAATATTCAGGATATCATTCGCCTGGATCATAATAAGGTTAATACCTTGTTCACCCAATTGCTAGCTACCGACGACGCTCAAAAAATCCAAGAGTATTTCGGTCAAATCTACAAAGACCTTTTAGTACACTCGATTGCCGAAGAAAAGGTTGTTTACCCCGCAGTTCGTCCTTTCTACGGTGATAGCGATACCCAAGAATTGTTTGACGAACAAGCGCACTTCCGGGTGTTGTTAGATGAAATCAAAGCGACAAATGCTTCTTCTCCCGAATTCAAAGACAAAATCAGAAAGTTGATGGATGAAGTTGGTGACCACATTCGTCAAGAAGAAAGCACCATGTTTGCTGCAATCCGTAACAACTTTAGCACCGAACAAAGCGAGCAAATGACTACTAAGTTTAAGGCTGCGAAGAGCGAAGAACAGCAAAAAATGGCTCAAATGAGCGGTATGATGAAGTAATTTTGTAAGCGAAGCTTGCCTGCCGCTAGGATAAAGCATGAATGGAAAATTTGATATCCAATGTTTTATCCCTCAATTGAATATGCTGGGTTAGATTTATTGCTCCCAATATACATATAAATGTATGTTGGGAGTTTTTATTTGTTGAAAGAATCAGAACAACGACAACTTTTTCCCATACTACTAGTGGTTCATGTCATTAATGCATGACTTGTCGTGAGGTCTAGAATCCGGGTAACTTCTACGAAACCCGGATTCTGACCTCCGCGACATAAACAAAATTAATCAAACAGACTACTAGCTTTTAAAGTGGTATCAGCCTCATATAATGATTTTTCGTTATCCCATAAGATAGTAGGGACGCTCTTTAAGAGCATCCTGACTACACGAATTGATATAATCTTCTTCAAATTTGGGAATAATAACTCAGATGAGATGAGGATGGAAAATTGACGGAAGAACGTGCATACTGGTTAGCTTGGTCGCAAGTTGCCGGAATTGGTCCAGTATTGCTGCAAAGGTTGTATCAACATTTTGGCTCGCTGGCAGCTGCTTGGGAATGCAATGCTGCAAAATTAGCCCAAGTCGAAGGTTTGGGTTTGCTAACTGCTCAAAAAGTCATTAGCGATCGCGTTAATTTTACTCGGAAGCACCTCAATCCAGAAAGTTTCTTCGCGCAACATCTGGTTCAAAACCCCAATTTTTGGACACCGGGTGACTCGAATTACCCGCGCTTGTTATTAGAAACACCTAGTCCTGCGCCAATTTTATACTATCGCGGTCAGGTCAAAATCGCAGAAAATCTTGGACAAATACCCCTTGTAGCGATTGTGGGTACCCGACAACCTACCGAGTATGGTATCCGGTGGACGCGACAAATTAGTACCGCACTTGCAAAAAATGGGTTTACTGTGGTTTCGGGTTTAGCTGAGGGAATCGATACCGAAAGTCATGCTGCCGCAATTGCAGCAGGAGGACGGACAATTGCTGTAGTGGGTACGGGTGTCGATATTGTCTACCCAGCAAAGAATCAAAAACTTTACCAGCAAATTTTGCAACAAGGCTTAATTATCAGCGAATACGCAAGCAAAACACCTCCCGACCGTACCCATTTCCCGCGTCGCAACCGAATTATTGCGAGTTTGAGTCGTGCTGTGTTAGTGATGGAAGCACCTTTGAAGTCGGGTGCGTTGATTACTGCTACTTATGCGAATGAATTTGGACGCGATGTTTACGCACTACCGGGGAGACTTGATGATATAAAGTCGCAAGGTTGTTTGAGATTACTTGCTCAAGGTGCTATACCAATTGTTAAAGAACTCGATGAATTGTTAAAGATGCTCGGTGCAATTCCGCAGCTCGATGTCGAACCTCAAGCACCCGTACAGCTAATACCGCAGTTATCACCCGAACTTCAGCAAGTTATTGATGCGATTTCTTTTGAATCTATTTCTTTTGATTCGATTGTCCAAAAAACAAGCATAACTCCTGGTTTGATTTCAGGAGCTTTACTCGAACTGGAATTGATGGGGTTGGTGTCGCAACTGCCAGGAATGCAATATAAACGTTGTTAATTATTTAGACATGCAGTCTTTTTTGGTTTGAGGTTATTCCAACCTTGCTAAAATTTGCTTGAATGCATGAGCAGTCCAATCGATATCTTCTTGGGTGGTATCTTTTCCTAATGTCATGCGAATACCTGAAGAAGCAGATGAATCCGAATAACCCATTGCTAAAAGTATCGGACTTGGACTAATTTTACCGCTATTACAAGCAGAACCAGCACTAATACCGATTCCAGCTTGGTTCATTTGCCGAACTAAATTTCTACTATTGATTTTCTCTCCATTGGTAGATGTGAAACATACACTAACATGGTGTGGTAAACGGTGCTGTAGATCGCCAGTTGTAACTAAGCCGGGAATATCGCTCAGATGCGAGAATAAGCGATCGCGTAATTTAATCAATCGAGGTGTCTCGGTTGCCATTTCCTTCGCAGCGAGGGAAGCCGCTAACCCAAAACCAGCAATAATCGCAATCGCTTGCGTACCCGAACGCGATCGCATTTCTTGCCCACCTCCTAATAATAAAGGCATCAATTCTACACCCGGACGCACGTACAATGCTCCCGCACCTTGACACCCATATATTTTATGAGAGGACAAACTCAGTAAATCTACAGGCAATGCTTCAACATCTATAGGTAAACGCCCCGCGACTTGTACGGCATCCGTATGAAATAGTACATTCCTTCGACGGCAAATTTCTCCCAATTCTGCAATCGGTTGAACTGTTCCAACTTCACTTTGCCCGAAAATCACCGATACTAATACGGTATTTTCCTGGATTGCCACTTCTAAATCTTGCGGGTTAATTCTACCCTTCATATCAACACACAACCGAGTTACTTGCCACCCCCAAAGTTCCAAAATTCTTGCAGGTTCGGAAATAGCCGAATGTTCGACGCTCGAAATAATAATGTGCTGAGGTTGGCAGTATAGCCGAGCTACACCCATAATTGCTAGATTATCAGCTTCGGTCCCACCTGAAGTAAAAACAATCGATTCGGGTGCGGATGCATTAATTAAACCTGCCACCTGCATCCGTGCTGTTTCCATAACTGTAGCAGCCCGCTGTCCCCACTCATGCAAACTAGAGGGATTGCCCCATTGATGTGCGAGGGTAGATTGAATGAGTGCGATCGCTTCAGGGCGAGTTGGAGTAGTAGCACTATAGTCAAGATAAATTTGCATATCTTTATTAATATTTAGAACACACTCAGGAACGAAAAGAGGGGGTATAGAATTACTTATTAACTATTTTCCACGCTCATCGAACTTTCATGCACAATTTTGGGAACTATATATCTGTTCGCTCAGATTTTAGAAAAACTCAAAGCCGTGCATTTTACCTCTATCAAAAGATCTTATTATTTTTTGCTTGTATTAACTCTAACTGGTTGTCAAAAAGCTAAACTTGTACTACAACGTTTACAACCTCTACCGCAAGACCCTTTAATACAGGTTTATTTCAATCATACCCAAACTTCAGAGTATCAAGAGCCATATCGTCAGAAAAAACGCCTTGGGGACGATTTAGAACAACAAATCATTGATACAATCTCTCAAGCTAAATCATCGGTTGATGTAGCAGTTCAAGAATTCCGTTTACCGAGAGTAGCACAAATTATAGCTGACAAGCAAAAAGCTGGAATTAAAGTTCGGGTAATTTTAGAAAATACCTACAATCGTCCTTGGAGTAGTTTTTCACCCCAAGAGGTAGCGAAACTCAAACCAAGGGAACGTAACAAGTATCAAGAGTATTTTGATTTTGTTGATATTAATAAAGATAAAAAAATCAGTGATGACGAAATTAAACAACGCGATGCTTTAATCATTCTTAATAATGCGAAAGTGCCCAAACTCGATGATACATTCGATGGGAGTAGAGGCAGTGACTTGATGCATCATAAGTTTGTAATAGTTGATAATCGTTTTGTAATTGTCACTTCGGCAAATTTCACAACTTCTGATGTACATGGCGATTTTAATAACCTGAAGACGACAGGAAATGCTAATAACTTATTAAAAATCGATAGTCCAGAAGTTGCCGCTGTATTTACAGAAGAATTCAACTTGATGTGGGGGAATGGTTTGCAAAAAAACACCAACCAAAAATTTGGCATTAAAAAACCAATTCGTCCACCTAAGACAATTAAATTAAGCGATAGTAAAATTACAATTCACTTTTCACCGACTTCCCCAACACAACCCTGGATTAATAGTTCTAACGGATTAATTAATCAAACCTTAGAAACCGCAACTAAATCTGTGGATATGGCATTATTTGTTTTTTCCGAACAACGATTTGCGAATATTTTAGATATTCGACATCAAGAAAACGTTAAAATTCGCGCTGTTTTGGAAAAAAGCTTTGCCTATCGTCCTTATAGCGAAGGTTTGGACATGATGGGTTTGGCATTTAGCAGTAAATGTAAATATGAAGTTGATAATAAACCTTGGCAAAACCCAATTACGACTGTTGCTGTCCCTTCATTAGCAAAAGGTGACTTACTGCACCATAAATTTGGCGTTATTGATAACCAAACAGTAATTACAGGTTCGCATAACTGGTCAGAATCTGCCAACTTTGGGAATGATGAGACACTTGTAGTAATTGAAAATCCTGCGATCGCTGCTCATTATACCCGCGAATTTGAACGACTTTACAAAAATTCACAACCTGGGTTGCCACAAAGAATTCAAACTCGTATCGAAGCACAGCAAAAGCAATGTCCGGAAATCAAAGCACCATCGACAATCGAGAATAAACTACTACCAAAAATCAATCTAAATACTGCGACTCTTGCAGAAATCGAAACTCTCCCAGGTGTTGGCAAAAAAATGGCACAACGAATTATTATTGCCCGTCAGCAGAAACCATTTACATCATTGAAAGATTTGGAAAGAGTTAAAGGAATAAGTTTAAATAAGTTATCTAAGTTACAAGAGTACGTTACTTGGTAAATAGAATATGGATTTAGCAAATTTTACTCCTAATTTATTATATATTGTGACATGCAGCGTATAGTTTTATTGCATAAAATTTTATCTTTCTTTTTTAATACCACAATTTTAGCAATGAGCAATAATATTGCTTTATTAATTTAGATAATTGTCAATTAAAATGGAAACAACAATAACACTGTATCGTCCAGTTGGACGCAAAGAATTTGAATTAATCGAAGAAAGCGGTTTTATTAGCTTTCCTCAAAGGCTCCCATTTCAACCAATATTTTATCCTGTATTAAGTGAAGAATACGCAATACAAATAGCTAGAGATTGGAATACTAAAGATAAAGCTTCTGGCTATGCGGGATATGTTACCCGCTTTCAAGTGAAAACAGAATTTTTACAGAAGTATATAATTCAAACTGTCGGAGGTTCGCAATATCAAGAATATTGGATACCTGCTGAAGAATTATCTGAATTTAATGCAAATATTATTGGCAGAATCGAAGTAATTGCGGAATTTAGATAAATCTAGTGCTCCATGTCATTAATTTTGAGGGGTTGGTTAGGTGTTAAAAACCTTGGAGAGACGCGAAATTTCGCGTCTCTACATCCGTCAAAATTAATGACATGAAGTACTAGTAGACTGTCACACGATCTTTGATGGCTGGAAAAATTACGTATTTAAATGTCTGTTTGATTTGTCAAAAATACGACCCATCAAAGTTTGTGTGACAGACTACTAGTGGTTCGTGTCATCCATTGAGTTTAGCGATTATTTTGCACTGTTCGGCATCAGTAACGGAGTGGCGGTTTTGCTTTTTGTTATTCCCGGTCATACAGCACCCTACCCTCTGCTTTAAGTAGTTGGTGTTGCTCGTTTTGTTTGAGTTAAAGTCTTAATGCTTTTCTAATGCATCACTTTGACCTATTTCCTTTGCTGTAGAAGCAACATCAAATTTTAGTGCTTGTTTATATTATATTAACTTACCGATGAAAGATATTCTAGCACTACGGCTAAAATACTCAAACCTCCAGTTCCAATCTGATTAATCGCTAAATACTTTTGCCAGTCGAATATATTATTTTTTATTAGCAGTATGATATTGGTATGAATGTCATTATAAGAAACACAAATTTTAATATTACACGCCTTTTGGTGAATATTACTTATTTGCCTCGGTGTCAATACACCTACGGTTATAAAGGCTAAACTTAATACAGTAATAATTGCAAAGTAACGTGCAATTAAAGATAATCGTCTGCATAATACTGTACGTTGAACGGATTTGATAAGGCTGCATTATGGTTTATTTAAGGATTCCGTAAAATATGGAAGACAGCAAGTATTTAACATCTAAACTACAAAGCCGACAGATTAAAAATCGGCGGGCACTGCTGTTAGTTAATCGTCACTCGCGGCAAGGTGAAAAGTGCCTACCGCAAGCAATCAGATGCCTTGAACAATTGGGTATTGAATTAATCAAGGAGTCTACCGACCATCCCCATCATTTAACAGAGCTTATCCATCAGTATAAATATCAAGTTGATTTAGTAATTGTCGGTGGGGGTGATGGTACGTTGAATGCAGCGGTAGATGGTTTGGTTGAAACTCAATTACCGATGGGTATTTTACCTTTGGGGACTGCCAACGATTTGGCAAGAACTTTAGGTATTCCCAATTCGTTACCCGAAGCGTGCAAAATTATTGCCAATGGCGAAGTCCGACGGATTGATTTAGGCTGGGTGAATGGGAAGCACTTTTTTAATGTTGCGAGCTTAGGTTTGAGCGTAAAAATTACTCAGCGGTTGACTAAAGAAGTAAAACGGCGTTGGGGTGTTTTGGCTTACGCAGCGACAGCGTTGCAAGTGATTTGGGAATCTCGACCGTTTAGCGCCCAGATTCATGCTAATGGTAAGTCAATTTCCGTAAAAACCGTGCAGATTGCAGTAGGCAATGGTCGCTATTATGGTGGTGGAATGGCGGTAGTTCACGACGCTACAATTGATGACCAAAGGTTAGATTTGTATAGTTTAGAGATTAAGCATTGGTGGCAAATTATACCTTTATTACCTGCGATGCGAAATGGACGACACATTCATTGGCGTGAGGTTCGGGCGCTAAACGGGCAGGAATTTCATGTAGAGACCCGCAAGCCGCGTCCCATTAATACAGACGGTGAGATTACAACTTATACACCTGCACATTTTCGAGTCATTCCTCAAGCGTTAGAGGTTTTGGTGCCGCCAGGTTAAATTAAGAGGCGCTCCGGAACGTCCATGTAGAAACGCGTACTCCTTCGGAGAACCCGCAGGGTAATTTCGCGTCTTTGTTAAAAGGATTCCCCTTTGTTGTAGCGGCTATAGGGACTTTAAAGTTGGAACATTTTCATTTATTAATTAAGTAAGGTGGGGAGTTTGGCAATAAATAGCGATCCGCATCCAGTACATTTGAGATTTTCTCAAGATATTAAGTCGCTTTTACATAAATTAGCCGAACAGCCATTGACGCTTGGTGATATTTTGGCAGACACCTCAGAACGAGGTTTTAGTTTAGTTATTGCATTATTGGTATTACCGTTTCTGTTTCCAATGCCACCAGGATTGACAGGACCGTTTGGTGGAGCTTGTTTGCTGCTGTCAATGCAGATGGTTTTGGGAAGACGTTCCCCTTGGCTGCCCAAAAAAATTGCAAATTATCAGTTTCCACGTTCGTTTGCCCAAATCATTCTGCAAAACTTGAAACGTGTAACCAAGGTATTAGAAAAAATTACTCGTCCTCGGTTAGCCAAAGTTGCAGACCATCCCTGGACTTGGCGATTGAATGGTTTTTGCATTTCATGGCTGACGGTACTATTAATATCGCCAATTCCTCTAACTAACCCGATACCAACTGTCGGAATACTGCTTTTGGCTGTTGCAACTATTGAATCGGATGGTTTGTTAATGTGTGTTGGTTACGTGCTGACGGTATTAATAACCTTATTGTTTGGGCTTATCAGTTATGCATTATGGATGACACCAGGTTTATTACCTGCTATCTTCCGATAAAAAAGCCCTCAGCCTTAACGACAGAGGACAGCGATGAATTAGGGTGCATCTATTTTGTTTTTTCCATAAAAACCATAGATATATCCGGAAGTTTTGCAAAAAGGCATAAGTATTTGGTTAGGTGCTAGCTAAATTCAAGTAAATAAAAATAAAAAACCCCAGTCCTTGTTAGGATTGAGGTCTAAGTTTATTAGGGTGCATCTACCATCTAATTATCCATTGTGAGTGGTGGTGTATCGGGAGGATTTGAGAATAATATGGTGATTACAAGCACAAAATTTAATAGCATCTCTTGTTTTGTAAAATAAAAAACCCCAGTCCTTGTTGGGATTGGGGTGTAAGTTTATTAGGGTGCATCTACCATCTAATTATCCATTGTGGGTAGCACTGCATCAGGAGGATTTAAAAATAAAGCGGGAAATCAGATCCCCGACAACTTTTACAAAATCGGGGATCTTAACCTTTCACAAGGCTTAATTAGTCACAATCTCTGCTGTTGTTTGCTATACCAATCAGTATAATTAGAGACTAACTTTGACGACTTTGTTCTTTTCTTCGTGAGTCTTAGGTAAAGTCAGATTCAAAATACCATCCTTGTATTCTGCTTTGACATCGGTATTTTGAATGCGAGCGGGGAGAGGAATTACACGTTGAAATTTACCGTAGTGAAATTCACTCTTTGTTACACCCTTTTCTTCGGTTTTAGTTTCTTGCTTACGTTCACCGCTAATCGAAACTGCCTTTTCGGTAACTTGAATATCTAAGTCTTTAGCTTCGATTCCAGGTAATTCTAATTTCAGATTAATTGCTTCTGCTGTCTCGTCGATTTCCGCAGCGGGTACTCTTGCAAAGCTGCGCTCTAAATATGCTGAAGGTGTCATTGTGTCGTCCAATAAACGGTTAAGTTGGCGTTGCATTGCGGTCATTTCTTGCCAGGGGTTCCAACGTACTAAAGTCATAATTTGCGCTCCTTTGTTTTTTGTTAATGTATGTTTTTGTTTAATTTCAGGACTTACGCAACTGGCACATTCAGCTTAAAACTGTCACATAAAACTACTTTGGCTCTAATGCTGATAGATCAAAGCTTACAAGCATTAAGCTTCAATTCAAGTATATGTGCCAGTTAACATTGTTTTGTGACGCTTGCGTAAGTC
>QQTW01000483.1_pt1 | contig 24872 bp, 26 predicted proteins | sample 1904831 | NCBI WGS metagenome assembly QQTW01 (sample SAMN09435610, study PRJNA476489) | Subsurface metagenome, whole genome shotgun sequencing project. | reverse complement strand
AATACAGGCATATAACGCTCTCGAAATAGCGGAAAGCGCGGCATAACTGGCAATCTACCAATTAATAATCTCAATTGCCGCATACTACCATCTTCTACAAAGTAGCTGCTATTCATCAAGTCGTGATAACGTCCTTTTTGGTAAAGTCTGGCAACTAAAACTAGCGGAAGTGGTAAAACGATCGCCTCCACGCAACCTAAAGTCAAAAATGGTTGGGTTGAAGTGCGAAAAATAGCAATTAAACCAAACAATACCAATAAGCAAAAACTACTTAATACGCAGCTAGTTTCGTAAACGGTGGGTAAAATTTTTTGGGGGTGCAGCCGTCGCCAACGGTCAATTAGCCAAAATACTAACCCAAAATGCGCGATCGCAATTGTCCCCACCCCAAACACTAACCAAAAACTCGTACCATAACGACTAAGTAGCAGTAATAAACCTAAAGCCAACCATTGCCATGCTAGTAATATCCATTCTGTATAAGAGATCGGAGAAGTTGCTACCAGGCGATCGCGGACTTTAATATAAGTATTGAGATCGATTTTGTCTAGGCTCAAAACTTCGCCCAGATTGCGAAAAGGTTGCTCTTGTCGATACTGAGCGATCGCTTCAACTTGAATAGGCGAAAACCCTAGTTTTAGCAAGCTTTCAGAACTTGCAGTATTAATATTGATCCCTGACAACCTCCGCAATAATTCATCGCGGCGCAACTTTTGAGTAGTGTAATCTAACTGATTGGCATCGCCTATTTGCTGCAATTGTCGGAAGTTTTGAATTAGATTTCGCAATACATTTTCATTACCTTGTAATATTGGTACTTGAATTGCACTGCCAATTTGTCCTGGATTGCCGATAATTTTGGCGGATTCCGCATCAAAAATAAGATCGGATACGTTTAAATAAACTGAAGAATTAGCAAAAGCTGCATCGCTAAAATCTGCTTGATTAAGAATACTAGCACCGCGCAAGTTTACCGCGCGATCAAATTGCGTTTCCCGAAACGTTACCGCTTGATTAAAAGTTGCATCGGTAAGAAATAAAGATTTATAAAAGCGATTTTTTGTAAATAAGGCTCTATTTGCAAAGCTAACTTGAGAAAAATCAGCATTTCCCCGCCACTGCATCCGGTTAAATCTAGCTTGTCCATTAAAACTTGCTTGATTGAAATTGCCCGTATCTTCAAAAGTAGCACCGCTAAAAATCGCCGTTTCAAGAAATTGAGCTTGGTTAAAACCCGCAGGAGTAAAGAAAATACTCCCCCGAAAAATTCCCTGTTTGCGAAAACTCGCCCCCGCAAAGCTAACATTGCGACTAAATCGCGTTTCTGTCCAATTGGCGTTTTGGGTGAATATCGCCCCTGAAGCATCCACTGGTTGCAGAAAAAATGTATTAGTAAAATTTGCCTCGCCACTAAAACGAGTTTGTACTAACTTCAAACCGCCGCGAAATACACTAACTTGGGCAGGGGTAGCAGTTTTTGAACCCAATAAAGACATAGAGAGTTGGCTTAATTGAGCGTAACGACGGCGATCGCGTTGCAATTGTGTTTGTTCAATGGGTGTAAATATTGGTGCTAAAGCTTGTCCATATAAGGGCGATTTTAGTCCTAAATTATTCCCGACAAAATCCCCTTGAATCAGAGAATAACTCAAATCCAAACCCAAAGGACTAGATCCCGCTCTTTGCAACCCCGCTTGTAAAACTTGCTCAAAGTTGGCGCGAAAACCAGTATTTTCTGGGCGTAAATCGATAATAAAGTGCTGTAAATCAATGGTGGGGATACCGCCGCTTAGTTTCGGCGTTTTTACTCTTGCATTCAGCAATTCTAAAGTTAAAACTGTTCGATCTAATTGCGCTAAAGCTGCCCAGGCGGGTTGAGGTAATATTAATAATATTATGAGAAGGGCGATCGCGCATTGCTTAATTAATCGCATTGCAAGACAATTTTCCCAGTAACTGATCCCGTTTCTAACAACCGATGCGCTGCAAAGGCGTATGATAGTGGAAACACCTTGCTTACATGGATTTTGAGCTTTCCCTCGTCAATCAATTCACCGCATTGAGTCAAAATACTTGCTTGGTGTTGTTGTGCCGCCACCAGCCCTTGTAACATTGGTATTAGCATCAATTCGTAGCTAATTCTCAGGTTACGCGATCGCGCTGTTTTCCAATCTGTACTAGCATCGGCTTCTAATATTGTCACCACATCCCCGTAGATTTTTGTAGCGGCGAAAGTACGTCCAAAAATTTCTCCTCCCACCGTATCAAACCCAATATCTACCCCTGCGCCGTCTGTCCAATGCAATGTAGCTTGGATAAAATCGGTTTCTTTGTACAAAATAGCTTTATCTGCGCCCAATTGCTGAGTAAAACTAGCTTTTTCTTCACTTCCTACCGTCGTACATACTTTAGCTTGATGAAGCTTGGCTAATTGAATCGCTACATGACCAACACCCCCCGCGCCAGCATGAATTAACACTTTTTGGTCTGATTGCAATAAAGCGCGATCGCACAAGGCTTCCCAAGCTGTAATTAATACTAAGGGAGCCGCCGCCGCTTCTACAAAGGAAATTGATTTAGGTTTATGTGCTACAAACTTTTCATCTACTACCGTCTTTTGAGCATAATTGCCTTGTTTACCTCCCAATCCACCGTCACAAAAATAAACCTCGTCTCCTACTTTAAATTTGCTGACATTTGTACCAATAGCTTCTATTATTCCCGCACCATCGCAACCTAAAATAGCTTGCTGATTTTCTGGATAAAAAGTGCCTTTACTCCGCAATTTTGTATCTACAGGATTAACACCCGCCGCTTTGAGATGCAATAACATTTCTGTCGGTTTTTCTATAGTTGGTTCTGGTAATTCTCCAAATTCTAAAACTTCTGGTTTGCCCGTTGCGGTCATCAAAATTGCTTTCATTTGTTTTCAATTTCTGGGAATGTTTACTATATTAAATGCTTATTTACAAAAGCTTCTGCACAATCCATCATTTCGTTAAAAACTGGATTACGTTTTTCTAAAGTTTTATTATCAACTTTAATGTCTTTTTCTAACACAATACTTGGATGGGCGACATTTAAGCTTTTTTCAATGCGGAAAAATTCTGTTTTCTCTCCCGAATAAGGATGATTTTTAATTAATAGTTCAATTTCTTCTATACCTGCGGCTATATCTGCCTCTGAATGAGCCGCAAACACAGGCTGAGTAATATCGCTGTACTTATCTCTATCTATATATAAATCTTCAGTTTTTTTAATCAAATCGGCTAATTGTCCTGCACCATTTAAAGTCATTTCAACATAACGGTAGGGATTGTTGCCTATTGCCCAAATATTTTTAGATTGCTTTTGTAAGTTGGGAGGAACTTTAACTTTTTTAACAGTATTGTCTTTGTTAAAAGCATCCTTAAATAAATCGATTACATCTTTATTTCTATTGACTTGAATATAAGAGGCAACTTTTAAAAAAGTATCAAATCTTAAAACTGTTTCAATGGGATTATGGATATCTAAAGCAGCCGCAAACAAAAATAATGCGCCATTTATACGTTGCGAATCTGTAATAGCTTTATAAGTAGCAAGATTTCCTCCCGCAGATAAACCACCAATAGAAACTTGTTTACCTAAACTTGTAGCACAATCTACCGCAAAATTGACCTCATCTTGCCATTGGGGAAAGGTTACTGTATCTATTTCAGTATCAGGAATTTTTAAACCATGCCCAGGTAACAAAGGTAATAAAACATTAAAACCCATCATATGAAACCTTTTGGCGATCGCTTTCATAAAATAGGGCGAATCGGTTAAACCATGTACCAAAACGATCGCATTTTGCTTAGGTTTCCCATGATACATAATTTCGGGGTAATTCTCGGTTCGAATCGCGTCATTATCAAATAAGCCTTGATAATGGTTTGTCCAAGATTGTAATGCTTGCATAGATTAAATTAGTACCTACGTGCAATAAAATAACACTTTGACGCAGCGTAAGTTTTACGAAACTAAAAACTTCCTCCCCAACCCCTCAAAAAGGAAGCTTTATATTTTCCCCCTTTTTCAAGGGGGGTTAGGGGGGATCTCTGGCGAATAAGTCAAAACATCAACAAGCAATAAGAGGCAAGCAGTGAGCAAAAAAATTAAACTGGTAGATAGGTTAAAACTAGGGCTTGCAGTATCTATAGCCAAGACTGTAACCTTTGGCGTGCGACTCCTACGTTTAGGCGCAGCTAGTGTATTACCAGGGGAAATCTCTAGGCGGATTCAACCCAACCTCTTACAATTGCTAAGTTGTCAGGTAAAACAAGGGGTAATTTTAGTTGCAGGTACAAACGGTAAAACTACCACATCACTGCTACTAAAAACAATGTTAGAGCGCCAAGGATGGCGCGTAACACACAATACGGCGGGTGCAAACTTAGTAAATGGCTTAATGACAGCGTTGCTAGAAGATACCAACTTAATAGGCACTTTAAACGCAGACTTCGCAATTTTGGAAGTAGACGAAAACATTTTACGCCGAGTATTGCAGCCAATCCAACCGCGCCTAATTATGTGCTTGAATTTATTTCGAGATCAGTTAGATAGGTACGGAGAAGTAGATACAATTAGCAAACGATGGGGAGAGGCGATCGCATTATTGCCCAATCAAACCGTAATAATTGCCAATGCAGACGATCCCACTCTTGCCTCTATGGGGCAACAATTGCCGCAGCAAGTCCGGTATTTTGGCTTAAACGAAGCAAAAGAGTATTTAGACAAAATTCCCCATGCTGTAGACTCTATTTACTGCCCCAAATGTGGTCATTTACTTGACTATGCTGGAGTTTACTTGTCTCATTTGGGCGATTATAAATGTCCCAGTTGCGACTTTACAAAACCAAAATTAGACATTAACAGCAGCCAATGGCAACAAATATTGATTGGCGTGTATAACAAATACAATACTGTAGCCGCCGTCCTTGCTGCCCAAGAATTAGGCGTAGATAAGGAAACGATCGCAGATAGTATAGATAACTTTAAAGCCGCTTTTGGACGCGCTGAGGTGCTAAACGTTGCAGGTAAACGGGTACTAATTCTTTTATCCAAAAACCCCGTAGGTATGAATGAAACTATCCGCGCGGTTAATCAAGCTGGAGGAAAAACTAAACTTTTAGTCTTAAACGATCGCACTCCCGATGGCACTGATGTATCTTGGATTTGGGATGTAGACACCGAAACCTTGGTTGAAAAAGGCGGTACTTTAGTCATTAGTGGCGATCGCGTTTACGATTTGGCTTTGCGTTTGCGCTACAGTCAGCCAGAATTTAACAATGGTAATATGCAGCTAATTATCGAAGAAGATTTACATAAAGCGATTTCTATTGCCTTAGAAAATACCCCCGCCGATGAAACTCTGCACATTTTACCCACCTATTCTGCCATGTTAGAAGTGCGAGAAGTATTGACTGGGCGAAAAATCCTTTAACGCAAGGAATATGTACACAGTCTGTAATTTGTCAAGTTATTATTGTTAATATTAATTATAATTAATATTAGGCTAATTGTTGTGACTTTATATGCTGAATTGCACCGTCACCTAGGCGGTTCGGTAGTACCTCGCGTTTTATGGCGTTACTTTCAGCGTCACTCTACAGAATTAGTAGAGAGATTTCCCGACTATCCAGGATTTGAGGAATTTTACACGCGATCGCGCAATACTTTAGAGGAGTATTTAGAACTGCACACTTTAGTAGAAAGCGTGCAAACAGTCCAAACTCTGCCTTATTTTATTTACCGTTTAATTCGCGGCGCGTATATATTTGAAAACTTAGCTTATTTAGAACTGCGCTATACCCCTTATTTGCGGACACCAGAGCATTTAAGTCAATCTGAGCGAATTGATAAAATGGCTGAGATTGTCGAGGTTGTAGGCATCGCCAGCCGTGTTCCAGAATACCCGATTGTTACAAGCCAAATACTTTGTATGCACACCAAGCTACCTTACGAAGTAAATAAAGCGATCGCCGACTTGGCAATTAACAACAAACAGTATGTCTGCGGGATAGATGTAGCGGGGGGAGATAGTCTTTATAGCGAAAGATTAGAGGAATTTATTAGTTTATACGAATACGCGCGATCGCATGGAGTGAAAACTACAGGACATCTTTATGAAACTTCTTCCGGCTGCTACCCTCAACTATTACCTTACTTAATGCGGATCGGGCATGGGATTCAAATCCCTTTGTTGTATCCAGAATTATTAAAAGACGTAGCAAGACGAAATCAGTGCTTAGAAGTTTGTCCAACTACTTACTTTAAAACTGGAACTTTGTCCCAAATGCAGCAATTAAAAGTAGTATTTGATCGTTGTTTTGAGGCGGGGGTAGATGTTGCCATTTGTACCGACAATGCGGGGTTGCATAACGTCCGGTTGCCCTTTGAGTACGAAAACTTGCTAACTCATAACATCATTGACTTTGAACAACTCAAAGCTTGTCAAGATGCCGCCTTTGCCCATGCCTTTGCTTGGCCCTATAGCGATCGCCCCGCCGCAATTTTAACCGGGTTATTGCAAGCTTAAACCTGGTGATGAGGAGCTAAACTACAAGGATAACTGCGATCGCCTGTCTCAACTTGAATTGTCGCATGGTCGATAGCAAACAAGTTGTGGAGTTCGCTGCATAGCTGCGTCAAAAAGCCATCATTAGGACACCCTGTAGGCATAACTAAATGTACAGTCAGGGCGGTTTCAGTGGTACTCATTGCCCAAATATGCAAGTCGTGTACTTCTGATACCTCTGGGGCTTGCTCTAAGTATGTACGAACGGCAACAAGTTCAATTCCCGGCGGTACGCCATCAAGGGCAAGATTTACCGATTCCAGTAGTAACCCCCATGTACCAAATACAACAACTGCCACAATTATCAAACTCACCACTGGATCGAACCACAACCAGCCCGTAGTCAAAATAGCTATCCCCGCTAATACTACTCCTAAAGACACCAAAGCATCCGCCGCCATATGTAGAAAAGCACCCCGAATATTTAAGTCGTTTTTGCGTCCAGACACGAACAATAAAGCCGTTGCCGTATTGATAGCAATACCTACCGCCGCAACGCCGATTATAAGGCTCCCTTCTACCGAACTCGGCGCTCTGAAGCGTTGCACCGCCTCCCAAGCAATACCCCCAGTAACTAATAAGAGAAAGATCGCATTAAATAAAGCCGCCAAAATAGAAGAACGGCGCAGCCCGTAAGTGTGGCTTGAAGTAGGGGGGCGACGCGAGAGAATACTTGCCCCCCAAGCTAAAACTAAGCCGAGAACATCGCTTAAATTGTGACCTGCATCCGCCAAAAGTGCGAGAGAATTTGCAAAAATCCCATAGGTAGCTTCAATAGCGACAAACCCGCCATTAAGAATAATCCCGATGATAAAGGCACGGTTATAATTTTGAGGCGCGTGGCTGTGTTCGTGGTGATGATGAGCGGACATAGGTTATTGCTAAATTAATTTTTTACGTTTGCCTGGGTAATTACTTTTAGCGCTACACGGGGCAAAAATAATCAAGAGACGTTGCACTGCAACATCTCTGCATCAAGGTTTATACATTTAATCAGCAATGCCCAACAATGTATCAGTTTAATTTGACACTTCCGCCATTTCAATCACTCTTTCTTCTAAGTCTTTGACTAAAAAATTCAGGGGTTTTTGGTTGCGAATTTTGTGCTTTAATCCCCGCACTTCTACTCGCATCAATACTTGTTCTAAACAATCTCGATCAAAACACACATGGCGCTGTTGATTTTTTTTGCCCAAATTAGCACCCGAAATTACGTGCAGTTGATTGTTTTTTTTCAACTGATACCACAAACCATCCGGAGCGTTGAGATTTCTGCCGCTAGACACTCCTGGGCTTGCAGACATATATAAGGGGTCAATTCCGGCGGTTACTCCCAAAGATTGCTCGTAGTTATAGTAATAATGCAGAGGTATATCTGCTACGGGCAAATCTAATAGCCCTTCATAGAATTGCCTAGCGATTTCCATATCTGACACCATAATAGTGTGGACTTTGGGCGCACTGGTAAGGAACATCCACATAGCGCCAGCGTAAGCTACTAAAAGCATTACCATAACGCCTTGAGTAGAAAGCAGACTATCAAGGGGTAAAGAGAAAAATGCGCCTAAAGTAGTGGAATGGACTAATACCATAGCAAATAATAAAAATTTAGTTAGTAATTTTAGTGTATCAAAACTATAAAAAGTTCTTGTTTAGTACGTCCTAATGCAAAAATCGCCTCAAAGCAGCTAAAAAGTTCTTTAAGGCGATCGCAGCACCCGCTAAAATAGTCTTAATAAATCAACAACGATCCACCTTCTCGAATTCTCACAGCGCGCCTATCTTGGTCAAGATTTAATGCTTCGTCGAACCTTAATTCTAATATTCCCGGTGCGACAGGTTTAGGCGTAACTCTAACTAATCCGCCATCTTCGCGTAAAACTGTTACAGTAACAGGCATTGCTAGGTTTTCTAGCATAAAGTTTGTATTTCCTGTCAATTGGCGCTGATTGGTATGACCTACTAATTCGTAAGTAACTTCTGTATTAGTTAGGTTTCTCAACCGGATGTCAAATTGTCCATTAATGGCCTTAACTAAAGCTATTCTATTTTCTTGAGATTCAGACCAAGGTTTTACTTCCCTTTGGCTAGGTGTTTGGTTTTCCGCATCACTATTTGCTGGTTTTTGAGCTTGTTTTGCTAGTCTCAAACTCTTTCTAAGCATTATTTGCGAACGATTGTAGGGAGCTTGGGCGAAAATACTAGGATGGGGATTGAGTGCCGAAGTTTGACTGAAATTTGCAGTTTTAGGATTAGCACTCACCCTGGGAGCGATCGCTACTAACGGTAGCCCAATTAACACAGCCCTGGCAACTAGGCTAACTATTTTTGTAGTAATCATTTTTCCTCGGATTTTTTATTTGTCGTTTAAAAAAAATTTATTATGAAGCATTCATACTTAAAATAATTACACTCCTTCCAAATTATTTTTGTATAAATGCTTCTTTTTAATTAAGCTTCATTCCACAACTGGCGAATTTCATCGGGTAAAAAGCTAGCAACTTCTTTAATTCGTTCTTCAGACAACTCATCTTTGGTTGCCCAAAATACTGCTTTTACTATGGTTTCTGCACCTACCGCTCTAGGTAAATCCGCTTCTTGATTAATCCTAAATAAGAAAGTACCAGACTTGATTTTTAAAGGTGGTCTAACTCTACTCAAAAACCGAGTAATGGGGTTAGTATCGTTCCACAAATCAGCAATTTCATTTTGCAATGCTTTATCTTCTGTAGGTTCGACCATTTCGTGGAGTTCGCTAGCAACACGGTCAGAAGCTTCTTTTGTCATCATATCTCGCATGGTGCGAAACACTACTTCTGTAATGTCTCTAGCATCAAAAATATCTTCTAAATTTCCCCGAATTGCTACTTTTTCTAAAAAAGGCATATCCTCAGTTGCAATTGCCACAGCAGGCCCTTCATTGAGAGCTTCGGGAGGGTTTGCCTCCATTCTTTCCAAAATTTTGCGCCCTTTTTCGGTAAGCTCTGCGGCTTTAAAAGTAATCAAATGAGGCAATGGGCCATCTGGCGAACCATAAGAATTAGCAATTCTTAAATCAAATTCTTTAGCATCCACCGCGTCAGGAACATCTTCTTGGTTAGCGTAAGCATTACCAGTGAATTCAGCTTTGATAAATTGCATCTGATTCAAGTAATCTAAATGCCCCAAAAGTTCAGCTTGAGTCAAGCTTCGACCGATAAAGTCTTCAGCATCGAAGCCAACTTCGTGCATTTTTTGCCCGCTTTCGTTAATCTTCTTTAAAATAATGTAGGCAACATCTTCTCTTAATGGAATTGGCATTAACTTCTCCTAATTTTTTATCAAAGGTTCGCGGTGGTTATCGTTTAGTTAATCGCCCTAAAAGTTTTGGCGTTTAGCGCTATATAACTATGTACTGGTCAATTAATTAACGATTGATATGACCGCCAAATTATAAAATATGAGAAAATCTTACCAGCTTGCATCTGTCACAGGAAGCATTTGTCCTATGTATAAGTTTGTTAAATAGAATATATTTGGGCGTTGCCGAAAGTGTGATGATTTTTCCTTTTTGCAATCCTGTCTCCTCCCCATTACCCATTCAAAAACCTAAATAGATTGTTGCGATTAAGCAGGTTCTAAAAGTATAGGTAAAGTCACAATAAAAGTTGTACCTTGGTGGAGAACGCTTGTAGCTTTGATTTGACCAAAGTGATTGAGGACGATCGCAGAAGAAATCGCTAAACCCAAGCCTGAACCGCTACACTTAGTGTGGCTGCGAGCCGGATCTACGCGATAAAAGCGGTCAAAAAGACGTGGTAAATCGGCGCTGGCAATACCTACCCCTTGGTCAATAATTTTAACTTGCATCGCCCCGGGAGGCATAGCCAGTGGGGTTAGTTCGCTAGTAGTAGCAATTCTTTGTAACTGTAGTTGGACGCGATCGCCTGGGGAACTATAATTTATCGCATTCTCAATTAAATTAGTGAACAATCGCACCAACTGATCCCAATCGCCAGAAAGTGCAAACCAGCTATCTAGTTGTTCGGGTGTTGGCACTACTTTTTGGGGTTCAATTAGTTCTAAAGACAGGGTAATATTTTTTTCTCTTGCTAATAACTGTTGTTCTTCCACAACTTCTACTAACAGCGCATCTAAGGGACAAGTAGCAAATTGCGGTTGTACTAATCCACTATCTTGTCTAGCTAAAAACAGCAAATCGTCCACCAATCGACCTAAGCGCTTAGTCAACCGCTCTAAAACCTTTAAGTTTTGACTGTACTGCAAAGAAGTAGAATTTGATGAATTGCTTAGTTCTGGCTCTGCTAGGGCAACTTGGATGTTAGTTTGAATTAGAGTAATCGGGCTTCTTAGTTCGTGAGAAGCATCGGCAGTAAACTGTTTGAGGCGTTGGTAAGATAGCAACACTGGTTCCATTGCTTTTCCCGCCAGAAACCAGCCGCATAAACCAACCGAAAATACCATCAAGCCTGTACCCAGACTAAGATCGATCGCAAGCTGTTGAGCGGGTTTAGTAACTTCAAACCAAGGATGACTAACGCGCAAATATCCTAATAACTCCTGTCCTACTTGCATTCTCTGGGTTACTTGCCGCAATAATAAAGGGGAATAATTGCGAGAATTTTTGTTATTTTCTCCTAGCTTGAGAACTTGGACAGTTTCACCCGTAGAATTGAAATGAAGGGGAATATTTAAGGGTTCAGAGAAAGTTGACCATAGTAAGTCACCACTAGAGTTAAACCACTCCAAATCGATGCGATCGTCTTCTACCGTATCAGCATTGTCTCTAAAACTAGCTTCTACATTAACGTGCAGCTTTCTTTCCACATCAGGGTAGTATGGCTCAATAACTAAATTCCGTTCGACTATTTCTACCACATGAAGCAAAGTATCATCAACTCGTTCAATCAAGGTACTACGGACATAGAAATATACGCCACTAGCGAATACCAATAGCAAAACGGCGGTTACTGTGGTATACCAAATAGCCAGACGACGACGGGTAGCATGAAACATTTTGCCAGTATTTTTTCCAAAAATGCGATAAGTTCGTCAAGAATGCCCAACTAACTAACCTACTCGGATTAGGCTAATATTAGTTTGGGCTAACCCGTTGATAACTGTGTAATTTAAGGTTAGCTATAAATTAATTATGGTTGAAGCACCTCAGAAATTTTCGATACTGGGGCTACCGATTCATTTAATGGATGATTATGTCGGCTGGCTTACGGCGCGTCTTCAAGCAGGTATTGGCACTCATGTAGTGACGCTCAATGCTGAAATGACAATGCTTTGCGAAACTGATGAGACTTTAAAAGCGATCATTAAGCAAGCAGATTTGACAATTCCTGATGGTTCGGGAATAGTTTTTTATCTCCGATTGTATGGAAAAAGAATTCGGCGATTGCCTGGAATTGAACTAGCAGAAGCCTTATTAAAAAAAGCAGGACAAGGTAAAGAACAAGTTTTCTTCTATGGTGGCGCTCCAGGAGTTGCCGAAGCCGCTGCTCAAGCAATTAAGACTCAACACAACGCCATCAACATTGTTGGGACTCAACATGGCTTTATCAAAGGCGCAGAGATAGAGGAATTACAAAAAAGTTTAATTGCCCTGCAACCACAATTAATTTTTGTAGGATTGGGAGTACCGCGTCAAGAATTGTGGATTGCTGAAAATCGTTCCCTATGTCCTAAATCTACTTGGATTGGAGTAGGTGGCAGTTTAGATATATGGTCAGGTATCAAATTTAGAGCGCCAGCCATCATGGCAAACAACCACTTAGAATGGCTGTACAGATTGTATCAAGAGCCTTGGCGCTGGCGAAGAATGCTGGCTTTACCAGTATTTGTCTATAAAGCAATAGTATATAGGTTTACTCAAACGAATCCTTCGAGCGCATCATTCCCTATCAACGAAGCGCCGCCGAAATAAGTCTGCGTAGCTAATCCATTACTGTGATTTAACCACATTTAAAAAATAACCTGTGATTCCAGCAGCTAAAAATGTTAGCTGCGGCATTTTTACTAAAGGTTTTTGGCGTTGCCCAATTCAAAGCGCGAAAATGATTTTGCGTGATTTCAAAACCAATGTAGAGACGTTGCAGTACAACGTCTCGTTGCCAAAACTCGTACATCTAATCAGCAACGCCGGGTGTTTTGCTGAATTACAAATTTTACCTAAAAGTAGCTTGTACTAACCAATTCAATATTACCAATGTTTCTATTTCTATCTAAACTACTGCCTTTATTTATTTATCCTTTGGGGCTGTCGTGTATTTTGCTCGTAGTAGCATTGGTAATGTTGTGGAAAAAGCCGCGCTTTGCAGCAATTCCCATCGCCTCAGCTTTGGTTATATTGCTAGTAACAAGTAATAGTTGGGTTGCTTTGTCGTTAATGCGCTCTTTAGAATGGCAAAATACCCCCAATTACATCCCCCAAGCCGAGGCGATTGTTGTGTTGGGTGGCTCGACAAAATCGCAGTTTTTCCCCCGTCCTGGAGTAGATTTAAGTGAAGAAGGCGATCGCGTTCTTTATGGCGCAGAGTTATACAAGCAAGGTTTAGCACCAATAATTATTGTTAGTGGTGGGCGCATTGCGTGGCGGGGTAGTGGTTCCCCAGAATCAAAGGATATGGCGGAGATTTTAACCCAAGTGGGCGTTCCGAGTAGTGCAATTATTGAAGAATCCAATTCTTACAATACTCATGACAATGCAGTAAACGTCAAACAAATACTCCAAAGGCGGGGAATTAAAAATATTTTACTTGTAACTTCGGCAATGCATATGCCGCGCAGTTTGGCAATATTTAAGCGTCAACAAATCACGGCGATCGCTGCGCCTACCGATTTTCTGGTTAGCACGAACGAATTTCAAGAAATTCAAAGTAGTTTTGAAGCTAAGTTACTGACTTTATTGCCTGATAGTGGCTCTTTGCAAAACTTTACTCGCGCTTTAAAAGAGTATGTGGGGTTAATTATCTATCGCTTGCGCGGTTGGGTTTGATTTTAAAATAATGAGTCCAAATCTCTGTATCCACTGACTACACGGGCTACATCAATGCCATCTGTTCTTGGATAATAAAAAATAATGTACTCATCCACCATAAATCCACGCAAGTTAGGAGCGAGTTGGGCGTAGCTTTTTCCCATTAAAGGAAATCCTGCTACAAGGTTACATTTTTGCTGGATAGCATCAAAAATTTTACCAGCTACCTTTGGTTCGCTTTGAGCCAGATATTCGCAGAGCCGTTCTAAGTCTTGAACCGCCGCATCAGAGAAAGAATAGCTACTCATTGCCCAGATTCAATCATTTCATGAATTTTTTGCTGGAGTCTAGAAAAAACTATTTCCCCATCCGTTACTTGTCCACTGGTAATTTGTTTTGTTCCTACAGCGATTTTCTGGCGTAGTTTGTCAAGAGCGCGATCGCGTTTTTTTAACAATTGGAATGCTTCATTGACTACTTCCTCCGCATTTACATACTTTCCGGTTTCAATCTGAGTTTGAATAAACTGTTCTTGTTCTGGCTTTAGAAAAATAGTCATTTAACTAGCTTCATAAATTCTTTTACTATAACTAACCTAAATAAGCTTTTTTTACTCGCTCATCATTGAGTAAACCCTTAGCTTTTCCTTCTAACGTGATCCTTCCGGCTTCTAATACGTAACCGCGATCGGCTATTTGCAATGCTAAGTTAGCATTTTGCTCAACTAAAAGTATCGTTATTCCGGTTTCCCGCAGTTTTTGAATAATTGCAAAAATATCTCGAACTATAGTAGGCGCAAGTCCCAAACTCGGCTCATCTAATAATAATAGCTGCGGTCTGCTCATCAAAGCGCGAGAAATTGCTAACATCTGTTGTTCTCCACCGCTTAAAGTTCCTGCTAACTGATGGCGGCGTTCTGCTAACCGAGGAAAAGTCTTAAATTGCAACTCAATATCGGCTTTAATCGCCGCATCCGAACGAATATAAGCACCTAGAACTAGGTTATCGAGTACCGTTTGTCTGCTTAATATTTTTCGTCCTTCAGGAGAATGAGCAATTCCTAGTTGTACCATTTTGTAAGCCGGGTAGCGGCTAATATCTCGTCCATTGTAAAAAATATGTCCGCTTCGATAATTAATTAGTCGAGAAATAGCTTTTAAAGTTGTACTTTTACCCGCACCGTTTGCGCCAATTAAAGTAATTACTTCGCCTTGATTAATTACTAAGTCGATATTTTGCAAGGCTTGAATCCCGCCATAATTGACGCACAAACCTTTAATTTCTAGGATTTGCTGCGATACATTCATGATTCCGCCCCTAGGTACGCTTCAATAACAACGGGATCGGTTTTAACTTCGTAAGGGTTGCCCAGTGCAATTAATTTACCAAAATTTAAAACCGCAATGCGATCGCATAATCCCATAACTAAAGGCACATGATGCTCGATTAAAACTATTGTTAGCTCGAATTGGGTGCTAATTTGGCGGATAAATAAACTTAAACTTTGTTTTTCCCCTGTATTCATTCCGGCGGCGGGTTCATCTAAAAGTAGTATTTTAGGATTAAGAGCTAAAGCGCGAGCAATTTCTAATCTGCGCTGATCGCCGTAAGAAAAATTACAGGCTTTTTCGTGGGCGCGATCGCCTAATCCGACTAAATTTAGCAATTCTTTACCTTTTGCAAGTGCTAAGTTTTCCTCTTTAGCTGCCGATGGTAAACTCAAAACCCCATTAAATACGTTGCTTTTAGTATGAATATGTCTAGCAACAATAATATTTTCTAAAGCCGAAAGCGTACCAAACAAGCGGATATTTTGAAAAGTTCTCGCAATTCCCAGTTTGGCAATTTTATAAGGGCGAAGTTTTGTAATTGATTCCCCTTGATACAATAATTGTCCGCTCGAAGGTGGGATTAAACCGCTAATCAAATTAAATAAAGTAGTTTTTCCCGCACCATTAGGACCAATTAGTCCAAAAATTTCGTTTTGATTAACTGTAAAGGAAACATTATTAACCGCAACTAAGCCGCCAAAACTACGAGTTAAACCTGATACTGCCAGCATAGGCTCAAAATCGGTCATTACCGCCGCCTTTTAAATAATTCTGGTGTTACTAGCCCTTGAGGAAAAAATATCGTCCCCAAAACAATTAGCAATCCAAAGATAATCAAACGTCCATCGCGCAAAAATTGAGCGATCGCACTAGGTAAACCTTCAGTATCAGCAATGGCTCGTAATACTTCTGGTAGTGCTGTAAATACCATACCGCCTAAAACCGTGCCAACAAAGCTTCTAGAGCCACCAATTAACACAAAAGTTAAATAGATAATACTGGCATCAAACGTACCTTGCCGAGCGTTCCAGGTGTTTAAAAAGTGGGCGCTGATGGCTCCTACCATCCCTGCTAAAATGGCTCCTAAAGTAAAAGCCAGCACTTTGTAGTAAGTGGGATTAATCCCCATCGCATCGGCGGCTAATTCATCATCTCGAATCGCTGCAAAAGCCCGTCCGACTTTGATTTTCTCTAATCTGTACAGTAAAAGCATACTCAGCAATAGTAAAGGTATAGCTACCCATAAATAGGCGATCGCACTTTCAAAAGGTTGCGGAATCCCAAAAATGCCCACCGCACCGCCCGTAATGTCTAAATTGAGAGATATTACTCTTAAAACTTCTACAAAAGCTATTGTTGCGATCGCTAAATAAATTCCCCTCAGCCTTAATGCTGGTATCCCTACAAGTACACCTAAAATTCCGCAGACTACCCCAGCAATCAGCATCTCTAATAGCAGTAAAGGAATCGGAAACAAAGGCGCATCCGACTTGAATACTCCCGTAGACAAAATTGCCGCAATATAACCACCACAAGCATAAAATCCGGGACTAGCTAAAGACAATTGCCCAGCCATCAAAGGTAAGTATAAAGATAGCCCCAGTAATGCCCCCAGCACCATAGACACAATCAAATTTCCGTAGGTGGCAATAAAATCATTCATATTTGCTCAATGGGGCAACGTATCTAGTTCAAATCCCTAAAATTACCTTAGCCTTTTGCGGAAAATTTACCTAATTGGATTTATCTAAACCGCCGATGTTTCAGCAATCTCTTGTCCAGCAAAGTCAAAATTTAATATACTACGGTTTGTCGCCCGACTTTATGTACTTTTGCTCTTGTGCTTGTAATTTAGCTATGGCATACTCAAAAATAAAATTAATTACGGTATTCCTACCGGATTAGTGGAGATTAAAATAGATTAAATGCTAAAAGACTCTCAAGGACTGGAAATTACAACTAATTCAACAAACGCGATCGCATTTATCGATGATTTTGCCCAGCAATCATTAAGCTACGGTAATAATGCAGAAACGATTTTGAGGGCGATCGCAGCCGATCCAAAATGCGCTTATTCTTATGCTCATGCAGCAGCCCATTATCTGTCTTTAGAGAGCGCCCAATCTCGTTTTCAAGCTGCGCCCTATATTCAAGCAGCTAAAAAGTATGCAGCAACAGCCACCGAGCGAGAGCAATTGTATATCTGCGCTATTGATGCTTGGGCGACTGGGGCAATAAAAAGCGCGATCGCCTATCACGAAGAAATAGCCGAGAAGTTTCCGCGCGATCTGGTATCTGTACAAAGAGGTCAATATCACTATTTTTACCAGGGAAATAAAGAAGGGCTACTAAGTATTGCTCAAAAAGTTTTGCCTGCTTCCCTAGATAATCATTATCTGCAAGGCATGGTTGCTTTTGGTTTGGAACAATGCCACAAATTAGAAGAAGCTGAAGCCTTTGGGCGACAAGCCTTAGAGATAAACCGTCACGATCCTTGGGCGCAACACGCTGTAGCTCATGTAATGGAGAGCCAAGGAAGGATTGATGAAGGGATTGCCTGGATGTCTAGCTTTACGGACACTTGGGAAAATTGCAACTCAATGTTATACACCCACAATTGGTGGCATATTGCTTTGTATTACCTAGAAAAAGGAGATACTAAAAAAGTTTTAGAGTTATACGATCGCCACATTTGGGGCAGAGCTTGGCAAGAATCGTCTAAAGATCAAGTAGGCGCAATTTCTTTACTATTACGCTTGGAATTAAGAGGTATAGATGTAGGCGATCGCTGGGAGCAAATCGCACCATACCTAACGGTAAGAATCCACGAACACGCTTTACCATTTCAAGACTTACATTATGTTTACGCCTTGGCAAGAGCAGGGAAAGTTGAGTTAGTAAATGAAATGCTGTTTAGTATGCAAGCCTATACTAGGACATCGCCGCAGCTAAAAACATGGATAGAAGTAGCATTACCCGGAGCTAGAGGAATGAATGCTCATGCAAGAGGAGATTGGGGAAATGCGATCGCCCAGCTTAGTCCGATTCTGTCACGCCTACATGAAATTGGTGGTAGTCACGCTCAACGCGACTTATTTGAGCAAGTTTATCTTGATGCTTGGCTGCGTAACGAACAAAACCATCAAGCATTGCGGATATTAGAAAAGCGCGTTGCTAAAAGTCGCTATATTCCCTCTATGCAGTGGAATAACAATCTAAGCTTACTTCAAGCCAGCTAAACTTGATTGAACTACTGTGTCGTAGACATAAGAAATCGCCCCATAATCTTCAGACTTGACAGTAACATAAGCTTGAATCCGCGCTTTGTCCATAAGATTTCGCAACGGAGCATCAGGATTTAATAGCGCAAGCCTTATAGACTCAATTAATGTTGCTCCTAAATGCTGGGCGGCTACTAATGGAGGTATTGGGCAAGCTCCAATCGACTCAATTATCCGCAAACGTAAGGTAGGTAAGTTGAGTAATTCTTGCTCTAACACAGTGCTATCAATCGCCGCATAATCTACTACCCCTTCATTAACCAATTGAATAGAACGTTGATGAGAACCCGATTGTATCGCCTTACCCAAAAAACTCTTATTTTTTCCCGCTTCAAGTAGTCGATGTAGCAGTAAGTAGTAGCCGCTATTTGAGCCTGGATCGTTGTAACACCAAGTTTTACCCATTAAATCGTTTAAGGTTGTAAAACTACTACCCGCCGCAACGATAATATCTGAAAAGTAAACCGGACGATTTTGATAGCGTTGGCCTTGCATTACTGGCGCAACTATTGCCTTTAGTTGGTGGGGTGCAACTTTATGGTGGCGAAGGAAAGGTAAACCACAAATAAAGGCAATATCTAAACGATCTTGTAGTAATAACGGGTCGTTTAGCGGATCGTTTGGACTTTGGATAATGTCTATTTCTACATCTAAAACGCGGCTTAAGTATGCCCCAACGGCTTCATAAAACCAAAACATATTTGGAGCTAAGTAAGAAACTAAGTTAATTTTGTTCAATCTACTCTCCAAGGATATTGAAACTACAGTTTATCTATCGGAATATAGTATTTTAAATAGAGCCTTGGCAACTAGCCAAAAAAGTAGACGGTGAAAATTGAGTGACACACAGGTAAAAGCGCGGGAAAATTTGTCAAGAGTGAGGGATCATCTAGCAAACGAGCGCACCTATTTAGCATGGATGCGGACAGCGATCGCATTAATGGGTTTTGGAGTTGCAATAGTGCGTTTGCGTCATTTTCAAGTGCCTCAATTACCCCATCCGGGTAATGGTTGGAAATTGGGCTTAATCTTCTCTAGCGTTGGTCTAGTAACAGTTTTACTTTCAACTTGGCATTACTTCACTATCCGCCATGCTATAGATAAAGACATTTACGAACCAGGCGATCGCTGGGTAATGTTATTTAGCATTGCAGTTATTCTATTAGGGACTGGGGTAATTTACTTTGTCTTCACTGTCCCCTTAAATTTTACAAGTCTACTTGTGCCTGAATAACTCAACAAGATGCGATAGTTTTCGCAGTAAACGAGTACCTACTTGAGCGCCGAAGGCTCAAGCAAACCGCCGCCAATACCTGATAGTCCAGCCAAACAGCCAACGATAAAGCCTCCTAACCCTAAAGTTAGCCCTTGCAGCATTGTCAATGTTTCAATTTCAAGCAACACTTGCAAAAGTTTTTGCTTTTCGAGGTTTGATATAAACTTTTTGCGCCGAAGTTAGTTGCAAGCGATCAAGGTCTTCTCTGGTGATATATGCTGTTACTGTCTGACCGTCTTTGAGACTTAATTCAACTTCAACTTCCCAACCTAAATGTATAATCCGCTCGATTCTAGCTGGAGTTGAGGTTTCTTCTGGCTTAGTTTGAATTAAAACGTCGTGGGGACGCAGAAAAACTTGAGAATTGGGCGAAGTAAAACTTTGGCGCTGAAAAATCTTAGAAGTGCTGGGGAGAACATTTACTGGGCCAACAAAACTCATCACAAAGGCGGTGGCTGGGTTGTCATAGATTTCTGCGGGTGTACCTACTTGTTCTACTTTGCCTTTATTGATTACCACAATGCGATCGGCAAGTTCCATCGCTTCTTCTTGGTCGTGGGTCACAAAAATAGTAGTGACATTAACTTGTTCGTGCAACCGCCGAAGTGTTGCCCTTAGTTCTTTACGCACTTTGGCATCTAAAGCCCCAAAAGGTTCGTCTAACAGTAATATTTGGGGTTCTACAGCTAAGGTGCGCGCCAAAGCTACCCGTTGCCTTTGCCCACCAGACAATTGCGAGGGATAGCGATCGCCTAATCCTTGCAGTTGCACTAATTTTAATAGCTGTTCAACTTTAGCTCTAACTTTTGCTTTGGCAGCTTTTTGTAACTCCAATCCAAAAGCAATATTTTGGCGAATAGTCATGTGTTTGAACAAGGCGTAGTGCTGAAACACAAAACCAATACCACGCGATCGTACAGTTTTATGAGTTACATCTCTACTATCAATCTCAATCTTGCCGCTATCTGGAGTTTCTAGCCCCGCAATTAGCCGTAGTAGTGTAGATTTTCCCGATCCCGAGGGCCCAAGCAATGCCACCAAAGAACCAGAAGCGATTTCTAAGTTGATACCATCTACGGCTTGAAACGAGCCAAACGAGCGGGAAATATTCTCAACCAAAATACCAGTCATAAATTTGCTTTGTAATTGTGTATTGCGATCAACAACTCTATAGGAGATTTGTGCATACTCCAGTTTGTCGATAGACTTACCGTACTTTACTATTATCAGTCAAATAATACTTGTACCTTGGCTACAAAAGTATAGAAATTCTCATAGATTATTGATACTACTGTTTGTCGCTCGGATTTGTGAACTTAAAGTCCTTGTATTTAGATTCAGGCTGTGACATACTCATTAATTAGAATTAATTACGGTATTCCTACCGGATTAGTGGAGATTATACGCTTTTCCTGTCAACCGCACAAATTTATTGGTCTAAGCGAACATTGCTAAACAATTTAAGTACTGATTTTCAGATTATTTTTGAGCGAGATCCTGCCGCCCGTAACTGGTTAGAAGTTTTAGTTTGCTATCCAGGAATCCAAGCACTTTTTTGGCATCGAATGGCGCACATTTTATATTGCCGTCAAATACCGTTTATTCCTCGTGGTATCTCTTATTTCGTCCGCTTCGTAACGGGGATTGAGATTCATCCAGGAGCAAAAATTGGTAAAGGGGTGTTTATAGATCATGGTATGGGGGTTGTAATTGGCGAAACTGCTATTGTGGGCGACTACAGCACAATCTATCAAGGCGTGACTTTGGGCGGTACGGGCAAAGAACAAGGAAAACGTCACCCCACCGTAGGACAAGACGTAGTAATAGGCGCGGGAGCTAAGGTTTTAGGCAATATTCAAATTGGCAATAACGTTCGGATTGGTTCGGGTTCTGTAGTTTTGAGGAATATTCCCAGCGATTGCACCGTTGTAGGGGTTCCAGGGCGGATTGTTCGCCGCCAAGGAAAGCTTGTTAACAATGAAAGTTTGCCAGATCCAGAAGCGGAGGTAATTCGCGCCTTATTTGACAAAATTCAAGCTCTAGAAGCAGAGGTTAATCGTCTTAAAGCTTCTAGAGGTGTGGTTCCAGTGGTAAATACCCATATTCCGCACAAAGACAACTTGTTAATTGAGAATTTTTTAGACGGAGCGGGAATTTAGAGCGCTATATACCCATTATTTGAAAAACTTATGACTATTTCGTTAGTATCGCGCGATCGCATTATTGAACCCAAACTTACTAATTTTACCCGCCGCTCTTTTTTGCCATTGCGCCAAGATTCTTTCTGGTTGCTGCAAACCGGAGTAGTTCGGACTCTAACGGTACTAGAAGACGGAACCGCCGTTACTTTGGGATTATGGGGTGAGGGGGATATTGTGGGTAAACCTTTATCTCAAGCTAACCCTTATCAAATTGAATCTCTCACACCCGTAGAAGCAACGCTAATATACAAACAAAACTGGCATGAAGTTACCGAAGCAATGCTTTTACATATGCAGCGATCAGAAAAATTTATTGAAATACTCCACTATAGGCACGCTGAATCTAAATTGCTGCAATTATTTGGTTGGTTAGCAAAAAGATTTGGTTATCAAGACGTGCTTGGACAACAACGGATTGATTTGCGTTTGACTCATCAAGATATTGCCGACTTAGTAGGCTTAACTCGCGTAACAGTAACGCGGCTAATGAAAGTTTTTGAAAGAAAAGGAATTATTCAACGGCAAGAGCGGCAATTTGTGGTCATGCAAGACCAATCACCATTTTGGCATTACGAAATTTAGATTAATTAGACATGAAACCTAGTTCAATCGTGATAGTCAGGCGCAACCATAAATTCAGTATTTGCTACGTGTGAGCCAAGATCGCGCTGATTTGGCACTAGCTTGTACATCCCGATAATTTGACCATCTTCTCTCTCTGCAACATAACTTTTATGCCGACTCCAAACCAGTAAAAAAATGCGTCTTTTCCCTCTGTATCGGGGGCAAAAACGTAGATATCTCCTAGTTCAATAGCTGCCTTGAATATCTGCCAAATTGATTCAAAGTCAGACTCGAAAGCTCCACGAATAAACATAGGCACTAAATGTTGAGCGAGAGTTTTAAACCATTATCTACCTAATCGCCTCCACGTATTTCAATGTTTAATCACAGAACACCATTAAAAGACCGCTTCACTAACGAACGCAGGAATAATTTGAACAGATCGCTTTAAAACTCCACCCCACTCAATTAGACTACAGTGAGATAAAAACGCCGTTTACCCGCCGTTAGGAACCTTTGCAATTCAACAGCCCAACTTTATTACGTCGGTGTGCAATGGAATTATTAGATTTTAATGCACACCAATATAGAATTCAAAACAAATAGCCTAACAAATCCACTTTTCCATCCTGCCATTTCTGCATACCAATCTGCTTAATCATCATGCAATCTGCCATTGATTCCTCGCCTATATCAATAGTTTGATGTTCATCAACCTTCATCCAACGGCAAAGATTTGTCACTCGTTGATATCCATTTTCAATATACAGACGTGAATCATCAGCAAAAAGGATCGAAAAATCAACTTTACTTGTTCTGCCCAATTTCTCCAACTGCTGTAACAAGGTTGTGGCGATTTTCTGCCCTCGATAGGGCGAAGCTACACACAGATCGATAAGCCCAAAAATTCTTGCTGGAACCCCAGTATTAGTAATAACTCGATGTTCAACACCCATCTGTGCAATCAATTTCTCACCCGCCCACACAAGGTAACGAAACTGCGGCAAAAGCTTATAATAACTTCGCTCTAGTGGGTAATCTGAAAACGATTCAATCAGTAATCGATTGACGAGCTTTTGAACATCATCAGAAATTTCATACTCTAAAAGAGTTTCTATCCGCATCAGTTGAAAAATAAACAACAAACTTTTTAAATCTGCAATTTCACTTACTGTATAGCGCTCATATTTGTAGAGCGTAAATTGATTCAACAAAATAAAATATTCGGCGTTAATCTACAGTATCCCTAGCGACGTGCTGTAGATTAATATCCAGGCAATGCAGTGAAATTGTATTGAAGTGGGCTAAGGAGCGATTTATACAGTATTTTGAAGAAAAAGTAATTTTTAAGGATACCTCTATGCAACCCCAACATTTTGATGGGAACAAGTACCTGCAACGGTTTATTTTAGCTCTAACGCTAGTAATTATCGCCACAAGCGCGATCGCATTTCCAGCCAGTGCTACAGGTATTTATCAAATCCCCAAACTTACCCCCGGTGGTAGTCCTTGGGTAATCGATCAGTCAGAAGTATTGAGTCGAATCAATGAAAGTACAATTAGCAGCAACTTAGAAAAATTAGCAAAACAGACCGGAAACGAAGTGCGAATTGTTACTATTCGCCGCCTTGATTACGGTGAAACGCCAGAAAGCTTTGCTAAAGGACTGTTTAAAAAATGGTTTCCCACTCCCGAAGCCCAAGCAAATCAAACCCTACTGGTAATAGATACCCTTAGCAGTGGGACAGCTATAGAAACTGGGGCAAAATCTTTGTTAACTAATGACATTGCTTCTAGCGTAGTTAATGAAACTATCCTTGCACCTTTAAAGCAAGACGAGAAATATAATCAAGCATTTTTAGACGCAAGTAGTCGCCTAATTGCCGTATTATCGGGCGAACCCGACCCCGGCCCGCCGCAGATTGTCGCCAATGTTAGCACCGAGCGCACCTTTAAAACTGCGGAAGAAACAGGTAGCAGTAATGCCACCGTGTGGGTAATTGGCTTTTTAATTGCCGCTACTGTTATTCCGATGGCAACTTATTACTTATACGTCAAGTAACTTAATCTTGAACATACTCGATTCCATTAATTAAAGCCATTTCAGCCCGGACAAACTCTCGACCTAAGTAAGCCGCATGGTCTAAAAAAGTAACTAAACTGGGCTGATTTTTTTCAAAGATTTCAATACAAAGTTCTTTTGCAGTTCTGCCGCTAAATACCTCTGTTGGCGTGCGTTCTACCTTTCCCCGCACCGGAATCGGCTTACCCGTCTCTGGGTCAATAGCCAAACCGCGATCGCTAATTATATTTGTAAAATGTTTAGCACAAATGAGCCTCGCATCCCGGTCTAAATAAATAATAAAATAACCACCAGGATCGAGAGCAATAAACCGCCCCGAAAGCTTTTTATCTATCGCCTCTACATCAACCATCCGCACCATAATCAATCCACAAAAATCTCTGTATCTCTCTCCAGTCTAGTCCTTTCTTTAATATTCATGAGCATTACCAATTACCAATTACCAATTACCCAACTCCTAAGAAACAATTTGAGTGGAGGATGTAGCAACAAGCTCAAATCCTAATGTTTGAGCCTGTTTCTGAAGACGTTTGAGAATTTGTTCTTGGTA
>QQTW01000482.1_pt1 | contig 24889 bp, 31 predicted proteins | sample 1904831 | NCBI WGS metagenome assembly QQTW01 (sample SAMN09435610, study PRJNA476489) | Subsurface metagenome, whole genome shotgun sequencing project. | reverse complement strand
AACGGAGACGCCGGAAATCTATCGTGAGCGAGTCAGACCGTATATGAAAGCGAGAAGAGATGGAGGGAGATTAGATTGGGTGTGGAATATTCTTGAAGGACGAGCGGAGCAGGAAGATGTTCTGTTGAGGGTGCATCATCCCGAGGCAGGGTTTTTGTTGACTCCTGATTTGTGAGTTCTTCTCTATTGCCCTTACTTCATCCGCGTCAGAGCAGCACATCAAGAAATTGTGTTGTAGATTGTACTTCGAGTGTATAGTTGCAAATGCAACCTAGGCATAGTTCCCGTATTGTCGCCAATACTACATACAACAGCTGATTTGCATTATGGAATGATTGAGTAGAAACTGGGATCGTAAGACCCTCTCCTCGCTGCATCTCTTGGTTCTCGTCGAGCGTCGTGATCTCTGGTCCCTCCGAGATCTTCAGAAACATCATGTTACCTGGCTGGAACAGATGCGGAGGAAGATCCTGGAGGCGACTTGTAAATTGTATCCAGAGGTGGAAGAGGACCAATTGAGGCTTTATATGCATTGTAAGTGTCTAGTCTATACTTCATATATGTACTTTATAATGATAATGAGCCCCAAATGAGTGATGGTGAGAGCTAAAGATCATTGGGCAAATAGATCAGCCGACTTATTATCATTTTCATATTCACGTCGTGAATGTCGCACTGGAGGCAGGTCCAGGACAAGCGATTGGGAAAGCGTTTGGGTTGGAAGCTGTAATTGCTCAGCTACGCTCATTGGGAGGGGATAATAACGGCAAAGACGAAGATGAAAGTCGAGGTATGGCTGATATTGATATCACATACACCGTGGGCGAGGCCAGCGATCTGTGGACGGAGGTGTTCTTGCCTTTGAAGAGAGGGACATAAGCGCCACGAACTGATTTATGTCACGAAGATCTTCAAGATACTAGACTACTTGGTACTCTAGAACTAGATCTAGAACGAAAGAGGTTCTTTATTAGATGGGGAGGTTATCTTCAGTATCATTATCACCGGTCGACACATTCACTGCTTCCTACAGTAGCTTCCAGGAGCGCGATCCCAGGTTCGATCGGCTATTGCCGGCCCGTTAATTCATCCAACTTCACCTCAACTTTACCCCGCGGTGGGGCAAACGTAGCATTACCAGTCACCTCCACCATTCTTACTTTACAATATCAACAACCCTCGTTTACGAAAATACCAGGCTGCTCCTCACCACCTCATCAGCAAAGATGGCCGACTCTACTACCGCTCCCCAAGTGGCTCAAGGCACCGAGCCTGGTCCCGGCACCAGCTCCACCGCACAAGACAACCCCGATGTGCCCCGTTCCCAAAAAGCCTTCATTCCACTTGGTAAGCAACTAACCATTCTCCCCTTCTCTCCCATTCACCTCTTACTACCCTCCTTAGAACCCTTTACTAACCTCCCACTCTTTTTCTTTCATTCCCAGAAAACAACCCCGAAGTAATGACCACCTTGATCCACTCCCTCGGCGTCTCCCCCTCGCTTGCCTTCCACGACGTCTTCAGCATCGACGATCCCGAGCTATTAGCATTCGTACCTCGACCTGCACACGCCTTATTACTCGTGTTTCCCATCAGTCGAGCCTATGAACGTTTTCGTCAAGAAGAAGATGCGTCTCGTAAAGAATATTCCGGCTCCGGTCCAGACGAGGAAGTGGTGTGGTTTAAACAAACGATTCGGAATGCATGTGGCTTGATAGGGCTGTTACATGCTATTTGTAACGGTGATGCCAGGAGCGAAATCCGTGGGTCTCACTCTTCTTGTTTGTCGTCATCATGGGCCCGCAGACGATGGGGGACCAACAATATCTGACGATTCGTGTAGAGAACGGATCCGATCTCTCTAAGCTCCTGGACGAAGCCATCCCCCTCGCTCCCGGTTCTCGAGCGGAGTTATTGTATAATTCCTCAGCATTGGAATCAGCGCATCAAGCAGCCGCTAATAAAGGTGATACTGTCGCCCCCAACCCCACTGAAGATGTCGATCTGCATTATGTGTGTTTCGTGAAAGCGCCGAAATCGAATCATCTTTGGGAATTGGACGGGAGGAGAAAAGGTCCATTGGATCGGGGCCTGTTGAAGGAGGGGGATGATGTGTTGAGTGAATCTGCGTTGGACTTGGGCGTGAGAGCTTTTTTGAGGAGGGAGCAGGATGTTGCGAAGAATGCTGCGAAAGATGGTTCTGCAGGAGGAAGTGGAGGAAGTGGAGGAAGTGGGAGTGGAGGAGAGATGCGGTTTAGTTTGGTGGTGTTGGCGCCGAGTTTGGAATAAGCCATTCATCCCTAGTTTTCGTCTTGGATTAGGTGGGGTACTTTCACTCCAAGGGTGGTTTGGATGGAATTGACCTAGATAGATTGAATGAGGTGGACTTGGGTAGGACTGGTAAAAGCTGAATGAAGGGATATTGTGTTTAATGTACATAATGCATAAACCAATAGCTGGAGGTTGGGGTATCTTTCTTTTCGGGTTCATGAAACGGTTTCTACCAGATAGAAATCTACCAGAACCAGCCCCTTCTTTTCTTTCTCTCTTCTCCATAATCACCATCCGTGATCACCTCATCCGATGAGGGAGTTCCACCTATCGTCTCGTCGGTGTCCATGACCACATCCCTCTCATACACTTCCTCATCGACGACAGTTGTCCAGCCTGAACCTTGAGTACCAGCACCATCGGCACCACCCTCATCAGCGGCGGCAGATGATGGGGTTGCTTGACTGTCTTCCTCCTCCAGCAGGACTTCGTCCCCATGCAATCTCACTCGATACACACATAATCTCTCCGGGTCACCCCAATTCTCCACGAATCGGATCATGATCGCATTAACCGCTGCTCCCGTGCCCGGGCCTAGTCCATTCGGTTGCCCATCAGCGTCAACATCATCGCCGAGATGATGATAATTCTCCAGATCGACATCCAACTCAAACATCTGCACCGGCTGATTCGTCGGATGGCGAATATCGTACTGGAATCGTCCGAGGGGTGTCCATCCCCCTCTTGTCCATTTCTTTCTTAGCGTCTCTTTCGTCTTCCTCTTCGTCCTCTTTGTCCGCCACCAGCTTCCTCCACCGGTCACACTACTAGTAACCTCCGCGTCGTGTTCATAAGCGTAGATCACCTCGGGATCGTCGTCCGAGAAATGTCCTCGAAAGGGATAGATTTGGCCTGCCTGAATATCTTCCTGGACGGCCTTCCAAACAGTCCGATCAGGGATGCGGCCCCAGACTTCAATCGTTTGTGGTGCGGTACCAGCAAATGGCGTGGCGTCCGCAGAGGGAAATTCAATGCCGATCTCTTTGGGCAGGATGAATCTGTTCTTCAACGAGATGGTGATGCGCGCATCGTGGTCGTAGGTGTTGTGGACGGGGGTACACCAGCATTCGTCAAGTTCGGTCCAGGGATCCAAGACGGAATCCGGGGGTTGGTTGGTCTGCGGGAAGGGCGCGGGGCGACCGATCAACCACCGTCCTACCACCGGCATTGTCCAGTTCATTGGAGGTGTGTACATGGCCGACGTCCCGCGTGGGTCGACGCAAGCTCCCAAACTGCGACTGAACCAGTTGATGTTCTCCATCGTCCTGGCTAGGTTGTTTAGATAACTCCGCTGGGTGATGCCCTCGAGTTGCTGCACGGGGATATTCTTCAAGAGATCGTCTCGTGAAATCGAATTGTAGCGCTGCATGACTTCTTGATGGACTTGTTTTTCAAGCACGTGCTGCAGCCGTTGAACACGATCATTGACGCCTTCGTTCAGCTGCAGCAGCTCGTCGCCGATCTCGGCGTATTTGGTGTTCAGGATGTTCACGAACTCGGATTTCGTGAGGATGATTCCTCGTTCGATCGCCTTTTGGATATCCCCCAGACGTGTCGAGGTGAAGACCCGCTCGATGTGCTGCGCGATGCGCTCGTCGTTGGTTTTGAGGAAGCTGGCCCATTCCCGACTGAGTTCGTGGACGCTGTTGGCGTCACCAGAGGGAGAGGTCGTCCCCGACCCGGCGGATAGTCCGTCCGCTTGCATCTTGGCCTTGAGAGCAGAGAAAAAGGCTGGATCGATGTCCACGCCGCCGTCAGAGCGAGGGGACACGATGATCTGATCGGGCAGGATCTCGGCGAGACGCTGCACGACGGAATGGTCTTCTTTGGCTTGGTTGGACAGCGCGGCAAGGACGCGTTCGAGGTTTTGAAGGCGGTCTTCGTAGTCACCGCCGGAGAGATGAAACGGTTCTGACGGGTGTGAATTTGACCAGTTGCCGGGACCAACGGGGGCAGGAACATGTGGTTTCCAGAGCTGCTGGAGCCAGGTGTACCACATCGTGAGAGCAGAGATGAGGACGGGTAAGATGAAACATAACGCGAGCAGCCCGAGTGCAATCCGTTTCCATCTGAGTCCAGACGGAGGTGGGACCTTATTACCTCCTGGCTTTGCGTTTGGATTGGCGGCCCAGGGATGATTTCTGTTGATGATAGCGGCCCGATTAAAGAGGTCTTCGGATCGTTGGTACCACTCTGCAGTTCTGACTGGTAAGTTTCCATTGGCTCGTAGGTCTCCTGCTACAGTATCCGGTGAGGACTCGTCATCGGCTTCAGCGACATTAACCGTCTGACTCTCCTCGATCTCCAGCTGTCGTTGAATTCCATCGTCGCTGATCTCGTCTTCCTCCTCCTCGTCCGGTTCAGGTGATGGTGGTTCCGGCGATGGCTCCAAAGGAGATTCTGATTCAGAACTTTCTTCACATTCCTCATACTCCTCGTAAGAGGTTTCCCAATGGACGTGAGTCTCAGGCTGCAAGAGCTCATTGCGAAGCTCCACTTGAGGAATCGATGCTGGGAAGGTCAAGTCCTCATTCTCCTCGCCTCCTACTTCCCTCACGGGCGTAAGCGGCTGATGGTCGGCGCGAGCTGCGTGAATCGACTTTTCGAGAATGCTGGCCACAGTGGTCTTGCTATCCCTTCGCACCGTCGTGTCGGGCGCAGTCCGGTCTGGTGAGCCATAGGCGAAGTTCATCTGCGTGCCGACTTGGGTACCTAGCATATCTGGATCGGGCATGCTGGGCGCATTTTGCAGCGCTGTTTCGACGAGCGGAGTCGTCTGAACCGTCACCTGCGCCGCTCGAGACACGGATCGAGTAACGCGGCCGGTGGATGGTGTTGCCGGCGCGCTGGCCACCGCGCTGGGCGAGCGAGTTTTTCGCCGAGCCATGACGGTGCACTTTTAGATTTGGATAGGTGAGGTTGCTGATCTCAACTAGAGCACGTGAGAGCACTCAAGCTACGGGAACGAGCTCGAGTCCACCTCTTCTAAGAGTCTGTTAGTCAAAGGATCAGACGCTAACTTCCTTTTTATCCACATACATGATTCACAGACCTCACTTCTCATAGAGAGTTTGTCAGTGAGGCGTGAGAGTAGACGTCGACAAGGCTAGGTGGTTGGTGATCCAGCCAGAAATTGATCGATCCTGTGCAGACGCAGTAGATGCTATCGATGGCTACGACACTTGCGATGCCAATTCTTCAGTTCCCCAGGTCTCTCGAGCACGGACGAAACAAGTAAGGAAACTTCCAAGTTGTTGCTGTTTTCGGACATGTGGAGCCAAGTCGAGGTCTTTGCTGTGACGGAACATTCATTGTCTAGTTGTCATACCGTGTCGTCGAGGAATCGCGTAGTGTTTCTGACGCGTTGAAACCGGCGATGTCATTGTTTTGGAGATTGACTTCGAGCTTCGGGCCGAGCTGCTTCCGGCCAGCTCGGAACGGAAAAACACCGCATCCGAAACATCCGTGATGTCGCTCACCGCCACCAACATCACCGACGTTGAGATCACCCAAACGTCTAACTACGGTTGGGCTAGTCAAGATCAAGATACACTGGTAAACCAATGGGCGATAGACGTACGATGAGAGACCATCATATGTGACAGTCACTATCCAACATCTAAGGTGCTCATGGAGAATGCGACGGTTGAGGAGATAACAATTGATCATCAAATTTCATCTCTTACCTGCTTGCACACATGTGTCACCTCCTCCACTGTGAGGCGGCCAAGTAAGCCTTAGTAAGATACCAACTCGACTTGCGAAATCGACCCTGTTCACAATCTCGTACAGTAGATATAAGAGCTTTCACTATCGGATCATTCTTGTGGAATAGATAGAAAGCACTGGCGAAGAACCTACAGCGACTACATTCTCGTCCTGCATTCCTCTACCCAGAATAAGGTCTACTCGAGTGACGACAACGGCAGTACCTTGCATACATCCCGTTACGATTGTGCATCACGCATTCGCACCCCACCGTAAAACGTCTCACCCCAAAGGCTAGAACAGTGCCCGCCATGCCGATCGGGTCGGTCCTGATTACTGGGTGAGACACCGAACCTACCATCACCAGAATATGCATATCATCTTGCTAATGTGATGATGTAGAGGGACTGGCTATATTGGCTCCTTCACCGCTCTAGCGTTGCTCGAAGCGGGATACAAAGTCATTCTGACCGACAATTTGTACAACTCGTCGACAGTCGCGCTCAACCGCATCGAATTGATATCTGGGAAGCGACCCGAATTCTTCCAATGTGACATCACGGACGAGATGTCCATTGGGACGATCTTCGTTGCCCACCCGGACATTGATAGTGTGATTCACTTTGCAGCGCTCAAGGTATGATATTTTAACGTCGGTTGAATGTAGAAGATCAAAATGTGCTAGTTTCATACTCTTGATGATAATCATGAGTTCCGGATTGAGAGTTTCTATAATGAATAATTAAGAAGTTAAGACTGATGGTATGTAATCAGGCGGTCGGGGAATCGAGCGAGATTCCGCTTGAATACTACCGTACCAATGTCTATGGCACCATCTCTCTGCTCCGGGCCATGACCCGACACAACGTCACCAATATTGTGTTCTCATCTTCCGCAACAGTCTACGGGGATGCTACGCGATTCCCCAATATGATCCCCATTCCCGAGGAGTGCCCGCTCGGTCCGACGAATCCGTACGGTCGAACGAAAGTCGCCGTCGAGAACGTTATCACGGACCATATCGAAGCCCAGCGGAACAACGCTAAGAAGCAAGGCCAGAGTGGAGACAACTGGAACGGAGCGCTGTTGAGATACTTCAACCCATGCGGCGCCCATCCCAGCGGAATCATGGGGGAAGATCCTCAGGGCATCCCATACAACCTCCTACCGTTGCTCGGACAAGTGGCCATTCGCAAGCGTGACAAGCTCCTGGTGTTTGGAAACGGTATGCCGATCGAATTTTTCAAGGCCAACCGCTCCAAACTTCATTGCCATAACGCTAACTACTCGGAAAGACTACGCGTCCGTCGACGGCACTCCCATCAGAGACTACATCCACATACTTGACCTGGCCGCAGGGCATCTGCTCGCGCTTGAACATCTCCGCTCGAAGCATCCCGGCGTACGAGCCTGGAACTTAGGGACCGGCAAAGGCTCGACGGTCTTCCAGATGATCCGAGCCTTCAGCACTGCGGTGGGTCGAGAATTGCCGTACGAAGTTGTCGGTCGTCGCGCGGGGGATGTGCTCGATCTCACGGCCAACCCCGCCCGCGCCAATGCCGAGCTCGGCTTCCAGACGAAATTCACCCTTCAGGATGCCTGCGTTGACCTGTGGCGCTGGGTGGAGAATAATCCGCAGGGATATCGACAGGATCCGCCCGAGCATCTGCTGCAGAAACTCAAAGATGAACGGGAGAAGAAGGCATGGGGCTCGAAATGGACGCATTGCAATTTTTCGGCTACTTCGGTTTAGATGGGGATATGAGTTACGAATGGGGATGATGGTTTTCAATTGCTGCGGGCAGGTAGGTATAAAAAGGGGGATGTGATGAGATGACGATCTGGCTCTCTATTCGTCTTCATACTCGTAACGGAAAATGAAGTGCATCTTTAGGACTGATGTTAGCCCATTTGGATATCGCACGAACACTCGTATTGTATCGTGAGTTGGCAACCTTATCGTGGACCCTGCTAGGATCTCGGATTACGGCACGGTATAGTAGGACATCAAGCGGAAGGATCTTGCATATTCTTGTCGGCATCGCAGGGTTTTCATTGACTCATATGTGTTAGAAAAATGAGGGGATGCCGACATTCCACGCTCTCCAACAGTATGCTGGTTCCATACGAGGTAGAATCCTTCGGTGTCCCAGCCCTCGATAGCCGGACGCATTCCTTCCGGTTATTCGACGATACAGTCGTTTTATACCTCAAGGCGAACGGGTTGGTAAGGAAAACATACGAATTGCTGGAGATTTAAGATGGTGTATATCTTGACGATGGGACGGCGAGGGCAGCTTCGGGAACCGCTATATCTGGATCGCCTTGACGGTTCCGGCCTGTTCACTGAGCGGAAGACGAGTCATGACCATCATGTTATCCCGCGCGTATTGGTCTTCCCTGCGGGGACTCTCGATGGTTCTTCGAGTGTCGTTCGTACTGTACGTCTGATTTCCCGACTCCTTACTGCGATAATGATTCACCTAACGACTCCAGACTGGTCGTTCTGCCCATCGTGGAACCCCACCCGCAAGGTGCCCGTATGGCAGGCGCTCGTATGGCCCGGATCATGACTCGTCCCGGTCGAGCTATATCGATACCTTTCTTCAACCACAACGCCATCAACGGCGTCGTCAACGGTCTCTCGAAACCTATCTTCCGCATGGCGGAAGCCGATTCGAAGGAGGATTCGACGCCTGAGGAAGAAAGCTCATCGGTCGAGCCCTGGTTTCGTCAACGACCTCTCGACCCCGACACGACCAGCCCAGAAGAACAGCAGGCGCTGGAGGACTTCCTGACCGGCAAGGTCTCGGCCGAGGTTGCAGCGGAAAGGATCACGGCGGCCGTTGTCGGCTCGAAGTCGGCGGAGCTGAGACTACCTCGAATCTGGGGTCTCATCAATGACGCCGCCGTCGATCTCCCGAGCGAACAAGAGAAGCTGATCGATCTGCTGGAAGCGATCCAAAAGCTTCCGGATCGCGGAAAAGGAAAGAAAAAGATCAATTGGAGTGACCTACCTTGGTTCGCGAACGACATCCGGGATATGTGGGACGGTCAGTTGTACTCAACCGTGCCTCCCCCCCCCTCTTCCTCTTTCCCATCACTGACAACTACCATACCGTACAGTTCCTGAAAACAAAGACCCTCCATTACGTCAAGTGACGCCACGGCCCAAATGGACGAACCTAAACGCCTTTGCAGCGCGCATCACGAACAGGGGTCTCATCAACTTCAAACACATGGGGATCTGGAGTCTACGAGAAGCGCTCGAAAGGCGAATCAGTCCGAACAGCATACAAGTCCTGGACGGAGCCGTGCCGGGAGCAGCCCAGTGGATCCTACGCGCCGGTCGTCTGATTCGTGAGTCCGACGAAGAACTGGGCCAGATCGCTCTGGGAGGGACCCTCTTCAGGAACGGAAAACCGGGCTTCAGCCGCGAGCGCTGGGAGTTTTGGAAGGCGAGGTTCAGATGGGTCCAGAATCAGCAGGGTTTGCGGAAATCGACGACGGATCTGGCCAGGCAGGCGGCGGAGGTGATGGAGAGGTTGGATTGAGAGATGGTATGATGTGGTGAACAGGAGGCACTAGAGACCCGTGGTACGGTGGGGTTGGGATGCATGCGGTGTTCGGTGGTTGGTGCTTTAGGGATTCGTGGTAGGTCTACGGCTACTTGTATGCCTACAGTACCCGCAAAGAGGTTAAGCCGGGTTTATCGGGCTGCTGTCCGTTGGCTGTGTTACCTGGAAGGCCTTTTGGGTTGTTATGGCGTTCGGCATGCAGTGCTGGTTATCTGTCCCCAGCGAGTGCTACCAGCAGTATGTATTACGCTTAACAAACCATTGACCACAGGTAGAATTACTCGCTCAAACAAGAGACCGGCCGCTTCGGGTGCCTGGCGGAACGAAACATATATTTGCTCTCGGGATGCAATCCGATTGACCCCTAGAAATGGATGTGCTCAACAGTAACCGCTATCGCAGAGCAGTAGCCGTCGTCATCACCATGGGGAATTCAGTTGATCTTCATCGTAAGTCCGACGGAAATGTGCCGTATAAGTAGAGCAGCAATCATCATCGTCCATTGTGATAGAAACAAGACAATCTTCGTTCATAAGGAGAGATGGTTACTGCTGAGCTGCTTCGTCTCTTATGTCATCCGCGTGATCGCCTCATCCTATCCTATCAACGACCTGGGGTCAGAAACCGAAACTCCCCTTTCCTCAATAAACCCTTTTCCAGCGCCCCAGCCCCGGTCCTGGAATAAATTCAGATGACACCTTCACATATCCACACCAGAGCACTACATACTCCCCGTCATGATGGCCCCAACTAGAACGGCGGTCAACAAAGGAGAGTAGAGTAGAAAACAAAAGATGAAGAGGGAAAGAGGAGAGAGAGGCGAACTAGTCCATACACACGTATCAATCAAGATATGTCAATACACATATGTTAAAACGCGTATACCCCAAGCCGTGCAGTAAGTTTAATGATCCGACTGAATCTTATGATCCCCCTTCACCGCCTGCTCGTACGTAGGCGGCACCCCATCGCCCGCCGCCGGACCAGCACCACCGGGCTGACCCGCCACCTGATGCTGTTCATCCTCTGGGACAGGCGGCATCGAAGCCGACGCCGGGGCCGACGTCGTTCCATAACTCTGATGTCTCGGGGGAGGAGGACTCTGATGATGATGATACTGCTGCCTGACGCCCTCCGAGGAAGGTCGATGTCGGACGTAGTAATACGTCACGGCCCCGCCTTCGGGATCCCCTCCTCCTCCTCCTCCTCCCACATGGCTATACTCCTCGTACGGATCCGGATACTTGAAGATGATGTACCATGCGTGAATCAGGCCTGGGACACCACCTAGCATGCATAATGCGATGTTGATGAGCGAGTCGGCGCTGCAGAGGCCGCGTTTCACCCAGACTTGGGGCATGTTAGTATCGATGTATTGTATTGAGACGAGAGGATAACGGAAGGGAAGAGTGAGTTTACCTGGTAGAGGAGGGAAGAGGATGGCGAGTAGGCAGAGGAAGATGTCGGAGGCGCATGCCATGGCTGTAAGGGCTATCGGCGGTGAGGAGATGTCGGATACGATGAGGGCGCAATGGGACTTTGGACGATCCCAGTTCAAACAATGATGTGTAAGTATTTCGCAGACGATCCGCTAAGGAGTTTTCGATCTAAAGATCGTCTTCAAAGACGGTAAAGTGAGATATAAATCCACTGTAGATGGAGAGGCGCCGAGGTAGAGGCAACGTGATGCGGTGCCTGGCTGGATGATTCTCGTGGTAGCGTGCGGCGAGGCTGAATGTGGGATCGGCTGACGCGGCGGGATGACGATCGAAAGCTGACTCATCGCTGTGAGGGTGATTATGTAAGGGTCAACGGCCCGAGGCTTGGTAGTGTTACCCAAGCCTTGCTCCATCTTGAGCTGTCAACTGTCATTTTGTATCCCAAATCCCATAGTCTATATTGTAATGGAGGGTAGAGTCTGTACAAGAAACGCTTTCAACTGTAACAGTCTTAGTCGGGCTCATGCATTTATTGCTTGTAGGACCAGTATCGGGCTCAACTTTGAACTCACTCTAGAGCTACGGTGTTAATTGAGATGCAATCTGAAAAGCTAAATCTATCGGATCTCAATATCGTTTTGTAAATAATCGGTCTCCAAGCACTCATCCATTTATGTTCTATGAATGCTTGAATGGCGGACCCCGTGAGACTGGCCTCATGCCGTCTATGGCGTCTACTAGACGCATTGGATCAGACAAGCGCCGCACTGGGCTAAAGCTTGTCTTGGCCATGTCTGTTTTGCTTCGAATGCATCTCGTAACGCTTGAAAGGAATCTATAGAATTATAACCCTAATAGAAAGTAGACTATGCAGCGTGAGCAATGAATCTCTATAGTTGTAGAACGCGACCAAGATAGATACTGTAAAGGAGATTGCTGAGGTGTCACCCGTGATTGTTGGTCCAATAGCAGGACGAAGATTGATTGTATGACGCTTCAAGTCCCAGCGGCTTTTCGCCCTCCCTTGAAACGCTCAGCCCGGGACGTGGATTTTGATGTGCCATCGCTAGGCTGAGCCTTCGCTGATGACGATGAAGTGCTTGCCGGCACCGAGTCCTTGACATTGGATAGACTCGCCGTGGGTACGCTCGATGCACTGACCTCGTCGAGATACTCCATGCCAGTGATACTAGGGCGCAAGGTGGGAGCATTGGTCGTGTCCCGCACAAAGAGCCTCTGGTATGCCACCCATGCGTCGGGGCTCTAAACATTGTCAGCTTACCGTCGTATGTGAATCGGACATGATCTCCCACGCACATCTTGATCAGCATATTGCATCCTCGTCCAGTCCTCTTCCTGTGCTGCCTTCAGCGTCCGGGTAATCTCCGCGGTATCCACATCTTCGCCATCGGCTGATTTGACCATCATCTGCACCGCCCGAGGAGCCGGCTGATAGTTCGGATCCCGCGGTGGCCTCGAAGCTGCCTTCTCTTGCTCGACCACGGCGTCCAGGTGATGAAACTGCGGACGTAATTGTGCGATGGAATGGATGGGTGTCAGATGAAGTTGGTCTGCCACCACTCAGTCTCATCCAGCAGGCTGATAGAGATCGTCCATCAGAACGATAGCTTGCACGCACCGTCACGAAAAGCGCCCACCATGTAGATAGGCTTGCCCTCATTCACCTGATCTGTCTGCCCGCCTAACGTCTGCTTGTCCAGCACTCGGCCTAGGTTGACGGCGCGCGCCAGGTCATCCATGAGCATCTCCTGCGTGATCTCGGGACCACCTCCTCGACCTTGACTACGTCCTGCCATGGTGGCGGCACGCCGTCCGACCTGATTCGGACCCACGCCGACGCCGAACCCTCCCGCGAGGCCCAGTGAACCTCCCGCCCGGTCTTCAGTGCTTTTCTTGAGAGCATCACCATAGCGGACGGCCAACTCGGGGTCATAGTGCTGCTGAATGTCCATGGGGATATCGACCTCAACCAGGCCCGTCCCTGGCTTGACCCGGAGCTCTGTCGGCTTGCTGTAGGTGCTGTCGAGAAATGGCTGCTTGCGATGGCGGTTGGGGTATTGTAGCAGCATGAGCCGCTCGGTGGGGGCCTCGTTTAGGAACACATCATACTCGCGCACGACTGGATCGTCATCCTGCCGCCGAGGTGTTTCCGAGGTGCTCATATCGCCCTCCAACTCCGGTTCTGATCCTGAAGCTGGTTCATCTGCTTCGGACGCCCGACCAGCGTCTTCATCCACATCTTCCTCGACATCACTATCAACATCGACATCATCATCACCGGCATGTTCCTCGTTCGGGCCTAGGTTCATTGACGCGAAATCCTGGATAGTGGACGGCTCATCCCGTTCAGAGTCATCGCCTTCCAATGACTCCAATTGACGTTTCCGTGGCATGATATGGCCTGTGGTGGAGGTCCCTTCTCAGGTGGAATCTTCCGCGGTATCAACACAGCCGGCAGCTTATGGTACGACGAAGCAAAGACGTTCAGCCATCGCCAGCCTTGAAGATCCGTCGTGGCGCTCACGGTGATAATTGCGATGGTCGACAAAAGAGTGACTCGGCCCCATGCCTAAGTTAAGCCGTCGTCACGGGCGTCACAAAGGTTGACGATGGTCGACAATTAAGTGGCCTCAGCCGGCAGTCGGCATATAGTTCTTCCGTGCGGATCGTAGAACTAGCGAAACCAACCTCCAACGACAGTCCTCCCACACCTGTGCTCCATCATCCATCCGTAACATCTTCCCCTTTGGCAGGTCTGGACTGTCTTGGCCAGTCGCTACGATTGTACAGCAATGTGAAGGAGCGTCATTGCGCTCGAAATGAAGATGGAGCAATATGCATGTGGCCTGTGGCATGTGGCCATTAAGCGGAACGCAAAACACTTGGCCGCTGAAAAGGTTCCCCGCGACTAAGCGGCCCTGGCCGGTTATATGGGAGAGTAACTGGGCCCACGAGACGGGCCTTGGTGATAATGGTCATCATTGATTGTCACCATGATGTTGGCTGCGGTACCAAATTCAATTCGGAGAAGCCTTTCTTGCAGGCCTTTATTTCGACAATTGTCGACATCCACATCGCTCAAGACTTCATGGGGCTTCATCGGGCTGGGCCAGATGGGTACGCCAGAAATTGATTTCCGCACGGAAGACCCCAACTCAAACGGTCATGCTGATATGTGGACAGGATATCCCATGGCCAAGAATCTGCGTGCGAAGCTGCCCGTGGCAGATTCGCTGTTGGTCCATGACATCAATCAGGATGCCGCCAGAAAGCTCGCTGCGGAATGTGATACAGCCTCCCCATCTAAGAAGCTCAATGAAACAAGACCATCAGTTGTGATTGCAGACTCGCCCCGACAGCTTGCCGAACAAGCAGTAGGCTGGCCGACATCTCTATAGTCACTTTTTCTGTTCGCCTGATGAGTCATTCGATCGATGATCCAAGTCGGAGCTTTTTCAAAACTCCTTCCTGATTTAATCTCTTCTCTATAGCCAATCCTCTGATCTCAATCATTCACTTTGATTGTTTTAAACTTTATATGTTTCTGCTCTTCGGACACAAAAAGGCTCGTATGTTGATTATTTTCACTAGGAGACGATCGTCACGGTTCTGCCAGAGACACTACATGTCGAAGGCGTGGTCAAGGAGATGATCACTGAGCCGCTGCCGCCTGTTTCATCCGGTCAGGAGCGGCTCTTCGTCGATTGCTCGACCATCGACCCGTATCGGTCAAGATCAATCGCCAGCATGGTGCAAGATGCCGGTCAGGGTCACTTCGTGGACGCACCCATGTCCGGAGGCGTGGTGGGCGCACGAGCGGCGACATTGACCTTCATGCTGGGCGCTCCGCCAACACTGTTAGATCGAGTTCGGCCCATTCTGCTGCTGATGGGTCGTAGCGTGCATCATTGTGGTGAGCAAGGAGCTGGTTTATCGGCAAAGCTCGCCAACAACTACCTGCTGGCGCTGCTCAATGTCGCCACAGCAGAAGCGATGCATCTGGGCATTCGCTGTGGTCTTGATGCGAAGGTCCTCAGCGGCCTCATCAATGCGAGCACCGGCCGCAACTGGTGCAGCGAGGTCAATAACCCGGTGGCGGGTGTGGTCGAGGGCTCACCGGCGTCCAATCACTACCAGGGCGGCTTTGGCGTCCGTTTGATGAAGAAGGATCTCAAACTGGCCATGGCCGCTGCTCACGCGAGCGGAGCCCGGCTTCAGCTGGACGAGCCAGTGTTGGCTGTGTATGATGCGCTGGAGAGCGATGAGCGATATCAGCACTCGGATTTTTCTGTAGCATATAAATACCTGAATGAGAACTGAATGATTTTGCATGTATAACTCTGGTGAAGACAATGAATGTATATTCGCACGTGGATACTCATAGAGCCATACAGAGGCTGAGGTCATAGGCTTTGTCCACTGGTAGTGGGGCTTTACTGGAGCTCGAGCTTCCACCCCACCACCTCTCACGTCGCCGTCAACAACAACAACAACACCAGACGCACGAGTAGACCCGCGCAAATCTAGAGACACCCATCTAGGCACGGCGAGTGCCTTGAGCCTTCTCTAGGCTAGTGACAGGATAAATCGCAACGATGGCGTACTTGGCGTCCATTCACAAACCGAGCAGCATCCGACACGCGCTGAAGCTCAACTTCTTCACCAACGACGAAGAGTGTTTGGTCGTTGCGTGAGTCGGACCATGCGCACTCTCTTGACGTGACTATAGCTGACCGATGTATAGAAAGGCCAATACACTAGAGTTCTATCGGTTGACCGAAGATGGTTTGATCCTTCGTCATGTCAAATCCATCTTTGCGCGAGTCACCATGCTCGAGAAGCTACGGCCAGTCTCGGCCGCCACAGATCATCTGTTCGTGGGCACGAGCCGTCACAGCTACTTCACCATCTCCTGGAATGCTCAGAAACATAGAATACAGACGGAGAAGCAACACGTGGACCTGGTGCTGCAGGGATCGCGAGACACGAATAATGGAGAAAAGTGCACCGTTGATCCGAAGAGGCGTCTCATGGTGCTCGAAGTCTTTGAGGGGGTGTTCAATATCGTACCCATCATCGAAGAATCAAACAGCCGAAAGAGAGATGACGTGGGTAATCTCGGAGATCCGATTACTTGCCGGATCCCCCAGTTCTTCATTCGATCCCGCGCCTTCCTCCATGGAACGACCGCTCCGAGAATGGTTCTGCTGTGGGTCGATGCCGCCCGCGAGCTCCGTCCGTTGGCGAAAGAGTTTCAATACCCTCCCGACTCCGATGCCGATACCATCAAGTTCAAGGACGTGTCGTTGGGACCGAAGAAGTATGATTGGAGGGGCGCCCGGGTGCTTATTCCTCTCCCAGAGCCCGCGCGTAGGTGTTGCAACCCTTGCAAAGCCCATACATCACTAACCACCAGCAGGAGGTGTCCTTGTGTTATGCGATACCAAAATGGTGTACATTGATCACGGTGACCGGATCGCCAAAGAGAAGGCGCTCCCGGTGACCACCGCCTTCGTCACATGGATCTCGCTGTCAACGACAACATATCTCGTGGCCGATGATTACGGCCAGCTTCATCTACTGGAGATTACCGTCCGCGATGGCAGCCTGCAGGACCTGACGATCGCCGCAACTGGAACGGTGTCCAAACCGACGTGTTTAGTGAGGATGACCGAGGACCGCATCTTCGTGGGGTCGCACCAAGGTGACGCGCAACTCATCCGACTCGATCTGTCGAAACGGTCCATCGAAATCCTTCAGACGCTGCCCAATATCGCGCCCATTGTGGACTTTACCATCATGGATCTCGGGAGCCGTGCGGGCGAGGCACAAATGAACGAGTTCTCGTCTGGCCAAGCGCGCATCGTGACAGGAAGTGGTGCTTTTCAGGATGGCAGCCTCAGGAGCGTGCGCAGCGGAGTCGGTCTGGAAGAGCAAGCGACCCTGGCTGAGATCGAGGGCATTCAAAACCTATTTAGTGTGCGATTAGGATCTGGGGCAATGAGCGTGGACACGATCTTGGTATCACTCCTCGACGAAACGCGAGCCTTCCACTTCAATGAAGAAGGGGACGTGGAAGAACTGGACCAGATTCCCGGCATGTCCATGACGGAGACTACCCTCGTCGCGACGAATCTTGGTGGCAGCAATTTGATTCAGGTCACGCCGTCCTCGGTCCGACTCATCAAGATCGAACAAGGAAGTGGGACCGTTATTGCGCACTGGACCCCGCCGGATAACCTCTCCATCACCGATGCATCGGCCAGCGCATCCCCCGGCTCAGAGGCGCTATTGTTGGCAGTGGGGGGTGTGCGACTGGTGGTACTGGACGTCCAGCACCGGCTTGAAGTGGTCGCGGAGACCTCGCTCGGTGATGACAGACAGATAGCCTGCGTCCACGTGCCGTCAGGACAGGACAAGATCGGTATCGTTGGCGCCTGGCAGGGTGCGACCGTTTCAATCGTCCATCTCAAAACGCTACAGGTCTTGCATTCCGAGACGCTCGCGGCCACGGGTGAAGCGTCGGTCCCACGCTCGCTGATGCTAGTCGAGCTCTTCGAAGGCCAGCCGCCCATCTTACTCGTCGCCATGGCCGACGGGACTGTGCTCACCTTCTCTATGGATCCGTCGACATACGAATTGCGGTCCAAGAAGAGGATCGTGTTGGGTACGCGAGAGGCTAAATTCTACGAGCTGCCACGAAGTGGCCCTCCAAGTGTGTTTGCCAGCTGCGATCATCCGACTTTGATCTACGGCTCGGACGGGAGCATCGTTTACTCGGCCGTCACGACCGAGGAAGCCACCTGTGTCTGCCCGTTCGACAGCGACGTCTATCAGGAGGGCTTCGCCGTGGCGACCTCGAAGGAGCTCAAGATTGCCCTGATCGACGAGCAGCGACGAACGCACGTGCAAGACCTGCACCTGGGCGAGACCGCTCGACGATTGGCATACTCGCCCACCTTGAGGACCTTTGCGGTGGGTACCATCAGGCGAACGGTCGAGAACGGCGCGGAGGGGGTTCAGAGCTACGTCAAGCTCGTCGATGAAGTCCTCTTTGACCTGCTGGCCACGTACGAATTGAACCGTGACGAGATGGTCGAGAGCGTCATCCGAGCCGAGATGAAAGATGAACATGGCGAGTCCGTCGAGCGTTTCATCGTCGGCACGGGCTATGTGCGACTAGGGCGAAGGGAGTCCATTCGTGGGCGCATTCTGGTCTTCGAGGTCGACGAGCACCGTACCTTGCAGGTACTCACGGAGCTCGAAGTGAAGGGTGCGTGTCGTTGTCTGGGGACTGTCCAGGGGAAGATTGCTGCTGGGCTGGTTAAAACGGTAAATTACCATCCTCCATCATCTGTAGAGATCGATACTGACGGTCGATCAGATAGTCATCTACGCTCTGGAGTACAACGGCACTCGAGCCTCACTCGTCAAACGAGCAGCATATCGGACCGCCACCGCCCCCATTGATCTGACTGTGGTAGGTAGCGAGGTCGCCGTGGGCGACATCATGAAGAGCGTCTCCGTCTTTGAGTACCGGGTGGGCGAGAACGGCTTGCCGGACAGCCTCGAGGAGATTGCTCGGCGGTACCAGGTGGCCTGGACGACCGCGGTCGCTCACGTGGCGGAAGATACCTTCCTGGAAAGCACGTCGGAAGGGAATCTGAACGTGTTACATATGAACCGCCACGGCGTGACGCCCGAGGACCGACGACAGATGGAGGTCACGAGCGAGATGAACCTGGGCGAAAGCGTCAATCGAATCCGGCGCATCAACGTCCCCGTTTCTTCGAATGTCGTCGTCATTCCTCGGGCGTTCCTGGCTACGGTACGTTCATCATCATAGGCAAAAGCTTGTCTGGGTAGTTTTTGGTACTAATTCTTGACCACAGACGGATGGATCGCTCTATCTGTTCGCGCTTATTTCACCCCGGCGTCAGGATCTGCTTATGCAGCTCCAATCGCGTATGGCCGACAGGGTGGACAACCCTGGCAAACTTTCATTCAACAAGTATCGTGCCCCTCGAAGTGCGCTCCGGGTCGAAAACGAACCATTTCGGTTCGTGGATGGGGATCTGATTGAGCGCTTCGTCGACTTTACGGAGACGGTGCAAGAGGATCTCGTCGAAGGCCTGGGCGTGGATGTGGAGGAGGTTCGAACCATGGTGGATGGTCTCAGGCGGTTACGATAGATCTAGATATCATACAGAGATCCCCAGCATCAGCCTAGAATCTCCAATAAGTCGCAACTATCACTCCTGACTTTGCCCGGGTGTCCATGTCATCAGTATCTCACGTGCCCAACGGTGAGGCTGAGAATTGAGTTTTGAAACATCGACAGGTGGAAATCTCGCCTGTGCTCGTATTATGACGCGGCTCTGCTGTGCCCAGCTGGCATCACGTTCCCCCAGTTCCAATTCACGCGATCCATCTTTTTCTTCTAACCTCATCACAACAACATCAAGCTCAACAAATTGAACATTCTAGCTCTCCGTACGGCTTGACTCCTTAAAGCGTCATTCTTTTTTCACATATTTCGAACAACAGAGTCGCCGCCGCGATGGATTTCTCAGACGTCTTGTAAGCTCCCTCAAATGCCCTTCTGCTCTCAATCGCTCGACGCTTTCCACGATTTTCTTTGCGACCTTTCGCTGATCTTTTCATCTAGTCGGCTGGTCAATCTGGCCACCGGGGCGGTGATGGTGCTCGGGGGCATTGCCCAGTTCTTTCCCGTCGGGTTGTAGGTGGACACCTATTCTGCGCCAGCCTTAAGAACAAACCCTCTGAGAATGATTTTCAGTCAGAGTGTAATCGTAGGAAGCTACGTCATTGCATTCGGTCTTGGTATGTATCATTACCCTTCATGTTAAAGGCATTGGCTAACCTGGCGACTTTGCAGCGATCGCATTACTCGGTATTACTCCGTCCATGATGAATATCGTCAGCTTACATTGACCGAGCAACTACTGATTTGGGGCATTATAGAGTTCCAAATCCCTCCTGTGGTCGCTAAATACGCGACGTTTCTCTTCTCTTTTGCTGGACGTGGAATTTGTGAGTGAATCCTCATAACCGATGCACGAAATTGGCAGTCACAACTGATCAAACTGACTCGTACGATTTGCCGCAGTCTACATCTTCGTTGGCTCCATCCTGCTTCAAAAAGATCATGTCCTTCGGATCATTGCAGGCTCGATCGTGGGGATTATTGGCGTGGCATATGTGATTCTGGAATATATCCCCTCCATCGAACCACCGCAGAACATGAGGTACGTTATTCTTGATGGTGATTTCCAGCTTGAAGGTTACGATACTGATACGGGTGCTTAGGGACGCCGATGTTGGCTGGAGTGGAGAGCAGGTGTAGAGAGGCCCTTACTTTTGGCGAGTGATACAATCTGGACAAGAGGCGAAGCTCAGCTGGCTATGAATGGTCTAGCTCTTTCAATCGTGTTGGGCGTTCCTCGGAACATCGACTTTAGCTTCCGTTGGCTAGCAGGTGCGGTACTTGTTCGTGGGATATATCATCGGTATTATTTCAATTACAGCTTCATTCCCTTCCTTTCTGGTTTCACTGCAGCTGTGTATATTAGGCAGCGTTCCGTCCGTCATACATCACTGTATTTTCTCAGGATGTGCGTTGATCACAAGTCGACGTCTTGATACCATCCTCGATGACGGGCGTTTTAAATTACCCTGAAGTTCATACCACTGAGGCTAGGTAAGTTGGCGATTGCTCAACTGTTCTCGTTTCTGTGTTCTTGCATCGATGTCCATCGACCTTTTAGGTGCTTGAGTGGGTGACCAAAGAGTTGAGCAGCTCAACAGAGACGGTCAGTAACATGCTCCATCCTCTTTCGAGACATTCCAAGTAAATCAGCGATCGCTTACATGGGGGTCATCACCGTATCATTCAATGATAACCACCACCCTATGAAATCCACAAAAGCTTCAGTCTAGATCAAGACTCTATCCTTAATGAGAGAAGGGCTAACCACATTCTACGTAGGAGATTATCAACTCGGTTGTCTCTCCTGCTTCGTGGTATCTCGTGAAATCTGATTGTTTTCGGTCTGTGCCAGATGGCGAAGTGCCAGCTAGACAAGTTGCTGGCGACCTGGTAATTCCGGAACGACCAGTACTGATAGCTTTGCATCGGGCAGTAGTATCGAATTTGATCCTCCTCTTGCCGGTAGTGTTTGTTGACATGAATTTTCAAGTCCAGCTTGTAAATGAACGATTCAGAACAGTAGGTGCACTTGCGGCGAAAACATTCCTCGACTGAACGATGTATCACTTGGTGGAGCCGAAGAGCTGCTGCGTTGCCACCACGGAAGGTGCAACCATCGTGCTCACATTTGAACTGAGGATTGTCTGGTTTTGGATGGCATTGCCGTTGGTGATCTTTCAAGGCTTATTCTAGGTTCTAGAAAGAAGACTTGTGGGCAGTCATTGCAACGCCGGATACGTTCCTCTCGAGGTTGATGCGTTTCCGTATAAAGCGCAAGGGTTTACCTGTTGTGGTATAACTTACCGTACTCATCGCAAAGGAGCTTCAAACCTGGTTTTCCCATGGTCGACTTTGTGTCTTGCACATGGAGAGATACCGGGGGGTGCCAGATGAAACTAAGCGGGCAGTAAGCGGTCAAAATGCCACGCTGTTGGAAGGTCAATGGGAGGCTTAGATTGCGATGAATTGTATGGCTAGTAGAGTAGCTAGTAACCGGTATACCACCCTCCCGCATCAATGACTGCTTGACAGTGTCGTGGCATGCTTTCTGCCAGGGTTTTAAAGTGTTGCTCTTCAATAGCCTCCCAACTCTTGGATGATGCTGCAATCAACCGCTCCCTGATCTCTGACCTTGATCCTCGAGCTTTGAGCAGGCCACAGTCTTGCTTATACACCTCAGATTTAAGTGGTCCCCATAAATTCTCCATTGGGTTTAAATCTGGGGAGTAAGGTGGCCATTCAAAAAGTGTGATGTTTTCTTCTTTCAACCAGCTCTTGACAATCCTAGCGATATGGATTGGAGCGTTGTCTTGCCAGAAGATTCCTGAGTCTCCCAATATTGTTGGTAAGTGCTCTTTAAGCATATTAACATAACACTTTACTGTTACTCCTCCTCGTCATGCGTCTTCATCTCCTTCCATAACTACCAAGTCACTTCTACCATACTCTTGACTGAACGCTGCCCAAAACATTTGAAAAACCTTCTCTCGACTGTACCAGCGCTCTTGAACTGCATATGGCTTCCACTTGTCCTCTCGAGGACAAAAGACCCATTCTTGAGAGCCGGTCTTGCCTCGTGCCACAGAACACTCATCTGACCATACAATCTTTTTCCATTGTTGCACAATTTAATTTTTATGATCAATACACCAACGTAGTTGCTGTGCTGCATCAGCTGGCCTCAGTGCTGGCACACGTGCTTTCATCCACTTTTGCAAACTTTGTTCCTTCAGCTGACGTTGTACCGTGTGCTTTGAAAGATTGACTTTAGCAGCAATCTGAAGGACTTTTTGATCAGGGTCTGACATAACAATGTCTGCTATCTTCAAATCTTGCTCGTGCGTTGTCTTGCGATCTCAGCCTAGCTGAAGTGTATGGCGTTGAATACGTTCAGGGTCGAGGGAGATGGTGTTGTGAATAGTGGCTAAAGAGCATTTGAGCAAGTACTTTTCATCAATGAATTTCTGGATGCTAAGTTCACTTAGGTCGGTATCATGCAAAGTGACTATTTGAGCACATTCATAGGGATTTAAATGCCGTGGTTGCGCGTTGCCAGACACCTCTTTCAACACCATTGCGTTGATGTGTCGATAAGATGGTCTGCCGGCCACTGCCCGCTTAGTTTCATCTGGCACCCCCCGGTAAGAAGCAGGGAAGTAGACTTCCACATCGTCTTGAACCTTGAATGATTTGAATTTGTTCTAGTTGAATACTTACTACTGCTGATTGAAAGAGCTTACAGTTCTTCTATGTCGATGCTGCCTCGATAACGGTTGTCTCGAAAGGAGATGCAGCACGCTAACCATCGTCGTTGTTCCTGTGGACGACATAACCACCCTCATCGTAAGGGCAAGAGGTATTAGCCTCATCATCAGCGGCATTGTGATGAATGTTGCGGTAATCTTTCGTCGTAAAGATCATGATTACTGCTCAGCAGCAGTGGTTCCTGTTGTGCTGGTCTATGTATTATCATTCGTCAGACGTGTCAAAGTCTTAGTCAGCATCACCGGACAGTCCAACCAGCCAATCACCGACGATGCATACGTGATTATGCCGTCGCATGGACCACCGAGGCTTCATCACTAAGTTATCCGGGGGCATTGCGTAAGGACAAGGGCGTCGCGTTGCATTCAGAATGATGAAAGCCATTCAGCCTTAAGTTAGTTCCACGGCACTCCCCATACCTTTTTGGATATATCCGACCACGGCTCTTTGAGTCAGAGTCATGCGCCCTCCTCAAGTAGGCGCGACTCGGTACAGCAACCAACCTGCGACAATATGTTCTTGCCAGATATGCTAACCCGGTTAAGCTGACGGATGAGATACCACGAGGAATGAGTAGGAAGACGAGTTGCAGTTGAAGAAAGATTGATGGACAAGATGGAAGGTGTTACAGACGATCGCGCAGCCAGCGCTGTCAGAAATGGCTCTGCAGGTGCGACTCCTGTACTGGAAGATATTACCCGGACGGACTCCTCCGGTGGAACCATGAATGGGCAAATGTGCAGGTGAGTCCCTGTAGTAAACAAATAAATATATCAACAGATGTGTTCATATCCTTCTTGGTGCCTAGTGCTGATTATTGAAATCATAGCAACTGCAACACTACCCGTACGCCGCTCTGGAGACGCTCGCCCGAGGGGGCCGTCATCTGCAATGCGTGCGGGCTGTATCTGAAAGCCAAGCAGACCTCTCGTCCACGAACGCTCAAACGACCTCGTTCGTCGTCGTGTGATGTGAGAGATGTTCGGCCGCCCGGCACACCACTACAGGAGATGCAACGCAGCGCATCACCCGCCAGCAGTACGACGCCGTCCATGGCAAGTCAGCCAGCTGGTTCTCAACCCACCGGACGGTATCCAGTGCCTGAATCATATCCGGAGGGATCATGTCCCGGTGGGGGACAGTGCAACGGGACGGGTGGCGCCAGAGCGTGCAACGGGTGTCCGGCGTATTACAACCGGCTATCGAAGAATGCGGGGGCAGTGAAGCCGACGGTGGCGGCTGTGGCGGAGGGTCGAGTAAATGATGTTGGAAACAGCCAGAGCCAAGAACGGAGTGTCGAAGAAGGCCAATCCAACGTTTCTAATACAGGACCTCCTCGCGAGCAGTTTTCTGTTCAAGGAACGGTCGAGAGTGCATCCAACGGAGCCCAGAAAAGCGGTCAAAACCAAGTGGCTTGTCAGAACTGCGGCACGACTCTGACACCTCTTTGGCGACGAGACGAGGAGGGTCACAATATCTGCAACGCATGTGGTGAGTCCTTTTTAGATGCTCACAAACCCGTTTCTGCTATTGTGTTGATCGGTCATAGGTCTCTACATGAAGCTTCACGGCTTCCACCGTCCCGTCAAGATGAAGAAAGAAACCATCAAGCGACGACGGCGAGTGCAACCAGCGCATCTACAAGAGCGACAGTTCTCTTCGAACGCGAATGGCGGCGGCGGCGGTGGTGGTGGTGTGACAAGTGCTACGACAGATGTGATGACTAAGCGATCGACGGCCTCTTCTCCAGCGCTTACTTCATTTGGACGAGATTCGATCGATGGTCGAGGGAGTGTAGCCAGCCCGCAGTTACCACC
>QQTW01000481.1_pt1 | contig 24903 bp, 16 predicted proteins | sample 1904831 | NCBI WGS metagenome assembly QQTW01 (sample SAMN09435610, study PRJNA476489) | Subsurface metagenome, whole genome shotgun sequencing project. | reverse complement strand
GTAAGATGCTGAGAACCGCCCTCACCCTAAATCCCTCTCACGGTCGGTTCGACGCCAGTTTCCTGGCTCGGGGGAGCCACTGCTGCAGCACCCGACTCACCGCACGCGACCGACCGCCCCAAGGAGAGGGACTCTGAAACTTGCTCCCTTCTCTCCAAGGAGAAGGGTTGGGGATGAGGGTAAATCCAAGACACAACCCGATAAGAAGAGGTTGTTGGATTTATAATAATTTTGAATTGATCAACTGTCAAAAGAGTGATTTAAAATTTAAGCTAATTTGTAACTATAAATACATACTTGTGTACCGTACTCAGTTTAATCGCTCTTTCAGGTTTTAACTACAGCGAGTTAGGTTAATCAAGCCGCTCAATTGGGACGCATATCTGAACAAATCGGCAGTGACTAGGCAGAACACTATTTCGCTAGTGAAAGACGAACAAAAAAGACTACATAAACCTCCTTTTAATGAAGTGAAACCAGCATTAAATAGCTTGGACAACAAGCCAAAAATCCTGGTCGTCGATGACGAAACCAGCATTCGTTGTATTCTAGAAACTCGGCTTTCTATGCTCGGTTACGACATCGTGACGGCTGCCGATGGAGTTGAGGCACTGGGTATATGCCGCCATCAAGTTCCCGACTTGATCGTTTTAGATGTAATGATGCCCAAGCTAGATGGCTTTGCTGTCTGTCAAGCGTTACGCAAACAATCGGGTGTACCGATCATTATGCTGTCAGCTAAGGCAGATGTATCTGACCGGATCAAGGGGTTAGAACTAGGAGCTGATGACTACATGGTGAAGCCCTTTTCACCCAAGGAGTTGGAATCTCGTATCCGTTGTCTCTTACGTCGAGTTGAAAAAACTTATGATAAAAGTATTCCGACCTCTGGGGTGATTCAGGTAGGCTCGCTGCGAATTGACACCAATAAGCGACAGGTCTCTTTGGGTAGCGAGCAAATCCGGTTGACAGATATGGAATTTCGTTTACTGGAACTGTTAGTCAGTCGCTCTGGAGAAGCTATTTCTCGCCTAGAAATTTTATCAAAAGTGTGGGGATATACCCCAGAACACTTTATAGACACGCGACTTGTGGATGTTCACATGTCTCGCCTGCGGAACAAACTCCAAGAGGACCCTAATCAACCAGAATTAATTGTCACTGTCCGAGGAACAGGCTACGCATTTCAACGCCTTTGAATGAATAGGGGTAAAATCTACCTATTTAGGGAGTTACTGATGAAAAGTAACCGCCTAGATTCTAGTAGACGAAAAACGGCGGTGGAAAACGGTAATGACCGAAACTATTTTCACTTCTGAAGCAGAAGGTTTCATCTTTCCAGTCTCCTTTGCCCAGCAACGACTCTGGTTTTTGGATCAGTTAGCTCCAGGCAATGCCTCCTACAACGTAGCCGCCGCCATGCTACTCACAGGTTGGCTGAACATCCCAGCTCTGGAGCAGACATTCAACGAAATCATTCGTCGCCATGAAACCTTGCGGACCACCTTCCAGATAGTGATGGGAGAACTGGTTCAAGTCGTTGTACCCCACCAGCACCTGATACCTGTTGTGGAGCTGAGGTTCCTAGCAGCTGACAAGTGTGACATCCAGCGGCTGACAGGGGAGGAGGTTCATCTGCCGTTTGACCTGGCTCATGGCCCCTTGCTACGTGTGAAGCTACTGTGGCTGAGCGAAACCGAGCATCTGCTGCTACTGACCATGCATCACATTGTTGCAGATGCTTGGTCAATTGGGGTGCTGATGCAGGAACTGGCAGCACTCTACGCAGCTTTCTCAACTGGGCAGCCTTCTCCTTTAGCAGAACTGCCCATTCAGTATGCTGACTTTGCCCACTGGCAGCGGCAATGGTTGCAGGGAGAAGTGCTGTCATCTCAACTGGCTTACTGGCGGCATCAGTTAGCTGACTTGCCAATGTTAAACCTACCGACTGACCGTCCACGCCCCGCTGTGCAAAGCTACCGGGGAGCAACTCAGTACCTAGAACTTTCCCTCAGCCTGACTCAGGCGCTGGAAGCACTTAGTCAGCAAGCAGGTGTGACACTGTTCATTATCCTGCTAGCGGCGTTTCAGACATTGCTGTATCGCTATACAGGGCAGACCGATATTGCGCTCGCTTCACCCATTGCCAACCGTAACCGCAGCGAGATTGAGGGATTGATTGGGTTTTTCGTCAATACTTTGGTGTTGCGAACGGACTTATCAGGCAACCCAACATTTCTGGAACTGTTGGGGCGAGTTAGAGAGGTGGCGTTGGGAGCGTATGCCCACCAGGACTTGCCGTTTGAAAGGCTAGTGGAGGAGTTGCAGCCAGAGCGGAACTTGAGCCATACGCCACTGTTTCAAGTCATGTTTGCGCTCCAGTCTGCTCCCACTCCTCCCCTAGAACTGACGGGCTTAACCTTGGAATTTCTAGAGGTAGAGAGTGAAACTGCGAGATTTGATTTGTCCTTATCAATCGAAAATGTTGAGCAGGGATTGAAAGGGGCTTTGGAGTATAGTACTGACCTGTTTGACAGCACCACCATTACTCGGATGTGGAGTCACTTTCAGGTCTTGCTTGAAGACATTGTGGCGCATCCAGAACAGCAGCTGGCAAGCCTGTCTTTGTTGACAGTAAGAGAACGGACTCAGCTAGTCGTTGACTGGAATAACACTGAAGCTGATTACTCTTTAGACCAGTGCATTCATCAGTTATTTGAAGCGCAGGTGGAGCGGAGACCCAACGCTCTGGCATGTACCTCTCCCATTGAGCAGCTAACCTACCAGGAATTAAACTATCGTGCCAATCAACTAGCACACACTTTGCAGGTACTGGGTGTCGGTCCAGAGGTGCTAATTGGTGTCTGTATCGAACGGTCTGTGACGATGGTTGTAGCAATGCTAGCTGTCCTTAAGGCAGGGGGAGCTTATCTACCTCTAGACCCCACTTATCCTCCAGCGCGTTTACAGTTCATGCTGGAGGATGCTCAGGTATCCATATTGCTGACTCAGCAGCAGTGGCTTGAGCATCTGGGTCCTCTGCGATCGCAAGTTATCTGCCTGGATCGAGACTGGGATAGATTCCAACACCAAACAAATCTCCCTAGCAACATCTCTACCCGCAATCTTGCCTATGTAATCTATACCTCTGGTTCCACTGGAAAGCCAAAGGGAGTTGCGGTCGAACATGGCAGCCTTTTAAACTTAGTTTTCTGGCATCAGCAGGCGTTTGATGTCTCCCCTACAGACCGGGCATCTCAAATTGCCGGAACTGCTTTTGATGCCTATGGGTGGGAAATTTTTCCTTACCTGGCAGCGGGAGCCAGCATTCATATTCCTGATGAGCAGATACGGACTTCGCCCGAACAGCTGCGGCAGTGGTTGATTTTAGAGGCAATTACGCTGAGTTTTTTGCCAACTCCATTGGCAGAGCAGGTTTTAGGGGGAGATTGGTCAGGGACTGCGCTGCGAGCCCTCCTCACAGGCGGTGACGTGTTGCATCGGTATCCTGACCCAGACTTACCTTTTACCTTGGTGAACCATTATGGTCCGACTGAGAGTGCTGTTGTAACTACATCAGGTTTGGTCACGCCCCAGAAGCAGGTGGGCTTACCTGCGCTCGGTCGTCCCATTGCTAATACCCAAGTCTATCTGCTCGATGCTTACCTGCAACCTGTCCCCATTGGTGTCAAAGGTGAACTATACATTGGCGGGGCGGGGCTAGCGCGGGGTTACCTCAATCATCCGGAGTTGACAACTGAGCGCTTCATTTCGTACCCCACTGAGCTACAACCCTCGTCCATCATCCTTGATCGCCTCTACAAAACGGGTGACTTAGCCCGTTACCGCCCGGATGGCATGCTTGAGTTTCTGGGACGAATAGATGAGCAAGTAAAAATTCGCGGCTTCCGGATTGAACTGGGAGAAATTGAGCAGGTGTTAGCGCAACATCCTCTAGTACAAAAGGCTGTGGTAATTGCTTATAAGGATGTACCGGCTGAGCAGCGATTAGTAGCTTATCTTGTCAAAACACTAGAACAAGACCTGACATCGGCTACTCTGCGCTGCTTCTTGAAGCAAAAGCTACCTGAGTACATGGTGCCTTCAGCCTTTGTGATATTAGAGGCGTTACCGCTAACACCCAATGGCAAGGTAGACCGTCGCCTGCCTGCTCCTAACGTCAGATTAGCTCAAGCCTATGTTGCACCTCAAACGGCAATCGAGCAAGCCCTAGTAGGACTTTGGGGAGAGGTGTTAGGGGTGGAGCAGGTAGGGGTTCATGACAACTTCTTTGAATTGGGCGGTCATTCCCTACTTGTAACGCAGTTGACCTCACGCATCCGAAATGCTTTTGGCGTGGATGTGCCTGTAAGGACGTTTTTTGAAGCACCCACGGCAGCGAGCATGGCTGAGTATATAGAGACGGTTGTTTGGGCTAAGGGGCAAGTCCCCACCTCAGAGTTAGAGGATTCATCGGGGACGAGCAGATCAGAAAATCGTGAGGAGGTGGAATTTTGAACACAGTTGAGTTTTTATCTTACCTGCGTAGTCTAGATATTCAGGTATGGGTGGAAGGCGATCGCCTGCGCTGTAATGCCCCTGAGGGGTCCTTGACTCCAGAACTTCGTTCAGATCTAGCTAAGCGCAAAGCAGAGGTGATTGCCTTTCTGCGTCAGGTGAGTGCGAAACCAACTGAACTTAGCCTTGCACCTATCTCACGCAACTCTGCTCCACTCTCCTTTGCCCAGCAGCGACTATGGTTTCTGGAACAGCTTGCACCGGGAAATCCCTTTTATAACGTCCCCACCGCAGTACGCCTCACAGGTTTACTGCACATTGCTGCACTAGAGCAGACTTTCAATGAAATTGTGCGCCGTCATGAAGCTCTGCGTACCACTTTCAGAATGGTGACAGGGCAACTCGTCCAGGTGATTGCTCCCCACTTAAGCATCTCCCTTGACATAGTAGATCTGCAACCCTTGCCCACAAACGAACGGGAGCAGCAAGCCCAGCGACTGACCACTGAGGAATCCCAAAAGCCCTTTGATTTAGCTTGCGGTCCCCTGCTACGTGTAAAGCTGCTGCGACTCAACGATACTGAACATGTGCTGCTGTTGACTATGCACCACATTGTCTCGGATGGCTGGTCAATTGGGGTACTGATTCAAGAATTGGAGATACTCTATGCTGTTTATACCACAGATCAGCCATCACCGCTGAATGAGTTACCGATTCAGTACGCTGACTTTGCGGCTTGGCAGCGGCAATGGTTGCAGGGAGAGGTGCTGTCCTCTCAACTGGCTTACTGGCGGCAGCAGCTAGCTGATTTGCCAGCGCTGGATCTGCCTACTGACCGCACTAGACCTGCAGTGCAAAGTTACCGGGGCGCGACCGAGTATCTGGAAATTTTTCCAGGTCTCGGCCAGTTGTTAGATCTGAGCCAGCAGGCAGAAGTGACGCTGTTCATTACCCTGCTAGCAGCGTTCCAAACCTTGCTATACCGCTATACCGGACAGTCAGATATCGCCGTAGGCTCACCAATTGCCAACCGTAATCGCAGTGAAATAGAAGGCTTGATTGGTTTTTTTGTCAATAGCTTGGTGCTGCGGGCAGACTTATCAGGCAACCCAACCTTTCGAGAACTGCTGGGGCGAGTGCGAGAAGTGGCATTGGGAGCATATGCCCACCAGGACTTGCCCTTTGAAAGGCTGGTGGAGGAGTTGCAGCCAGAGCGGGATTTGAGCCGTAACCCCCTATTTCAAGTGGTGTTTGCCCTCCAGAATGCTCCCGTAAAAGCATTGGAGCTACCGGGACTGACGCTGAATCATATGAATTTTGACCCTGGCACTACCCGGTTTGATTTGGAATTTCACGTCAGTTACGCCACCAATTTGGGAAGCCTGGGGGGTGAAAGGAGGGCAGGGGGAGAAAGAGCTGATGCTGAATGTGCCGATACTTTGAATGTTATGGCAATTTACAATACTGACCTGTTCGACGCTGCCACTATTAGGCGGATGTTGAGTCATTTTCAGATCTTGCTAACAGGCATCGTCGCTCAGCCAGAACAGCGACTCTCAGACTTACCGCTCCTAAGTGAGAGCGATCGCTACCAGCTACTTGTGGCATGGAACCAAACCCAGGTAGATTACCCCCGGCACCTATGTGTCCATCAATTTGAAGCGCAGGTTAAGCAAACCCCTGATGCGATCGCCCTTGTCTTCAAAGATGAACAACTTACTTACCGGGAGCTAAACAGCCGTAGTAACCAACTGGCGCATTATTTACAAGCTCTAGGAGTTCAAAACACCCTAGTTGGCATTTGTGTAAAGCGATCGTGGCAGATGGTTGTGGGACTGCTAGGCATCCTCAAAGCTGGAGCCGCCTACGTACCCTTAGACCATACCTATCCTCAAGAGCGTCTAAGCTTCATGCTGGAAGATGCTCAAGTGTCAGTTCTGCTAACTCAACAGGACCTCGTTTCTAAGTTAGCTAATAATCACCTCAAATCGATCTGCCTCGACCAGGACTGGCACACCATTGCCCAGCAACCCCAAGAAAACCCTGTCAACCTCACTTGTGTAAATGATTTGGTCTATGTTATCTACACCTCTGGCTCAACAGGCAAGCCTAAAGGAGTTGCCGTTGAACATGGTAGCTTATCGAACCTCATCTTCTGGCACCAAACGGCGTTTGCAGTCTCATCTTTAGATCGGGCAACTCAAATTGCTGGTACTGCATTTGATGCCTGTGGTTGGGAACTGTTTCCTTACCTCACAGCTGGAGCCAGCATCTATTTTCCTGACGAAGAAACCCGAACTTCCCCAACTCGCCTACGCGATTGGCTGGTAGAGCAGCAGATTACCTTGAGCTTCCTGCCAACACCTCTAGCAGAGAGAATGTTGACGCTAGATTGGCATGATACAGCCTTGCGAATCTTACTGACTGGGGGAGACAAACTCCAGCAGGCTCCACCCACCTCACTGCCTTTTACAGTAGTGAATAATTACGGTCCTACCGAGAATACTGTGGTAACCACATCGGGCTGTGTAGAGGCTGGACAAGACTTGCCGACGATCGGTCGTCCGATTGCCAATATCCAGGTTTACCTACTCGATGCTCACCTGCAGACTGTTCCAGTCGGTGCGAGGGGTGAGCTATACATCAGCGGAGCCGGACTGGCACGGGGCTACCTCAACCTTCCTGAACTAACGGCTGAGCGATTCATCTCTCATCCTTTTCAGTCGGGGCAAGGGGAATGCGATCGCCTGTATAAAACTGGTGACTTAGCTCGCTACCGTCCTAATGGCACCCTTGAGTTTTTAGGACGGGTGGACGAACAGGTGAAGCTCCGGGGTTTCCGAATTGAGTTGGCAGAAATTGAGGCAGTCTTAAGCCAGCATCCGGCAGTGGGGGAGAGTGTCGTCATTAGCTATGTGGATAAATCGGGAGACAAGCGCCTAGCAGCTTACGTCACAACTTCGTCTGGTGGTACAACTGGACCGAGTCAGCCCTTACTGCAGGACGAGCAAATTTTGCAGTGGCAGATGCTTTATGAAGAGACCTACAGCCGACCTGCTACCCATGCCGACTCAACCTTCAATATTATAGGCTGGAATAGCAGCTATACAGGCCAACCCCTTCCCGCTGAGGAGATCCGCGAATGGGTTGACCATCGGGTTGAACAAATTCTGTCTTTGCAACCAAAACGAGTGCTAGAGATTGGCTGCGGCACAGGGCTGCTGCTGTTTCGGATTGCACCACATTGCAGCGAATACTGGGGAACCGATTTCGCTCAGGTTTCGCTGAACTACATTCAGCAGCAGTTAGAGAAACAAATGTTGCCCCAGGTGAAGTTGTTCCAAAAACTGGCGCATGATTTTGAAGGTGTGGAGTCAGGCAGCTTTGATGCGGTCATTCTCAATTCAGTGGTGCAATACTTCCCCAGCATTGACTATTTTTTGCAGGTACTCGCAGGGGCTGTAAAGTCAGTTGCCCCCGGTGGCTTTGTCTTCTTGGGCGATATCCGCAGTCTACCCTTACTTCTAGCTTTTCATACCTCGGTAGAGCTATTTCAAGCAGAACCTTCCCTTTCTAAGGAGCAGTTGCAGCAAAGAGTCCAGACGCGACTATTTCAAGAAACAGAGTTGGTGATTGACCCTGCCTTTTTTACTGCTTTAAGCAATCACTTTCCCCAAGTCAGTCAAGTGCAAATTCAACTCACAGAGGGGCGTTACCATAATGAGATGACGCAGTGGCGCTACAACGTAATTCTCCACATCGGTGAGGTAGATTCTCCCTTGCGCCCTCCTGAGCAAGAGGAGTTGGGGTCATTCTGGCTAGACTGGTCTAAAGATGGATTGACGGTAGAAACTGTGCGGCAACGCTTGCTCGCAGCCGAGCCTGAAATTTTAGGACTCACTCAGGTACCCAACGCTAGGGTAACAAAGGCAGTCAAAGCAGCAGCATGGCTATCTTCAGAAGCGCCGGAAACTATAGGAGAGTTTCGAGCTTCACAAGTGGCATCTGGCATAGACCCTGAAGACTTAAGAGCCTTAGAAGAGGAGCTGCCCTACACCGTTCACATTGGTTGGTCTGATTCTAGTGCAGAAGGTTGCTACGATGTGGTGTTCGTGCAACGTCAGAGTGCTTGGGAGAAAGCGGGGATGTTACTGCCTCTGTCTCAGCATCAAGCACACCGTTCCTGGCAAAACTATGCCAATAATCCCCTGCAAGCCAAGTCTGTAGCTCATTTAGTGCCGCAATTACGTCTGTACTTGGGTGAGAAACTCCCCGATTACATGGTGCCCTCTGCCTTTATGGTGCTGGAAGCCCTGCCAATAACTTCCAACGGCAAAGTGAATCGTCGTGCCTTGCCTGCACCTAATCTGATGGGGCTCCAACAGGCAGCAACTTATGTATCTCCTCAAACGGCAGTTGAGGAGAGGCTAGTCGGCATCTGGAGCAGCGTGCTGGGGCTGAAGCAAATCGGTATTTACGACAATTTCTTTGAGTTGGGGGGTCATTCCCTTCTAGCTACTCAGCTAGTTTCTCGTATCCGCGATGCTTTTCAAGTTGAGTTACCTCTACGCAGTCTGTTTGAAGCACCCACAATAGCTGGTTTAGCTCAGGAGATTACGCGACGCGAGGGCGAAGTTAAAAGTCTTACCCCAGCGATCGCCCCTATTTCCCGTGAAACTCGTCGCATGAAACTCTCTTCTCTTAATAGGGATAATAAGGGTCACTTTAACCCAGCAAACTAGGAAACGCTATAGTCCTCAGAATTAATACTAACGGTTTTTACACTTAGGATAAAAAACTCGTAAATATACCATTTACCACCTAACTTGTCTGATCTTAAGAGTAATTTCGAGGACCCAACAAACAAGCTTTTCAGTAGTGTATTACTGTCTGGACTATCACATTGACTACAAGAAGGCCAAGAAAAGACACTGGCGCTGGCGTAAATCGTTATTGAGGTATATTTTAATACCTCTATTTGATGAAAATTCTACTGCCTACCACTGAAGCGGCTCGGCTTGAAGCCTTGCGCCAGTATCAAATCCTCGACACTTCTCCTGAGGAAGCCTTCGATGACCTCACTTGCCTGGCAGGGCAGATTTGTCAAACCCCTATGGCTTTTATTACCTTGGTTGATCACAACCGGCAGTGGTTTAAATCGAAGGTGGGAGCAGATGTAACGGAGGCACCTCTTGATGTTGGATTCTGCCCTTTCGTAGTCCAAAAACGTGACATTCTGATTATTCCTGATGCATTGGCTGATCAACAGTTCGCAGCTAACCCAGCAGTCACTGCTAATCTCTCTGTCCGGTTCTACGCTGGCGTACCCCTGACGACAGATGACGGGCACATAATGGGAACGATTTGCGTTATTGACGGTGTGCCGCGTGAACTCAGCCAGAAACAGATTAACGCTCTGCAGACATTAAGTCGCCAGGTAGTCATACAACTTGAACTACGGCGTAGTTTAATTGAGCAAGTACGTATTAGTGCCGAGCGTCAAGAGGCAGAAGAGGCGCTACGGAAAAGCAATGAGTTCTTGCGGCGGATGATTGTCAGCAGTGCCGATTGCATTAAAGTGCTGGATTTGGATACACGCTTGTTGTCAATGAATAGCCAAGGGCTACTGTTGCTGGAAATTGATGACTTCACGCCCTACAAAAGCTCGTCTTGGTTTGACTTCTGGCAGGAAGCAGATAAACAAATGGTTTGCTCCGCAGTTGCAACGGCGAAAGCAGGGGGTGTAGGAAAGTTTCAGGGGTACTGTCCAACAGCCAAGGGGAAACCGAAGTGGTGGGACGTGGTTGTCACTCCCATTATGAACGCCGAGGGCAAGCCGGAAAAACTTCTGTCGGTCGCCCGTGATATTACCGAGCGTAAACAGGCAGAGGAGGACCGGACGCGCCTCGCTCGGCTTGTAGAGGAAAGTTCAGACTTCATCGGCATCGCTACCCTTGAGGGCAAAGCAATCTTCCTTAACGAGGCTGGTCAAAGGCTTGTAGGTCTTAAGGACCTCGAAGAAGTTAAGCAAACGGCGCTATCTGATTACTTTACTTCTGAAGACCTGGTCTATTTCCAGCAGAAAATCCTACCATTTGTCATGAAACATGGGCGCTGGGAGGGGGAGTTCCGCTTTCGGCACTTCAAAACCGATGTACTAATACCAGTCCATTTCAACTTCTTCACCATTAAAGACCGCGAGACAGGTCAGCCAATATCCTTGGCCACTGTGAGCCGCGACATGACTGAGCGCAAGCAAGCTGAGGAGGCACTACAGCAGCTGAATGCTAACCTTGAGTGCCAAGTACAAGAGCGAACGGCTCAGTTGCAGCAGTCCCTCAAGTTTGAAGCGACGCTGAAACGCATTACTGACAAAGTCCGCGACAGCCTCGACGAAAGACAGATTTTACAAGTAGCTGTGCAGGAATTAGCCCTTGTGCTTGGTGTCATCTGCTGTAATGCGGCTTTATACGACCTCAACCAAGACACTTCCACTGTCTACTATGCATATGTATCTCCTTATGCAGGTACAACGATGCCCTCCTTTACTCCTCATGTGGTACAAATGGCAGATTTCCTAGAGGGCTATAGTCAGCTGATGCAAGGCAAATACTTGCAATTTTGTGTCACAGACGCTCTAGTCCGAAACCAGGAGACAATCCTTGCATGTCCAATCTTTGATGCTCAAGGAACTCTAGGTGATCTGCGGTTATTCAATCATAGAGATTATACCTTTAACGAACTAGAGATTCGATTGGTACAGCAGGTAGCAAATCAATGTGCGATCGCTATTCGTCAAGCTCGGCTTTACCAAGCGGCGACAGCGCAAGTAGAGGAACTGGCGAAGCTCAATTCTCTCAAAGATGACTTTCTAAGCACGGTTTCCCACGAATTGCGAACTCCCATCGCTAATATGAAGATGGCGCTTCAAATGCTAAAAGATTTCCCCACCGCTGAACGACGAGAACGCTATCTGGATATATTGCAAGCTGAGTGTGCCCGTGAAAATGACCTGATCAATGACCTGCTAGACTTGCAGCGACTGGAGACAGCATCGAGTCCGATCTCACTTGTCGAGTCTGTGAGCCTCCAGGACTGGCTTCCTAGCGTTATCGAACCGTTTCGTTCCCGTATTCAGGAACACCAGCAAACTCTACAGGTAAATCTTTCCCCTGACCTGCCCCCGCTGCTTTCAGACTACGCTAGCCTGGGACGAATTTTTGCAGAACTTTTCAACAACGCTTGCAAATACACACCTGCTGGTGGCCAAATTGCTCTAAGCACCCACTACGACTCCCAATCCCTAACATTAACCTCAGACCCCGCGCCAGTTACTATCTTTACCATTGTAAATTCAGCCGAAATTCCAGCAACTGGGTTGCCGCATATCTTTGAAAAGTTTTATCGCGTTCCCAATGCCAATCCGTGGAAACAAAATGGAACTGGGTTAGGGCTAGCTCTTGTGCAGAAATTAGTAGAGCAACTACAGGGAACAATCCTTGTTGAAAGCTCCAAGGGCTACACTACCTTCACCATTCAGTTGCCTAATCAGCCAAAAGCTTAATGTGTTACGGATGGCTTCATTAGTGCAAGAGTTGTGACGCGAACCGAGCGAGAAGCATATGAAGAAGGATAATTCAGAGATGGAAGATGATCTACGGACAGAGTATGACTTGAAGAAGTTACGAGTCAGGAGGTTAGGCTCTGGAAAAACAAGTTTTGGTGGAACTACTGTGCGTTTAGAACCTGATGTTGCAGAGATGTTTCCCAGTGCTGATGCAGTTAATGAGGCGTTACGATTTTTGATTAGAGTGATGCGAGATAGCCAAGCTCTTGCTCCCACAGTACAGGATAAGACAGCATTGGAGGAGACGGATGAAAGCTCCTAGTATTGAGTTAGAGCTTATTTGCCGCTGCTCAAGGTAACCGTTAAACGCGACCGTTTTTAAGCATAAATCCTAGTATAATTATTTTCAGTTATTCATGTTGTTTCAATATTTTTCAGATACTCTGCAATCGCTTCAGTTACGCTATCTTCAGATTTATATACTCGTGAACTTGGATTTTTAGTATGAAGCTTGTCGAGGTAGGCATGCAAGGCTTCCTCATCATCCCGGTGTTCTAGAACATAGGCTCGAAGTTCAATCGTGGTCATAGTAGCAAAGTCTGGTTTCATGCTCATACAAACTTCCATTCACCATTAGGCTCAATCTCAATAATAAATTTCTTCTCTTGCTAAAATAACCACTTTTTCAGTGCGTTTATCGAAAGTTACTAGATCGATAAAACAGTATTTGCTAGTAAGGTCACAGCAAAGCTAAAAACATTTTAGCGCTTGCGCTGTAGTATGCATTATTACCTCCCCACAATAATACATAGGCACCTACCAAACCACAGTATACTTGATAAAGTCCGAATTTTCGGCGCAAGTGGCAGTCTAACACTGTATTGGAGCAGATAGACGAGAGTCTTCAGTGCTATGAAGGTGTTTTATAGCCTCTACGAATCGTGTCTTCTAACAATTTTTTTAGAGATATTTTTTGGTTGCGGTATTGATAGCATTAGAATACCTATGATAATGAGTATCGCTCCAATCAAGCTCCAAACAGGAAGCTGCTCTCGCAGCAATAAAAAGGCAAGCAACGCAGCAAAAATCGGAGTGAGTAAATTTAAAGCGGTCGTAAGAACGGGAGAAAGATGCTTTGCTGCATAGCTATAGCAAAGCGTTGGAATCACTGTGGATAAAATACCTAACCCTAAAGCAATCCCTAGAGAATTGGGCTGAGCAAGGTGCAGAATTATCTGAGGTGATGAAAGCATCACAAAGGGAGCAATTAGCAAGGAGCCAATTGAGAAAGTTGTAAAGCCAACGGCAACAGGGTTCAACGAAGTATTGATACCTGCATAGTGCTTGAATAAAGAGGCATAGCCAAGCGTGATACAGGCTGCAAGAAACGCTAAAAAAAGCCCGGTTAAATAGGTTGATCGATGAGCTGAGTTTCCTTGAAGCTTGGGTAGAACAAAGAGCACTAATCCGACAAACGCTGTTGAGGCACCAATGCCCTCTAGAATCGCCACTGGCTTTCGCAGGATTGCCTTCACTACTAAACCGATGAGAGGAGATAGCCCCACCATCAATACAACATCGCTCACAGGTGCGAGTTGAAAGGCGCGAACAGCAAACAAGTAGTAAAGAACCATTAGCCCAGACAGCAAAATGCCAATTGGCGTGCGAACCAAGGCTAAAAATTCTGACAAAAGAGGACGGTAAATCAGAAAGAGGGGTATTGCCACGAAAAATGCGACCAATAGTCGAATAGATAGCACTTCAAGCGTGGTGAAGTGAGGTAGCAGTTTCACGAAGGTTCCTGTTAGCGCCCATCCTAAAGCAGCAATACAACCAGAAGCAAGGGCAAGTGGGCGAGAGGAATGAAGCATGGTGCAATTTCAACCAGCGTAAGTCTGTGCCTTGTTACTTGTCGTCATAATATACACACTATTTTCCGTTTATTTCATTTGATACAATTACAATGTCAAATGAAATAAAGCCTGGTATGGTTAAAGTCGCCAAACAAGTTCGTCCAGACCGGAAGCTAGCTCAGGTTAGACAAAAAGCCGCTAGAAATAGTAATCCCACCGCCTTAAGGTCTAAAACGCTCAAGGCTATAGCCGATCATTTTGCGTTAGACAAAACAGAAGTGAAGCAGTTGTTCGGTATCTCCGAGAGTACTCAGTTTCCCTACGACAAGCAAAATCTAATTCTCAAACCGGCGGTTGCTGACCGCCTAGAGCGCTTCAACCGAATTTATCAGCAAGCCTTAGAGCTATTTGAGAATGAAAACAGAGACGCAACGCTGGCTCTCCACGCCGAAAGCAGCGCTAGGAGGAGAAACTCCCTTGTGGGCGCTCGCCACTGATGCTGGAGCTAAGAAAGTTGAAGAGATTCTCTACAGTGCGGAATACGGGATGTTCGGCTAGTGCGAGTCTGGCGGATTTGTAAACAAAAACATCAGCAAAGCGCTTTTTCTGGTACAGGCGGACTTTACACAAAGTCCTGCATAAAATCTCATAATATTTTCGATGCCAGCTTGCTGTAATAATTCCAAAACTCTCGGTTCTGAAATGGAATAAACTCTACATTGCTTGCCAGTCTTTTCGACGTATCCCATAGACGACCGCTTCACTGCCAAAGATTTCTGTTGTTCCTTCCAGTTTCTCTCCTAACTTCTCTGCAACTCGCCGAGAAGAGGCATTCTCTGGACGAATCAGACTTATTACATGGGATTGTTCCAGCTTACAGAAGGCATGGTTCATCGCTGCTCGTGCCGCTTCTGTTGCAAATCCACCACCCCAGTGAACTCTGAGCAACGTCCAACCAATTTCAAACCCTGGCCAGCCTTCCGGTTGCCAGCAGCCAATCCGTCCAATCATCATCCCACTTTGGCGCTCTTCGACCGCCCACATACCGTACCCTCGCAGTTGCCAATGTCCTAGCATCATTGCCATATTTCGCCAAGACTCAGCACGAGATAGGGGCTGCCCGTTACCGATATAGCGCATCACTTCGGGATCAGCACACATTTCAGCGTAGGTGTCTAGATCAGCTTTGCAAAACGCACGCAGAATCAGTCTTTGAGTTTCAAGGCGAGGAATTTGCATAATCATCCTCAGTTATGAGCGCTTTTGCCTCAATTACAACCAAAATCTTAGGTAAAATTGACCTGTACAGACGAGCCCCAGCATTAATATTCCCATTGTCGAGTACCTGTGTGGTCTAGCGCTTCCGATATAGTTCCAATTCGCCGCAGTTCTAGTCAATGTAAAGGGCTTTGGTACGTTTCGAGTAGGAGCTTTTGCTACTGTTGAAATTTTCCCTCATTCTGTTCTATGGCTTCACTTTTAGACCCATCCTCGACAACTGAAGCAGAAGTCTTTGTCTTTCCGGTTTCTTTTGCTCAACAGCGGCTATGGTTCCTCGATCAATTAGTTCCAGGTAATCCCTTTTACAACATTCCTGCTGCTGTGCGTTTGATAGGGGTGCTGAATATCCCTGCGCTTGAGCAGTCTTTTAACGAAATTGTTCGTCGCCATGAAGTCCTGCGTACCACTTTCAGGATGCTGGAGGGACAAGTTGTGCAAATCATTGCACCTAGCTTACACCTACCCCTGCCCCTAGTAGATCTGCAAGAGTTAACAATTACCGAGCGGGAAGCGGCAGTCCAGCAACTAGCACAAGCCTTCCAGCAACCATTCAATCTGGCACAAGATGCGCTGCTGCGAGTGAAGCTACTGCGGTTGGGTGAGGCAGAACACGTGTTGCTGCTAACTATGCATCACATTGTCGCCGATGGCTGGTCTATGGGTGTGCTGATGCGAGAGCTGGGGACGCATTACACTGTTTTCTCGACCGGGCAACCTTCGCCTCTGGCAGACCTACCCATCCAGTACGCTGACTTTACTGAGTGGCAACGCCAATGGTTGCAAGGGGAAGTCCTTGACGCCCAGCTTGCCTACTGGCAACAGCAGTTAGACGGTGCTCCTGCTGGCTTGGCACTACATACTGACCATCCTAGACCCACTTTGCCTACCTTTCTTGGGGCGCGGGAGTACATAGTGCTGCCAGAAACTCTAAGTAAGCAAATTGGCTGTTTAAGCGATCGCGTCGGGGTGACCTTGTTCATGACTCTACTGGCAGCCTTCCAAACCTTGCTCTATCGCTACACTGGGCAAGAAGATATCCTGGTTGGCTCACCCATTGCCAACCGCAACCGCAGCGAGATCGAGGGATTAATTGGGTTTTTCGCCAATAGTCTTGTCTTGCGAACAGACCTCTCAGGTAACCCAACCTTTCAAGAACTGTTAGGGCGAGTGCGAGAAGTGGCGCTGGGAGCTTATGCTCACCAAGATTTACCCTTTGAAAAGCTGGTGGAAGCGCTGCAGCCAGAGCGGGACTTGAATCGTAACCCGCTGTTTCAAGTCGTATTTGCTCTCCAGAATACTCCTATTGAGATACTGAAATTACCGGGGTTGACCTTGAGTCCGTTGGATTTTGACCCAGGCACCGCTCGATTTGATTTAGAGTTCCAACTGGTATGTCTGGACACATTAGGGATTGTGGTGACGTACAGCACTGACCTATTCGAGCAAAACACAATTGCACGCCTGCTGAAGCATTTCCAAACACTCCTCGAAGGTATTGTTGCCCAACCGGAACAACGCATTGCCAACCTACCCCTCTTAACTGCAGATGAACAGTATCAACTGCTGCTGGAGTGGAACAGCACCCAGATTGATTATCCTAAGCAGTGTATTCATCAACTATTTGAATCCCAGGTAGAGCAGGCACCCGATGCAGTAGCTGTTGTCTGTGTAGACAAGCAACTAACTTACCAAGAGCTAAACAACCACAGCAACCAACTGGCACACTACCTACGGCAACTAGGTGTAGGACCAGAAGTCTTGGTCGGCATTTGCCTGGAACGTTCCTGGCAAATGATCATGGCAGTACTAGGTGTTCTTAAGGCAGGTGGAGCTTACGTCCCTTTAGATCCTAACCATCCTCAAGAGCGTCTTAGCTTCATACTAGAAGACGCTAATGTGTCAGTCCTCCTAACCCAACAGCACCTCGTATCCAAGTTCCCCAATCGGAAATTGGTCTGCCTGGATCAAGACTGGCAAGACATCACACACCACCAGCAGAATCTTCCTGCCATCGCTACCCTTGATAACTTGGCTTACGTCATCTACACCTCTGGCTCCACTGGCAAGCCCAAGGGCGTCTTAGTACAACACCAGGGGCTGTGTAACCTAGCAGCAGCCCAAAGACAAGTTTTTGAGCTGCGAGCCCGAAGGGGCAAGCCGCTTGCGGCATCGCAGAACCGCATCCTGCAATTTGCTTCCCTATGCTTTGATGCCTCAGTCTTTGAAATAGTGATGGCGTTAGGGATAGGAGCTACCCTTTGCCTCGCCAGGGAAGAATCACTTAAGTCACCAACTAGCCTGCTGCAACTGCTGCAAGACTGGCAGATTACCACCATAACGTTACCGCCGACGGTTCTGTCAGTCTTACCCGCCGCAGATCTACCGACACTCCACACAATTATCACTGCGGGAGAAGCCTGCTCTACTAACATTGCCCACAAGTGGGCTAGAGGTCGTCGCTTCTTTAATGCCTACGGACCAACAGAAGCAAGTATTTGGTCTACAACAGAAGAATTTAACCACGATGGTCAACTCACAATTGGACGCCCGATTGCCAACACAAAAGTTTATGTGCTGGATGGGCAGTTGCAACCTGTCCCGATTGGCGTTGTGGGCGAGCTTTATATCAGTGGAGATGGAGTGGCGCGAGGCTACCTCAACAATCCTGAATTAACGGCTGAATGCTTCATTCCTCATCCTTTTGCAGGCGAGGGGCAAGGGGCACGCCTCTACAAAACAGGTGACTTGGTGCGCTACCGCTTTGACGGCAAGCTAGAGTTTTTCGGTCGGGTAGACGAGCAGGTGAAACTCCGGGGCTTGCGGATTGAGTTGACAGAGATTGAGACGGTGCTAGCGAAACATCCGGCAGTGCAGAAGTCTGTTGTTATTGTCCGAGAAGACCTTCCTGGGGATAAAAGATTAGTGGCTTATCTAGTCACAAAACCAAAATCAGTCGTGACACTCTATGAGCTGCGCTACTTTGTTAAACAGAAGTTACCTGAGTACATGATACCCTCTGCCTTTGTGGTGTTGAAGGCGCTACCACTAACGCCCAATGGCAAAGTGGATCGTCGCGCGCTGCCAATCCCTAGCCAGTTTGGCACTGAGATAGATAATCACTTTAAGCTTCAGAGTGATGAAACTGCTTATGTTGCTCCCCGCACGCCAACGGAGCAGACTCTGGTAAAAATCTGGTGTCAACTCCTCAATTTGGAGCAAATAGGAATTCATGACAACTTTTTTGCATTGGGTGGAGATTCCCTAATCGCCATGCGCCTGATTGAACAGATATACAGAGAGTGCGATCGCGACCTCCCCCTCTCCACCCTGTTCCTGGCTCCAACTATTGAAAGTCTAGCCAGGCATCTGCAACTAGACGGCTTATCTTGGTCCCCGTTGGTCCCTATCCAACCCAGCGGTTCCAATCCACCATTTTTTTGCGTCCACCCGATCCTAGGTTTGGTCTTTCCTTACTACGAGTTAGCGCATCATCTTGGCTACGAGCAGCCCTTTTACGGCTTGCAACCTTTAGGAATTGATGGAGTACAGCCGCCCCACACCAGCATTGAGGATATGGCGAGGAACTATATTGAGGCGCTGCGTCTGGTTCAGCCCCAAGGTCCCTATTTTCTGGGAGGCTGGTCCTTTGGCGGACTAGTTGCCTTTGAGATGGCTCAACAGCTACATCGAGCAAATCAACCGATTGCCCTACTAGCATTGCTAGACACACCTGCTCCAGTCGCCGCCAATCAACCTTCTTGGTATGACGGCTGCAAGTTCCTACTCAACACTGTCCTCCGCTCGGTATGGTCTTATATATTTGATTATTTTTATCTTCAGTCTGTTGCCAAACCAAATCACTCCGCAAGTGCTTCCGCTTCAAAACCAATGCAGTTACCCTGGCACAACACTACTATTCGCTCCATGCTGCGCCTCCTACGAGCTAGCAGTCAGGCAGCCTTGCGTTACAAGCCAGAGCCATATCCCAACTCAATTGCCCTTTTCCGTATCAGCAACCAGTCTTCCAGAGCGCACCGAAATCCGACGATGGGCTGGAGTGAGCTAGCTGTGAAAGGGGTGGAAGTTCACGAAGTTCCCGGCAACCATCTCACCATGCTCAGACCACCTCATGTTCAACTTCTTGTCAAGAAGCTGAGGGAGTGTCTTGTGCAGCACAGTTAAATATATCAACTACGAAAAGCCGCTTGACAAGCCGTGTATTATATTAATAAGGAATAAAATCAGGAAAGTCTTTAGTACCACAACCATCAGCAATCAACAAAGTAGTTGCAAGTAGTTGCAAATGGCTTAGCGGTGTGTTTATTTAGGGGCACAGTAACAAAAAATGGAAATTGTAGTTGAGAAAGTATCCAAGCAGTTTGGTAGTTTCAGAGCGCTTGACAACATTAGCTTAGAAATCAAGAAAGGCTCGCTAGTATCGTTGCTGGGACCATCGGGATCGGGCAAATCAACCTTGCTGCGGACAATTGCCGGTTTAGAGCCGCCGGATACTGGCACAATCTGGATCGGGGGCGAGGATGTCACAAACAAGAGTGTTCAAAAGCGACAGATTGGATTTGTATTTCAACATTACGCCCTGTTCAAGCACCTAACCATCCGGGAAAATATTGCCTTCGGACTCAAGATTCGTAGGGTCTCATCAGCTAAAACCAAGGCGCGGGTGGAGGAACTGTTGGAATTGATCCAGATGCAAGGATTAGGTAATCGCTACCCTTCCCAACTCTCTGGCGGACAGCGCCAAAGAGTAGCACTAGCGCGATCGCTAGCAGTGGAACCTCAGGTGTTACTGCTAGATGAACCGTTTGGGGCATTGGATGCCAAAGTCAGGAAAGATTTAAGGACATGGTTACGCCGTCTGCATGACGAAGTGGGAGTAACTGCCGTGTTGGTGACTCACGATCAGGAAGAAGCCATGGAAGTCTCGGATGAAATCGTTGTGATGAATCAAGGGCGAGTAGAACAGGTGGGTAGCGCTGCCGAAATTTATGACCGTCCAGCAACGGCGTTCGTGATGAGTTTTATTGGTCCAGTCAATGTCTTGCCAAGTAGTTCTAGACTCTTCCAAGACAGTCGATTTGATGCAGCCTCGCCGCAAGTTTTCCTCCGCCCCCATGATGTTGTTATAGGCACCTACCCCTCAGGCACTGGGGCAACTGCTGAAGTCAGCCGAGTCGTACATTTGGGCTGGGAAGTTGAGGCGGAATTAACTTTGGAAGATGGTCATGTGATTAAAGTGTCTCTGACCAGAGAGCAGTTTGACCAGCTTCAGCTCAAGCCTCAACAACGAGTTTATGTCAATCCCAAGGACGCTAAATCTTTTCCGCAATACGTGAAAGCATAGAGAAAGAATATCCAGATCTACCGACATAACAGCGCATCATAACTTGTGTTTGATTGATTACTCGCCCCTTAGCTGTGACTAGGAGTCTGTGTTATTGTCTAACGTTGTCTTTGGAAATGCACATGTTGAAGGTACAAGTCGCTGGGGTTGGTTTATTGGTGACTTTATAGCCCCGAATGACCTTCGTTCAACTCCCACTCTAGAAGTGAAATGGGGTGTCCATAAAGCAGGAGAAGGTAGATCCCAATGGGGAACCAATACCGAAGCGACTACTCTTGCCATCCTTATCAAAGGGAAATTCCGCCTGCAATTTCCAGATCAAGAGTTCCTACTATCTCGCGAAGGTGACTACTTGCTCTGGGCTCCAGGTGTGCCTCATTGTTGGTCTGCTGAGTCAGATTGCATCATTGTGACTGTTAGATGGCCATCTAAACCAGGCGATAGCGTTGAAATGCCAACACAGGTTGAGGTGAGTGATAAGCTGTTAAACATTTAATTTACCTGTAATGACAGGGTGTAGGAATAAAACACTATGGATTAACGGTCAAGATAGAATCAAAACAATCTAGCAGCTACTTTCTAACATGACAGATCCTCTACGTCGCTTGAAATTTCTGCCTTGGCGATCGCTGCTGCAAGTTTCTGCGCTTACCGCTCTTATTGTTGTAGTCTTAGAATTCTTACTGGGATTGGGTTACACACAATCTTCCGTAATCCGTCGCGCTCTATCTATTTTATTTGCACCATCGTTAGGGTTATTGATTACCTTTGCTGCCGCAGTTGGCGTAGGGGCTATGGCTGTTTACCTACTTGAGCGGTTTGGGCAAAAAGCGATAATCAACACCGCTAGCTTGTGGGCATTAGTTCTGTGTCTGGCTCTGATCTTTCTTTTGAAGTCACTACTACCTATACAATCTATCCTAGTACGTTTAGACGAAACTCAGTTGATAGCTATTATCATTGGCGTTTTTTGGAAAGGTCGCCCCTACTGGCGATAGTTCGCTCTCTCTGATCGCAAAACCTTACCCAGGGCGTCGTTATCTTCTCGTAGACCTTCGTAGAAGAACAACACTTCCCCTTGAATGCCGCGAGACCGATTGTAGTTGATCGCCTGCAATAGATACTCAGGACTAATGCGATACGAGCCAAGCTTTACCAGGATACCGGGAGCAAGTTTAGGCAGCTGCTCTTGGCTGAACTGTTCAGTAACTAGTTTATCGACGATGCGTCTGTAGCTCTCAAAGTCGCGGCGATAAATCTGCGGGTGGATGAGATCAACAATTCCGCGCTCAAGCCAAGCTTGAGAGTCTTGGAGGTATTCCTTGAGCCCCCAATCATATATATTAGGAGCCATCGATACCAAAAGGTCTGGATTGATGGTTTTCACTTCCTGATAGAGGCGAGCCAAGAAGTCGGTGAGAATATCAGCACGCCACTGGAGCCATTGCCGCTCCTTGGGGTTCTGCGGTGGATTCCGATTGAATGCTCGGCGGTAGCGTTCGATGGTTGAAAGGTCGTATCCCCCTTCACAGGGAAGTGCAGGCAACCTGTCATCCCCCTGGATGCCATCAACGTCGTAGTTCTTAACGACTTCTAGCACCAAACTCAACAGGAACTCTTGCACCTGAGGATTGAACGCATTCAACCACTCAAAACCATTTTTGTTAAGCAGATTACCGCTGCGATCGCGGGCAGCCCACTCTGGTTTTTTCGCTAGCAGCAGTCCACCATTGAGATTATAGGAACTGGCAAATCCGTATTCAAACCAGGGTATAACTTTGATCCCAACTCGCCGCGCCTCACCAATCAGTTCAGCCAAGGGGTCTCGACCAATGTATTGAGGGTTAATCTCAACATCAAAGATCTCTCGCATGACTTGGCTAGGATAGAGCGTAACCGCTTTGTTCCAAACAACTGGAAACACCACGTTAAAGCCCGTCAGAGCTAAGAAGTCCATTGCCTCAGCAATACTTTGCTTATCTCTAAGAACCTCACTATCTGTATTGGTGATCCAGACGCCTCGCGTTTCCATGGTCTCTTTCAAGTAGCGACAATACGACGGTATCGCGCCTGGAGTATCGTATAGATCCCGTATGCAACCAAACCGACCGCGACAACACCCAGAATCCAAGGACCATAGGGCTGTTGGGCTAGCACCTGTAAAGCCTCACCCAATCCTCGTACTTCACTGGGGTCAGACTGACGTGCAGCTTGAATTAGGAAGAAGCCGATAACGCAGAAGACAACACCCCTTGCCGCCAAACCAAATCTGCTGATCCCCATCACCCACTTTTCCTCTGTGTTGCTCAACTCACTTAAGTTGAGTTTTTTGCGAAATTTGGCACTGTAGGCTTCGTAGAACTGATAGAAACCCAAGCCAATTACAAACGCCCCTACAGTTCCAACTAGCCATTGACCAAAGGGCTGTGCAAGCAAGCGCGCCGTCCAATCTTGGGTTGAATTGCTATTGCCGCCGCCTGAACCAAGAACTAGGCGTACAGCGCTCAAGGCTAAACTGGCGTAAATCAAGCCGTTCAATATGTATCCAAAACGTTTTGCAAGCCCCTTGGTGTCCGTGCCTTCGTTTTCAGGGTCTTTAATTGCCAACACAAAACGCCCTAGCACGTATCCAATCAAACCGACAGCAACCACACCAAGCAAGAACTTTCCAAATGGCTGTGTCAGGATCGACTGGAGAGCACCTTGCGTATCTGTTGTTTTACCACCCTCGCCGAACGCCGCTTGCGCTGCCAGCAGTCCGACGATACCATAAACCAATCCCTTTGCTGCATAGCCGAACCTCGCCAATCGCTCGACCCACGTTGATGTGTGCTGTGTCAGCTGTTGTGCCATGATACTTAGTTAAAATAATTACATACTATATTAACATTCAGCCAAGAATTTAATTTATCCAGATGGGTAATTTTTAGCACAATTTAATAAAACCGTAAGCGCTGCATCTCTCCCGCAGTTCTTCCGTCCAACAGCTTTTGTTACATCAAACACGAGACAATGGTTGAAACAGCTGTCGCAGCAGTATTCCCTAATATTTTGTACGGCTTGAGGAGCTTTAATTATGTCTGTACTAGAAGGTTCTTGGCAGCACGAGTACATCATTAGCAACGGGGTTAAGCTGCACTATGTAACGCAGGGCGAAGGCCCCTTGATGCTCATGTTGCATGGGTTTCCAGAGTTTTGGTACTCGTGGCGGCACCAAATACCAGAGTTTGCTAAGGATTTTAAGGTTGTTGCTCTTGACCTGCGAGGTTATAACGACAGCGACAAGCCAGAAGCTCAGTCAGCTTACGTGATGGCTGAGTTCATCAAAGATGTTGAAGGTGTGATCAAGGGACTAGGATACGAGAAGTGTATTCTGGTTGGACACGACTGGGGAGGTGCGATCGCCTGGAGTTTTGCCTACGCCCATCCCGAAATGGTGGAGCGGTTGATTGTGCTGAATCTGCCTCACCCAGCAAAATTTGCCCAGGGTTTACGCACACCACAACAACTGCTACGTAGCTGGTACACCTTCTTCTTTCAGCTACCGTGGCTACCAGAATTGCTTATACAGTCGTCAGACTACCAGGCAATTGAAACCGCTTTCACGGGTATGGCTGTTGACAAGAGTACCTTCACGAAGGCAGATCTTGATGCCTACAAGGATGCTGCTGCAAAACGCGGTGCTCTGCCTGCGATGCTGAACTATTACCGCAATTTTTCGCAACAACAGCTACTAAGTTCTGATTGGAGCGTTCTGGAAGTTCCAACGCTGATGATTTGGGGAGAGAACGACACAGCGCTTGGTAAGGAACTAACCTATGGAACAGCAGCTTATGTAAGAGACTTTCAGATCAAGTACATCCCGAACTGTAGTCATTGGGTGCAGCAGGAGCAACCTCAGTTGGTGAATCAATATATGCGAGAGTTCCTGGAACCACTTGCTAACCCAACTTCTTGATGATTTGCTGTACAGCCTATCTCAGCCGCTTTATCTCGACGAACCTGTTCTGTTCCCGCCTCTGTCCAAAGGCGAGTGTCAACACACCAATGAAGAGTTAAGTGGTAAATGTTCCAGGGCTCGCCCCTACCAACGCCAACTTGCTAAACAAGACGCCCTGAGCGCAGGGGGAATAGCCCTCTGGAGTGCTGAGCTTTGCTGTTATTTTTTATTTGCTGATCTTCTAGAAAGCGCTTGAACCAGCGGAGTTGACGGCGATCGTAGTTTTCAACAATTTGCTTTTTGTTGGAAGCTGTTGGACGGAAGAACTGCGGGAGAGATGCAGCGCTTACGGTTTTATTAAATTGAGATCGGAAGAGCGTCG
>QQTW01000480.1_pt1 | contig 24947 bp, 24 predicted proteins | sample 1904831 | NCBI WGS metagenome assembly QQTW01 (sample SAMN09435610, study PRJNA476489) | Subsurface metagenome, whole genome shotgun sequencing project. | reverse complement strand
GTTCATCCATGCTTCATAGATAGATCCAAAGAATGAGATATTCGTTTGAGAGCAAGCCAACTTACCCATGAATAATACCAGAGAATCGCGCAGGAGCTCAACTGCAATTGATGGATGTTTCAACCACAACCAGCATGCAGACCTTTCTATTGCGTCAGCGCTTTTGCACAACAAGGAAAACTTATAACGTTTGAACAATGGGGCAAGCCGTAAGGCATCCGATCAGACTGACGTGTGCACAAAGTTTCACACCTCTTGAAGAGGTCAAAGACTCTAGTTTATCGCGGTTGTACAAATCATCAAGAAGAATTGGGGAAGGGGGAAACTATGGGGAAAGCTGTTTACATACTAGTTCCGTCTTGTTGAGATGCCAGCAGCCCTCGAATGCTGATCGAGGACGCACGGCTGGCGTTCGACGTGTACGCAGCCATGGTTATTATTCATGGGTAAGTTGGCTTGCTCTCAAACGAATATCTCATTCTTTGGATCTATCTATGAAGCATGGATGAACATTTCTATCAAGTACGCTGGAAATTACCGACTGAGGTCTTTGCGGATCGTTGAGGTCAACTAATGGCTTTACTGAGCTTCAATATTCTTTTACGTAATCTGTGGCAATCTAAACTGTTGAGGCTCGTGCTTACTCGGTTCAGCAGACTGGGAAATGAAGAAGCAGTCCTGTAGTTAAGGCGGGCAGGTGAGCTCTACGCGAACGTTCTTCATGTGAAACAACATCATTGGCACTGTTTGAAGATGAACGGCACTGGGCACCGACAGTCGACCAAAACACGGCGGCTGGATCTTGAGAGATACGCCTTATTGCGGCAGGCCTAGAAAACCTTTGCCCACTGAAAATGGCATTCAAGACAAGCTAACCCAGCATACGCGATCGACTATGAAGCTGACGATTATCCCGGCAGATGTACCTCTATAGTGGGTATAATGTTCGTTCCCAAAGTCAGACCTCCCATAGCAAGCCGAAACTCCGGCTCGCAGAAGGCCAACGAGCTAGTATCTTACAGCTAAGTACGACGCCCGTTTTCGTTCCTGTTTACCTTCCTATGATGATTCCAGATGACGAGTTTGATCCGGGCTGTCCCGATGCAGACACCAATCGTTCTACCATTCATGCAATCCCTGATCCCTCCTTACCTACTTAAAGCTCGATTATTTACGGAGATGGAAGTCGGTCGCTGACAATTCAGACTCTACGTTGCGTTGGCGAGCTCAGTCGGCGTCACAGTCAAAAACAATTCTGCCATTGCTCTTCAACCATCCCAGACTACCCTCGACTATTCCGTAAGAGCGAGAACGAAATCAACTGTTTACAACCGAAATCAAGAAACCGCCTTCGCTGGATACATTCATATGCACCAGTTCCCGCTCGCCAGGATAACGATCTATATCTCCGGCCAAACAACGGGCCAGCGCAGATCATCACTTGTTTGGACGAAAGATCCGAACCACTTGTTCCCCCGCTACACTCTCAAGGGCAGAGGAACGCGTCCCAGTTTTGGTCCCACCGGTGCGGTCACTCCCTTGGAAATTGGATTCTTCATGAAGTTGTTCAAGCCCGCTTGAATCCCTCCGCTCTGCAAAAATTCTGAGGTGGCCTTGTTCACCGATTCTGCTTGTGCCTTGATCGTATTTCGAAGATTCTTGCCCCGAGGGACTTTGAGATCCCAACCTTCCGGTTGTGAGGTCTTCACCCTCCGCTTCTCGGGTGTGGCTGCGTGACGTTCCTTTACACCGGCCTCAAGAGCCTGGACCTGTTGATCCCTCCGTTGGACACAATCATCCTTACGCTCCTTGTCAAATTTGGGAATCATCTCCCAGTCCCTTCCCATATCCTCTATCTCGTGTCTCCTCATCAGGTCCTGTTCAGAGGTTCTCGTCAGCCACGCGACGTCTTGTCTGGGGTGTGTGGACCACGGTCATACGTACCGCTTGTGCGGTACAGCCGCGATATTCTTCGAATATCTCGGCCTTCCGGATCCGTTCCTCGGCCGTGTAACCGCCGCCTCCTCGCGGTGGGTTCTCTTCCCGAAGAGTCTGCCTCCTTCGTTGCTCCACTTTATATGCAACGTCTCGGACTCTGGCTTCTTTCGCCCGTTGGCACGTCTTGGTCTCGTACGCAACTATGCTCTCAGCTACGTCGTTGGGTGCGTAAGACCATTCATTGATCTATCGATCCTCAATGATTCGTCGTCAGTGGTCTAATGAGATGTTCCTATTCGTCACACCAGAGCATGTTTCGATCCGCTGAACCATGAGCAACTAAGGACTCACCGACGCCGCTTTGCACCTCTGGAGTTCCAGATCCGCTTCCCGCAACTCGACGAGATCTTGTCGGCTTAGTGCCTCAAAATCATAACCCGCATAATTCGCCCGTCGAGCATTGGGATCCCAAAAAACCTCCTTTGCGGTGGATGTGAGGATAAACAGCGCCGAGACTGCCCATGCAATCGACCGCATGATGCTCGTCACCAGGGCTCAACGATGGACCCGGGACTCAGCTCGATCAAGGCCTCAGGAAAGCGTTCGAAGAAGGGGCGATTCTGATGGATCAATCAATTTATCCGGAGTCTGTTGTCACCCAAGTCGGTGCATCCATAGGGGCCAACCCCCTGACCGGGGAAGCAGCAGCCTCTATATGGGCTCCAGTCGTTCCCACCTTAATTCGAAACAATGAGGCCATACGAGGCATATAGACGGTGAAGCGAAGGATTCCAAGCAGCCATTTCGAGAGATGCAGGGACCTCGTACGCTGCGCGTGTGTTTGCTCTTCCACTCACGTCACCTTCACCCGCCGGGCCGTTGGAGTTTACGCGCTCGTGATGCTACTGCAGTGTGAGCTTAACCAGTAGACGAATGGAGTACCGTGCCACAGCACGCACCGGGTAGCATAGTCAATACGATGGACGTTATCGGCAAAGAAATCCTACGAACGAGTAAACGTTGGCCTCCGCGGGATTGACCGCACCTTAACTGGAGGCATTAACGGGGAATTTCGTGTTTCCCTCGTGTTGCGGTGGTTAAGCTCAACGGTTGTTTCAAGGGACTGAAGCAATAACTTTACCGGGCTTCGACTTTGACCTTTATATTGTTAAATTCCACGACCCTCCACCAGAACCAAGTAAGTTCGCTTCGCAATGGTGGTTTAGTGGTAAAATCTGTCGTTGCCAGCCTTTGATCGCTACATCGACAGGCCCCGAGTTCGATTCTCGGTCATTGCAACTTCTTTTTGCCCTTTCTATCCCTCCTGTTGGCTGGATCGATGCTACCGTCGTCGATGAAGCCAATATTATTTTCGTGGTTGTCGTGAGGTGGTGTCGAAGCGGGAAAGTCTAGACTTTAATCACGTGGTCCGGCGGTGAGCTCCTCTCTTGCTCGTCCACAATTCTTCTCCCTCGGGGCAGCTAAATATTCCACACCACCAAATCCTCTGTGGTAGCTTGAGGTTATGACACTACGTCAATCGACCTGAAGTTGCTTTGTGAGTTCGCTCCTCCTTTGATTTCTATTCTGCACACCGCACATGATGAGCTCGACAAATTTTACCAATTGACAAGCATATGTCCAAGTCGTCTTCGGATGGCCAGGCCGACAACTGTCATGGCTGATTGTGATTTTCTTTTTGGGAACAAGAGAAAGGATCAAGCATCTCCTGCTTGGCCTCTATGTGGATCTCCATTGCTGACGCTGGATCCGATCTCTAGATTCGAGGCTGGCTCTCTGACACATGTGTATAATGAATGACATGAGGTGTGTGCTTTCCCCTGCTATTTTTACATTCTTTGCCATTCAATGATGATCCACTTCTTTCATTACTCACGACGGTCGACATAGCCGTTGGCGTTGATGAGATCTGCCCTTGACCGGGCTAGTATCTGACATTTACCATGTCTCTTGGCATCACTTTGATTTAATTTGCATCACTCGATATGAGACCTCATCATGGCTAATTCGTCAAAGATCGAATCAGATTACTATCTGCGGGAGTTTCTCAAGGACTCCGTCACAATGATGTCCGTCTCGACTTTGATCTTCGCGTCCGACATGTCAGATCCATCTCGAGCTCCTAAATCGACATCTTCAAAAACGGTGTGATCAAACGTTGCGGTGTGAGCGGGCGTTTGCAAGCAATCCTCCACGTCCATGTTTCGACGTCGTGTGCTTGAGTCTCGCGACAGACTGGGCCATTCTGAGTCACCCGCTGGACTACCCTTCCTTTCCCTAAAAGGACGACTTTGAAAGAATGCCCGCAGAGCAGGAAGACTGGCGCATATGATGCCACAGTTGGCTTCCGCATACGTCCAGAGGCCGGCAAACGTGGAGTCATCTAGACAAGATCAGCATGTATCACAACGCAGCTTGGCCAGGAACAGAACTAACACAGCGGATCGCTCGTCTGCAGGTCGTGAATGTATGGAAAGCGAATAGCGGCCGTGATGCAAGTACTATACATTTCCTCCCAGTTAGCATATGGGTCATCCGATAGCAGCCCCCTCACGAGACTCACAAGATCCCGAGCGCGAATATCAAGATTAACCCGAGCTTCTGCTTCCAGGGGATATGAAGACCAAAGAAGGTCGGCACCGGCATGATCAGAATGACGATATCCGCCACGAGGTTGATCACAAAGTTCGCGGTCAACGCTGGTAACGCCGAACTGCAATATCCCGCAACCGACTTATCCCAGAAATACCGGATCGGGCGGCAAACCACCAAAGATGGAATCCAGACGGCAATGGACGTGGCAACGCAATAGACCATCATGACGTACACACAGCGACGGAAGGTTTGACTGGGGATGATACGATGGTAAAGGACCAAGATGGCCAGTCGGGTTATCAAGGTCAAGGGATTCCAAAGCACGACGCAGACATATGTCAACTGGTGGTGGTGTAACACCGTCAGCCGTCGATTACTCTAGCTTCCTGCCATGCATCAGATCTTCTCACCTGCTGACAATACCGAAGTTGAGCCGGGGTGACTTTGTAGGTATGCAAGCCCCATCCATTCTTGATTCCTATTATCATCCATTAGTCATTGTTGTTCTTGCCGACTCTACTCCAAGAAGCTAAATTCCTACCCAGTGTCGCTGCAGTGAAGATGCCCAACGAAAGAAACTATGTTTTCGCGCTGGAGTCAGTTATGCGCTCCTCATCGACCAATACTGTACAACGAACGAACCCATGCTAGTAATAACACCGCATCGTCCCAATAGGGTTTGTGGCCCCTCGTCGAGCGGGCAATCAGACGCAATGCCACGGCCAGCGTAGCCAAGGCGAACAAAACGCTGTATGAAGCCTGGAGACCAGCTCCGGATTGATGCACAATGTCGACCATTTGGGTAGTAGGCGGTCGGTCGGTCGGTGTGTAGGTATTACTCACGCATTCAAGCGCTCAGAGTTCTCGAACAGTCAATCAATCATCGTGCTGTCTAGCAAGGCGATCAATGAACATCACGAACGATCGTTCGTCAAAGGGTCCAACGATGCTCGTCAAGGCGGATGATGATGACGACCAGCGAACGGACGAAGGACGAAAGATAGGGATAGGGATAGGGATAGACTGGCCGAGTTCCACGGATGTTCGCCGAAGGCCCCCCAGGTTCGGTCTCGGCCCGCGCGTGCATGCATTCGCCATGGCGAAGTTGTATAAATTGTAATCGTCGATTAAGGGATGCTGAGCTGAGACAATGGGTGTACGGGTAAAGTCTGAGTCCGCGTGCTCTTACGTTCCCGAGACCCGATTACTCGTATTTTGATTCGACTCAGACAAGGAAAGAAGATCCTAGCTCTATTGTAGCTGCTTAGAGTACATACTTCGTTACTATCTAGCTATATCTATGTGTGATCGTAGTCGACAACTACTTGTTCTCTGCGATATGTACAGTAAATTTATCGTAAGATATGGGAAAACCTGAACTGAACGCGTCAACCGACGCGCACTGTGTGACCGTTCCCTTCTTTCCAAAGACGAAGCATGCCTTCGAACCACAGCCCCCCCCTCCCTATCCCTATCAACGGAGCGGAAAACCGGTACTCAATAGGATATGTGGATCCTACTTTCCAGAAGACGAGTATTCTGTAAAAGCTGTGCTGAATGGAACTGAAACCGGAGAGTCTCTGGAACGTGTTTCGGTTCGGAATCTGGGCATTCATTGCTTCTTTTCGTTGCGACATCCACTGTCCCGAGTCCGCCAGACCGGCAGTCAGCCCCATTCCTACCCTCGACCGCCATCGCCGAGACCTGTGCCACCGCATTGGACAACGTTAGGCGTCATATGAATACAATACACTGGGGCTACAGTTGGGCGAGCATTTGCCACCGGAGTCACCGAGTCGAGAATCTGAACTTGGCTTCGTCAAACTGACGGCGGTGGAAGTTCCTTCATCAGACTGGCTACGACTGCTGTCCTGCCACTCATCCGTCGAACTGATGACGATGCCAAATATCTTTTCTCCATCAGCAGCTGATGGGATGTGAAATCATCTTCATCACACTGATGATGAAGGCGGTAGTAAAATTCTCACCGCCACTCTGGCGACGAAGACTTACAATCAAATTGATCTTCATTGCACTCACTGTATGACGGTAAGTTAAGTTAACCAATCATTGATGCGAAGCATGGTTGGGTTTGTTACAGTGGATACTAAGGGATGGCATAGCATGGCATGACGAGGGTGAGCAGTTTGAATTGATGATGCATGTTACGCACTTTCCATTTCGGAGCTTCTTCCCCATGGTTTTCAGGTTACTTGCTTCAAGTCGCGAACCACCTTATCGAACTTAGTTTCAAGCTAGATATGAGGCGATATGGGACGAGGTGTTACAGTATTGATCAAGCAGAGTCGATTCCAACCTTGTTATGGAGCTGTCCCGGCAGCTTACGACTGCGCAAACTAGGGAAGGGCTTAAAGCTACACATTACCTTGGCCTCCAGTTCTCCATTCCCCCTAAGATCTAGACTCGGTGACAAGAGATCCAAACCCGACAGTTCTTCGGGAAGTGTTCTCGAGTGGCATGGCGCTGAACATACTCCAAGTTCCTGTAGCAGCGTTCAAGAATGAGGAGCTTGTGAGAGGATTGTAGCCATCGGTCAGGGAGACCGTCGTCAAAGGTGGAGACAAGGTGACGTGTAGAGAACGGCTGTTGGGTGCCCTGGTGGGATCAAGTTGAGAGACGTGCTAACAAGGAACACGTTCTCGTAGTTTTATACTGCAAACGAGAACTGTTTGGTGATGCAGGAATTGCAAGGCACCGACTTTCGAGTGAAGGATGGTGAGGGACATCTTAACATCGAGCTGGAGCATGCGGAGATTTTGAAGCCAGTGCTTGAAAAGAGGAAGGGATGGTGCAGTTGTGCGGTCTTCTGCGTGAACAGCCCCTCGTCGAAAGTTGGTCAGCTGGACGACGGTCATTGATGTCACCTGGAATTTGATTCCCTATTAGTCGGTTTCTCGGGGAGATGGGAATATTGTGCGGGAAACCCACTTTGAAAAGCTGTAACTGTATGTGGTAGTGGTAGTGCTGAGCCCTGCCGGCTGTCTCATCTCTTGTTCGAGATTCGCGTGATCTCACGAAAGTAGCAAGGTCTGGGACTGTCATGTGGTCCTCAGGACGTGGGAAGCCAATTCACACGCGTAAACATGATCAGATGACAAGATACTCTGCGGTAACCTTCCGTGCCATCTCCGCATTTCCAGAAGCAGAGTAGATGCTCTGAAGATTATATGCGGCTTCTCTTGCAAAGTCCTGGTCGTTGCCGTCTGTTCGAGATGACGACCCGTTGGAAGTCATTCGGTTACTGTTCAGTTCTGAGAGCTGAAGCGCCTTTTCGTAGTAAGGGGTGGCTAAATGTGTGAGTCCTACTCCATCTGTCAGACCATTTCCTCGACCCATCACACGGTGGAGTCGACGAACCAAGCATATGAAACGCCCGACCCATATTGTATTCTGCCTCTTGCTTGTCCCGCACAGAACCGGATTTCTGTCGTGACTCATAGTACTCGAACAGAAAATGATAGCCTTGCACGAGAAATAGCTGTCGGTTGGCTGCTTGCCGCTTCAACCCGTGCTGAATGTAGCTGAGACCTACAAAGAGATTGATCATCGGATTGGTAGGATCCAACGCATGAGCGCGGTGGTAGTAGTCTAGTAAACTATCCAATTAGTTCAATTCGGAGTTTGATACAACAAATACAGAAAGACGAACTCAGCCCGAATTGGTAGCTCGTGGCACAGTAGAGCATGTGCGCATAGAGAACCAACAGCGCGGTGTCCATCGCGTCATTCACAATAGGTTGACCATGCTCGTCGCGGCTGGTATAGGACGCCTTCCCTTCAAACTCCCTCGCTCGGGTTTCGTCATCCACGAATCGATAATCCATGGCTTTAACCTGCCGCAGGACGAACTTCTGCAATGGGCCAGAATAGAACCACACGATGGAAGTGTGACAAAGTCGATTTAAGGCAGCATGGAGTCGATACGCATCCGTCACGAACTGATGCTCCTTGTCGAACCACCGATTGAGGCTGGCGATGGTCTCGTCGTCCTTGAACGATAGAGCGCAGGCTGCCCAAGTCAGCTCAGTACAAACAAGTTAAGAAACGGGGAGTGTTACCCGCCCAACAGACGTGGATCAGGAACATAGACTGTTTGTCATCGTGAAAGACGTTGGCGTCGTCGGCAGCGTTTAGCATCTCGTACGCCCCGGCCCGGTCGCCCTGTCGGGCAAGGCACAATGCATACTTGAGGAAGATGTCGAGCCAGTCAACGAACTCAATTCCGCGGAAGTTGGTTGGTACCGGCTCGCTTTCTTCCGCGGCCGCCAGTGCTTCCTCTACGCATCGTAAGTCCTCCTGCTGTTCAATACTGTCAAAGAAAGCCAACGTACCGAGAGTCGCTTGAAGCCGATCCCCCATCGCCTGCATGTCCGCCACCACGGAATTCTGACTCTTGTATGCTCTCATGCGAGCTTCTCGAGAGTACCCCAGAAATTTCATGTATTTTTCGGGCGGATAAAACACTTTCGCGCTGCGAAAGTCGTTGATCAACACGCTGGCCGCTTCCATCCATTGACTCGTAGCCTCTTCGTCGCCAGACTCCATCCGCTCTTCGAGAGCTTGTAGCCGGATGAACTGCATCTTGCTGGCATCATCTTGGATTCTTTCTGCCTCACGCGCTTGTTCCGGATCAGGTCGAATGGACTTGCGTTTTCTTATAGAGGGCTTCCTGACTGCGACTGGGAGGAAGGTGTCGGCCGGGGCAGGCTCAACCGGACCAGACTCTGTTCGACGTCGTCTTCGCCGTCTTTGCCCAATCCCTTGTCTATCCAACGCCAGGACTTCGTTGACGTAGACAAAGGCTTGCTCGGGCAGACCCTGTGCCTCATAGATCCTGGCTAGCTGAACACGGGCATCAATGTTGGTCTCGTCGTTCTGCACGACCGTCTGGTAGCAATGCTGGGCTTCCGTCACGAGGTTGAGTTTCTGGTAGCACATGCCCATTTGCGTGTAGACATCGCTGCTCAGATGGGCGTCCGTTTTTAGCAGCGGCTCGTAGAACTTGAGCGCCTCAACGTAATGACCCTTGCTCTGCAATGCATCCGCCGCATCTTGGAACAGGTCCGAGTAATCGTACAGTTTGGCGCCTGGGTCGCTGTTTTCGGGACTGAGCCAATTGAAATGGGCCTATGAAATTGAATGAGTATCTTTCCATCTACTCAACTCTTAAGTCTTACCATCGCTTCATTCAAGTCTCCTTTGCTTGCTCTAAGGCGATATATGCCCAGTTTGATCCGAAGCTCGAGCGGAAGACCATCGCCGTATGAGCCTCTGGGAAATCGGCCCGATTGGAAGCTCGGTACTTCGGCTCTGCGTGGGTGGTCGTCGGCATCCCACTCTCGATCATCCTCTTGCACGTCATCCCAATACGTTTCTGCTTCTCGGCCCAGCTGCCAGCGTGCCAGCGATTTCAGCTCTGTAATGCCTTTCTTGTATTGATCTTCATAACCGAACAGCTCCACGTAGATGTTGACATCGGACCAAGTGAATTTGTTCTCCGGCGGCTCATCCGGATCCATGGAAACCGTCATGTGCTGCCGATACCGCTGTTTTGCCTTGTCAATTTCACCGAGATCAACATATACTTCCGCCAGCTGTTTTAGGACCGTCGGATCGTGTGGAAGCATCTTGAGTAGTAACTCCAACTCCTGAGCCGCTCGGGCCTTATGTTCGAGCTCGTACAGCAGCATGGCTTTCTGGTAGCGCGACGCGACGTCTTTTGGGTTGATCTGTACCATCCGGGTGTAACAGTAGATGGCATCTTTCAGAAAGCTGGCGCGATTCTCGCGACCTTTTTCGAGAATGAGGTCGACACAGTGCTGCCAGACGGTTGGATCCTTAGGTCGAAGATGTGCGGCACTCATCTGGGCGATGATGCCTAACTCCGTCTCGCCTCGCTCAAGTAAAATAGAGGAGAGTAAGACGTAGGCGGCGTAGGTCTCGGCGTTCATGAGGATCACCCTCGTGGCAAGCTCCTCAGCCTTCTCGAGATCCTTGGTGATGAAGGCATCGTTGGCTTTGGCCAGCAGCAGCTGAATCTCCAGACTTGGCTCCACTGGCTTCCGAGGACCTCTCACACCCTTTTTGGCGCCTCTCCTCCGAATCAGCCCATCGTCATCCCAGACCTCTGCTTCATTGGATTTTTTTTGGAGCTTTCTCTGAAATCTTGCCACTGCTGGCTGCAGCGTATAGAACTCGGCATCTTCATCTGAGTCTGCCTCGCTGCTATTGCTCCTTGTTATCATATTAGTTGCCCGACCGTCGAGCATGTACGGGCTTGTTTTACGTACGATTCAAATATCTCAGATAGGTCATCTTCGTCTACCTCGCGGTTTCTTGGTTCGGCAGCGTCAACAAACTCGTCGTCTTCCTCATCCATGTCTGCCATCTCCTGATCACTTTCCGCCTCTTGGTCATGGTCCACGGATCCTGAAGGCTCCAGCCTCGCATCTGACCGCTGATTGTCAAAGCCATCTTGTCGTACAAGCCGCGAGTGTCTTGATGACTTCTTCTCATCCGGGACGTAGTCCGAATCTGAATCCTCGTCCTCAGTGATGGTTTCATCCGTAAAGTCCGAGGGCGATTCCTCTAAGTGATCCATCTTGGAAGCCGAAGCAGGGGACCGGCAAGAAAACTAATATGAAACCAAAATGCAAGCATTCATGCTTGTCACTTATTGCAATCTGTCTCAGCGACAGGCTGAAAAGCTCACTGGCGTGTCAACCATGAACAATCGGACGTTATCGTGAGAAAGCTCGTGCAGAAGGCTTCGATATTGATCAGAATCCAGTTCTGTACGATAAGTTATCGAGGGAGGCAAATCAACCGGCCCTTCCCCCTGCATCAATAAGATGGACGAGCGCATCGTTGCATATTGGTCGAGATAGCAAAAGATCCTGTGTGACGGACGCATTGGCTGTTCTAGATGTTACATTGTCGTCCCCATACACAACTCCCAACTGGAACGGCGACGGATGAACTGACAAACCTAGCTCTTAACCGCGGAAACGAACAACAAGCGCCTTGCTCTAAAGACCAATATTAAGACTTAAGGATTGACCATGCTAGTCATCGTTGTAATTGGAAGGAGATATCTTATAGTGTGGTGCACAACTCTTTTACGACATGCTTAAATTCTCGTGCTTGGTTGCAGGTTCTAATCTATGACAGGCATCGTCCATTCTTGAGCTTGTTTAGTTCCTGCCTTATACTTAACAGCAGCGAGTTGCGTCGAGCATCCCGCTTTGTATACGCAAGGGCTTACCGAAACATTCAGCTGTTGAGAACTGATTTACGCGGGATCCGCTTGGTCGTGTGTACCTCGGAAATCAAGACTTCTTGGGTTGGAGCATGTTTTGAGGTTTCGCTCCCACTGACATCAATATGAACCCGGCGTCTCTGGAATAGAGGAGATATAATCAGTCGGCAGTCCGAAATCAGGGGTCTCAATCAGGTTCCTTCGACGCTGTCACTGATTGCTGGTTGAGATATCGTAGGTTGTCAAAACAGAGCGAAGGCCAGTCGGAACTTATACGACCATTTAAGATCGTGATATCATCTAACTCGAATCGAGCCTTCTCTAGATTCGATCATGTAAAACTCGATCGCATCGGGTGATAGTCCGTGCACTCATTGCCATAGCGGAAGATATTGGAGATGAAGCAGAGATTCCGAGCAGGATAGATCGTCTCGTCATCGAAAGCAGGCAACCGGATCGATTCCAACCTCATTCATCCCGATGAGTTCAGGGTATCTAGTGATATGTTAGCTCCAATTGAAAAGCGGCTTCCCATTCCGAAGTATTCACGGACTGTACGTACCTTTCTAAGAATGCCTATTTTTCGACTTTGCGTGTTCTAGAAGTAGCTTCCTGAATGCTTCCATCCACCTGTCATTCACGGAATCTTGATGAGACGCATATTCCACAAGACCCTGCACGATACTGGTGTCATTCGATGAAAGAAGATCAGCGATGCTGACTTGGCGCTGCCCTTCACCTTGCCGCACGGTTTCGGCCTGCCGCACCATCTCCTGATATTCAATCAACTTTGGTTTTGTCATCTTGATCCGTTCAATTGCCATGGGCTTCGTTTCGACGTGTCCAGGAGCCTCCCGCTCGAGGCCGGTCAGTATCGGATACTGAGTTACCATCTCCACTGGTGCAGCGAGTATCCCCATCAAAGTCGATGACCCCAATGATGTCGAAGTCGTCGTTGACGAGCAGGTTGTGAGCGCCAAAATCGCGATTCGTGAGCCGAAAAGACGCACCGGTTGGATCCTGGCGGCTCTGGTAGACGTACGAGATGAGCTCTTTGAAGAGCACAGGAACCGCAAAGGAGGTTTTCTCATGAACTTCGGGCTTTGTCTCCGTGGCACATACAGCCATTGCATGATCGGCAAGGTCGATATAAAAATCCATCGGAGACGTCCACGGACCCTTTCCCGTCATGAGCTCCGGACCGATGAAGAACTCTGAGCTCTGCTCGTCTTGATAGAGGCCTCCGATCCGGTCGAAGTTGAATGTTGATAGCTCCACCTGAATCTTAGCCATCTGCTGCCTGAACTTTTGGTCTTGCTCGGCCGTGCCAAACAAGCCCCGGTCGCAGTTTTTGATCCTCCGAAGCTCGCTTGCAGCAGCTCCATTGATGTAGTCCATCAGGATGTATGGGGCTCCAATATCGTTGTTTAAGTCGAGGTCGTAGTGATGCACCTCGGGGACTGGGATTGAGCTTCTGGACCTTCTCCGAGATACGCGCCAGATCAGTCTGAAACGATCGTTGGCTTCGAGCAAGGCCGTGGGAGGGCGTACTTCAAGAATTTCATGCTGGCAATCTCGCCTCTTAACACGCTGGTCCTGTCCAGTTTCTCTCGGTCTCCAAAGAACTCCCCCAACGGAGGCAGTCGAAGCCTTGCGACCCAGCTAACTCCATCGGCAAGGACGACGTGCCGGACCAGGTTGAAGTGTCCAATCGAATACTCCTTACCGAGCTCACAGACCGTCCCATGACGAAGAGCTGAACAGCGTGACACCAGCTTGTCCCACCTAATCGTTTTGAAGAAGTCGGTAGCTCTTGTATGCAAGACGTGGCCGACTTCATATTCGCCTGCTCCGAGCCAGGCAGCACTGGCATATGGAGGAGCAGAAGCGTCCGTGCCGGACAAGGAGTTGATCGTCTGAGAGTCCCTGCTGGCCCGGAACCGGCAACACCGTTCTGGTGATCCATGGTGATTGCTACAAGGCTTTGTGTGATTAGGACAGCTCTGAACTCGGTGGAAGTGAGGAAAGGGGGCGAGGACGCTCAAGGCTGTGGGAACAATGTCGAGTGATCAGTTTCAATTAGTGCCCCGTCATAGGGTTCGCCCTATGGTCTCCAGTCCCAACATCTCCCCATCCCTGCAATGTTGGAGAAGAAGTCTCCGCGCTTAACGGGACGCTTATCCACAAACGTTAGCAAATGATTGTCGATCCATTGGATGTGCCTTGGGACCCTACCTGTACAGTCCCATTAACATTAGCTGCATAGCACATCTCAGCATCTGTAATCATCGAGAGGACAATCAATCTATATCTGAGCCACTGGAGGGCTCCGTATATCAAACTCTCGGAGGGAAACGTCCGTCCTTGATTTCTTTTCTCCGGAAACCGCCCACGGTTGAGTGAAGAGAGGCGTGCTGGGTTGAGGTTCAACTTCACCCCATCATCACCTTTCCCTCCAGTCATCAGCTCACCTCCCCGCTTCTCCTGTTTTCTGCAGCTTTTCCCGACCTCATCCACTTCCTTTCAGACCTCATCTGCACTCTTGCTCTGCACGAGTCATCACAATCAAGACCTGCCTCAGCTCTGAGAGCGAGCTGTTCTCAGTCCACACGCGACAGTCTCGAGGCTCAACTCAACGTCGTCCTCAACAGTCTCTCGACACTGCACCTTGAGGGGTCATCGCTTCTCTTCGAGTACAGCAACCACAACGCATTAATTCATCGTGCATTACTACTGCAAGCTTCCCTAATCAGGCTCCTTCAGGAGAGGGCGGTGCCCACAGATTCATTCTAGCCTATTCGAAAGATTCTTCGCAACGACAGCACCCACAGCTTTGAGGTCAGCAGGTACTGCAGCCGTGGTCTCTTGAAAAGACCAGATCTACTGTTGGTAAGCCACATCTCATCGCAGCCTGCGTCCACACTTACGCATGTGACTACTGAGCTGTATATGAAAGCATCACTTTTTGGTATGTATCACATTGCTGACTGTGTCCGACAGAACACGACTCAATATAGTCGACAGTCGCTATTACCATAACCAGCAACCCCATTAGCATCGTCACGTTGCCCATCATGTCGGCTAGCCACATCATCGGAAATCGTAATAGCACGCCCGAGGCCAATCTGGGGTCGTCCTTGCGTCCTCCTACGTCTCGTGGGATCGGCTCTGGCCACATTTTTCGTGCCTCGGCTGATATGGCGCCCTCAACGTCATCTCCGCTGTCGGGCCGGATCCGTCCCTCATCTGAGGTGTACTACGGCCAGTCCCAGCAGCAGCCGAGCTCGGGCAGCACTGATGATGTGGCTGAGAAGGCAGCGCAGCAGTGGATTGCCGACATCGACCAGTATGAGACCACATTGGAAGAGATGGCAGCAGCGACGCTCGATCAGGACTTCAAGGATGAGCTGAGCGCGATTGAGCAGTGGTTCAAGGTGCTGAGCGAGGCGGAGCGGACGGCGGCCCTGTACGCGTTGCTGCAGCAGACGACGCAAGTCCAGATCCGCTTCTTCATTCAGGTGCTGAAGCAGATGTCCAAAAGCCATCCCATGTCGGGTGTGCTCTCACCGGCCAATTTCGAGAATGGTGGGTAGCGTAATGACCATGAAAAAACGACCAGGACTGACTTTCTCAGATCCCATGTCGAGCCGCCTGAGCGACGCCATGAGTCGGTTGAGCGTCGAGGGCGCTCGTAGCTCCCTGGGCGGGCGTCCGCCGCCATCACCAAGCACGAAGCGCAACTCCGGATTGGATCCGTCAACCATCCAGGCAATGTTCCCGGACGCGGCCGCCGCGATTGCTACGCAGAAGGCCAAATTTACGCAGGAGAACGGCAAGGTGCCCGAGTCCAATCGAAACAGCACGGTGCTCGAGAAACGGTCATCATACATCGCTCCGACGATCTCGACGCCAGGTGGTAAGGAAAACAGCCAGGCGACGACGACGCAGCAAACGCAGCCGCAGCAAACGCAGCCGCCTAGTTCGCCCTGGACGACTCGGCCGCCAATGGAGCAACAGGCCCAGCAGCCCATCGCTCGACCCAAGTCGTCCGCGGAACAGCAAGCACCGATGGGTCAGTTCACGCAGCCGCCTCCGTCGGCCGGGCTGCGCTCGCCTCGAGTTCAGCCGGTGCCGAGCGCCATCAACGTCCAGGCGACGACCGTCACGGCTCCCGACGGACAGAGCACCGACATGCCCGTGCTGTCGCCGTATGGTCTGGGGAATGCCAACTGGGCATCGATGGTCAATACGCCCATGGTGGGAACATTCAACCAGCCCCCGAGTGCGAATCCGGTGGAGATGCTTGCCAATTCGAACGTGATGCGCATGGCCGCGGCCAACACCGTGAGCAACCGGATCCACCTAGAGGATGCCCGGAAGTATCGACGGGGTCGATCGACTGAGGGTCGCACGGTCACGAATCAGACGCCGCTGTCTCCCGGCCTGCCGGGGACCAATGTGGTCATGGTCAGCGAGAACGGACAGGTGTTGAACCCGCAGCAAGTGGCGGCGTTGCAGGCCCAGCAGGCCGCCGCGATGGCCGGACGGCGATCTCGCCCTAACTCGCCTGGCTTGACGATCCAAGGTACTCCAGGCTTCACCGGAATGGGCTTCGCCTCGCCGCAGAACAATGGCTATCTCGCGGCGTATGACGGGACGTCCCCGCTGATGGGCAATGGCATGGCTGGGTTTGGCATGGGACAGTTCGGGATCGCCAGCGCGGGCACGCACGAAGGGTATCTCTCGGACGCGTCGGATATCGGACGTGGACGCTCTCCGCGCGGCAAGCGAGGCACGTCACGACCACCGGAGGATCCTACGGACCCGACTCTGCTGCAGGATGTTCCGAGCTGGCTACGCAGTCTGCGTCTGCATAAATACACGGATCAGCTGAAGGATCTGAAATGGGACGAGCTGGTCGAGCTGGACGATGAGGCGTTGGAGAAACGGGGGGTGAATGCTTTGGGAGCGCGTAGGAAGATGCTGAAGGTGAGTTTGATTCGATCAGTCAGCCATTGTGTTGACATTCGAGGTGTATGTATCTGGATAGGATGAGCTGACGATGACGATTATAATAGGTGTTCGAACAAGTCAAGGAAGCCAAGGCCGAAGGGAAACTCCAGCTAGGATAAATGGATCACATCGTGAACGGACCATAGAAAGAGAATTTAACAGGGGCTCGGCGTATCTCGATTTTCTCCCAAAACGTCACTCCTTAATTATTTCAATCCCGATGACAAAGTCCTCATTTCTCTCAAATCCGATGAAGTGCAGATATCATACAGACCCTCATTAGTATACGACGACCACCTTATTTTCTCCACCACAATCCCCCCCGGTCCCCCTTCACGTTCCCAAGTTACCTACCCCCAATTCTACCGCACACTTCCAAACTAATCAGTCGCTCTTTAGTAAAGCACTCTAATTCGTCAGGATCACTAGACCCCTTTATTCGTCCATGTTTCCATGTTTCTATTTTTCTTTCCTCACTCGTCATTATTTCCCCTTGAACTTGATGGATGAACGAGTACCGACAAGCTACTAGATACTCCTCCCTTCCATTCCTTCATTTTTTTCTGTCAGTTGTGCAACGTATTTAACCGTACCGTGGGCGTTTTTTTCTCCAAAAATTGCTGTCTCGACTTTGTTTCTCAAGGGGGGTAGGGGGAGGTATACATAAAAGGTTCCTACTACTCTCCACATCCAGCAGACGTCTATGATTTCCAGAATTTGACAGCGAATATGTAACACCTACCCAAACTTCCATCGCTTTGATCTTGATGATATGGCCGCTAATCACGATAAAAGTTACCGCCACGATGATCATCACGATGGTGATGGACGATCACTGGCAGCTACGGCTGAATATGTCCACTTTAATTCGACCAATCGCTTGAGAGAGCAATAGGTAGGTGGATGGATGGGATGAAGAAATGGTAGAATTGAAATACGTGGGTATAAATCACAAAATATAACACCAAAAGAAGCCTCCCATGCCGCTATGATCGCGTCTGACCTGACGTGACCTGACCTTTTGGAGTCGCAACACCACCCCAGTTTGCGAATCCCTAGTCCGACCTAGATCCTATCCCTTCCCAAAGCGATGCAGATAAAACAGATGACCACCAGCCACTATCCTTCCCAGAGCAATGCAGATAAACAGAGGACCACCAGCGATGCAAGCAAGGTTAACCCAATCCTCATCCCTCAGAGCCTGAGGGGAACCAACCGCCCAGCCAGACATGCCGTATACAGTAACCCCATAGAGCTGATTGAACCCCCGTCTTTCTTTCTGATGTGAACAAAATCACTTATAAGCTGGATCGACCTCGATGGGGGCCTCCCCCTCCAACGGACTCTCGGCCGTATACGGCAGCGTCAAGTCCTCAACATGCCAACATCTTTCATTCATCGACTTCAACAGCAGCGGATCGACATGTTTGCAATCGTAGAAACTCAGGGACCTCAACGCCGTGAGATGCTTGATATGATCCAGCACGGTATCATCGACGTCCTCGGTATCATTGCGGGTGAAATGCAATGTCTTGAGAGTCTTGGCGATGGGTGATCGTGCGAGGTACGTAAAGAACTCGCCCGTTAGACTGGTGCATTTCTGCAACCGCAGCTCCGTAAGGCGTGGGTTGCGCTCGATGATTTGCATCAGTTGGTAGTCCGTTATGCCCGCTCTCTCGAGATTCAAGGCCTCGAGTCGGCCCAACACAGGATGGCCGTCGATGTCGGCAGACAAAAGGTCCCAGACGGACCCGGTGGAGGCAGTGCTCCAGTAGTCTTTCTTGACCGTGGGGTGGCGTACAAAGGGGTGATCGAATCGCAGACTGAGCCTGCGGAGATTCGGCATGGAGGAGAGAGCGTCGGCGACGGGTTTTTCGAGCTCCCACATCACCAGCTCGAGATCGCGGAGGGTGGAACCATGTTGGTGGAGGACCGAGGCGGCTTTGGCATTCTGGTTCCGCACGATCTGTTGTCGCGTTTTGATGTCCTTGGCGGGTAGATGGATGGAGACGGAGTGGGTGTTGTTGTTGGACGCTCGGGCGGAGGTGTGCATCAATGCGATGAGGTTATTGATGCGTGTATGAAAGATGCCGAGATCGAGATGGCGCAGAGAGGATCGCGCGAGGACGTACCCCGTCCGAGAGGTCAGAGAGAAAGCGTTGAGAGAACGGACGGGGAGGTAGGAGAGGATCTCCTGCATGAGTTCCACGGGGAGGCTGGAGAACGACATGGTGGCGAGCAAGAACGCAATACAGTCGGAAGGTAGTTTGATTAGATGACTGACAATGAGCCTGCTCGTTGTCGATGAAGAAGAAGAAGAAGAAGAGTGGCGATAGGAGATCTCTCTCTGGCTTCCTTGTCCTGGGTGGACGAGCAAGTGAATAGAAATAAAGACGTTTGCTGCAACAAACGGAGATCAATGCAAGCAAGCAGGCACCCGTCGTCCCTTAAATCAATCCCCCATCCACCCCATCCATATCGTTGTCAACGACTCATCATCCCTCGGCGTTGTTCATGAGACCCTCGCCAGGTGATGGGGCGTCGGCCGGTCCAGACGCCCTCCCATCATCCACCAAGGTCATCGCGACGAAATGGATCAACGCAGACGAGCCAAACCAACGTTCGTCCGGCGCGGCCCAAGGGGGCATCCTGTATGGAAGGCCCGTTCCAGAACTCGTGCAGATCTCCAGATCGCCATGATTCCACCTGGAAGAGGGAAAGATGGAGGATCGTCATGGTTGGGTTGGGTGGCCTGAGCCACTTTGGCTCCGAGCAGGCGCCGCGGGCGAATGATCCGAGGTACTTTGTAACTCCATGTACGCGGATTTATATTCAGGGTCTCTCCCATGTGGAAGTCGCCCCCGGCCGTCCAGATCCACCGAAGCATATGGCATTCTGCCTTTCACTCAGCCGAGGTCCAGATTGGTTGAGGCTCTGTGAGTAGCGTGGTCCCAAGATCTAGACCATCGGGTCGGGATCGCATGACTAAGCCCGCCTGGTGGCCGGTTTAGCCGCCAGGGCTTGGCGGTGGCGGATCAGAAGATGGCACGCGCGAGGACAACGCCCCAGACGACATGTCATGACCCTGTCATGGCATGATATGGTATGACACGACATGACATGATTGCTCCGACGTGACTGATTGACAAGAAAACCTTCATCGCATGCACGATGAAGAGAGAGTAGGCCGGCCTTGTCAGCGCGGTCAGCCCAGCTGGGCTGAGCTTATATCGTGATTGATCTTGTACGACGTTTCACCCAACGGGATGACCACATCGAGGACCAAATTGATCACCCTGGACGTACTCCGTAATGACTGATGAGAGCGGTTTGTGACAGCTGAGATGCCTGGTACAGGCTTATTAACGTCCAGCTGCCAGAAACATGTAGAGATGACTGATACTATGTTGTACCGACATAGTATGTGTCTCCATGGAACATCCTCTGCGCCGGCTTCATCCCATGGCCGTTGATGAACCTTAAAGGAAAATATGTGATCTGGTTGAAGCTGCCTGTCGTTGCCTTGCTGGATGACATTCGAACACGATCCTCGGGCATCCAGGAATTGTTCCATTTCTGCATGTGGTCTGAAGCAATCTTTGAACAGACCCCTGTGTGCCCTACGCTCCTTGCGTGACAGCTTAGATCCAGAGTACTGTTCTTCCAAACCCGTGGCTTTCTTGATTCACGGTGAAGAAACCAGGCGTGCAAGATGTACCAATGTAGCCATTGGTATTGTAAAAGACGTTATGGAAACGATCAAATCAGGATAGACTTGGGTTTGTCGTCTTGCAGGCACTTCCAACATGTGCCCTTGATATGTCCAAGTTGACCTTCAAGCCCGGATTCGCGGTCAAGACTATCCTGGAGAACCCTAAGATAGATTTCTCGGCACTGGTCACTCCTTCCGTGGCGGGTGTATGTAGATGTGTATCCAGCAAAATCCAGTGCTCCATGTCGCTTCTGGAAATCCTGGTGGGCGTTTCGTGTGTTGCCCGCCTTGACATATCCTCAAGGAAACTGTCTAGCTCCAGTACTGCCAAAGAATTGGAAAATGTCATCTTCCATCTTCAGATTCTCGGCAGTGGACTCCTCAACTTGTTGTGTTGTTTACACATTCGCTGTCTGGGTCCTGAGTTCCTAATCTGGTATCTCGATTTTGGGCAGCTTAGGAAAGAGGTGACGTCGGAAGGCCATCAGGAATACGCACCACCCCTCCTTCGATATCGGGAAATTCCATATCGGGCGACGGTCCGATCGACCAGATCTAGGGCCACTTCCGCTGTCATATATGGCGGCTTTACCCGCAACCTCCAACTTGACACGGCATTCTCCACCATGACCATCTTACCCGATGCGCCTGGAGAGGCGTTCACCGTCATAGGTACGTTCAGGCCATTGTTCTCGACGCGCTCAAACCATTCTCCCAAGAGGTGGGACTATTCAAGAGGTGTTACTCGCGCACCTGTTCTATTCATCACTCTGCACGGCACTCTCCTTCTTCTCCTTCCCTGCTCCACCTCCTCTCAACCTCTCCACCTCCTTCTCATCTCTCTCTCATCACACCTTTCAGTCTCGTCACTTACTCTTCGTCTATACCTGTCTCTCGTCTTGGTGTTCACCTTCTCATCATCATAACGCGTAAGCCTTGCAGTTTCATCATCTCTCGCATGCGTCTTATCTCGCCTTGGCTCAATTACACTGCTTGCTCGAGCTTGCTCTCCTGCAACTCATCATTGGCTTCGTAACATTACTCGCTCAAACTTACTTTCTTTCTGGTCTACGTCACACTCACGCTCACGGTAATCAGCGATCATGGGCCCGATGGATTGGAAGCGGATGGTCAAGCTTCCGTTCCTCGACAAGAATCGGCCCAACTCGCGCGATTCATCCGAGGGGGCCGAAGTGGATGGATACATCGAGCGGCTCCTACTCAATGTCGATGCGCCCAAAATTCCCGGCCCGCCGGAATCGCCGCGCTGGTTCGATACGGACGCGGACGCGCAGAGGAACATCGACAACATCGTCGACCAAGTCGCCAACGCCGTCCGGTCCAATGCCGGGCATGATCTGCCGGCGCTGTGGACCAGCCACCTCCTTCGCATGATCGAAGGCTACGGGATCGTGAAGAAGGAGAATGAAGGGATGCGGCGGGAGATGCAGAAGGAGAAGGACGCCATGAAGCAGAAACTGAAGGAAGAGAACGATGCCTGGAAGGAAGAGATTAAGACCTGGCAGGAAGAGATGATGATGACGAGCCAGGCCTTGGTGCAGGGGCTGAAGAACGAGATTGACGAGTTGAAGCAAGAGCGAGAATGCCGAGTTCAAGAGCAGCAGAAGGTGAAGGGCGAGCTCCGATGCGCCTGCGGAATCCAGCAGCAGTCCATCGTGGAGATTGTGCAGATGCCGGAGCAGGTGGAAGTTGTCGCGGGTATGGTGATGGAAGCAGCAATGGGAAATGATGTGGATCATGGCGAGGAGGTGCCGGAGCATTTGGAAATCACGGTGGTCAAGACGCGGAAGGTCGGCTCGGAGGGACCGGCTCAAGACAAGGACGAAGAGAAGATGCCTGCGACGCCCGAGAGCGTCAAAGAACGCCGACGAGTGTTCTCCTTTACGCCGGGCGACGACAACGACGTCTTTACCTCCACGCCCATCAACCACGCCATTATTCCCTCGCGAGATAGCTTTGAAAGTATCATCAGCCGCGTCGGTGCTCAGTCTCGCGCCAGCATCGAGAGCGTGGTGACCGTCATCGATCTTTCCGAAAAGACGCCGACCAGCCAGGAGCGCCAGCAATCGTCCGCTCGACGAGGCAGCAACAGCTTCGAGCGCAGCCTCAGTCGCATCGTCGCCATCACGCCTATTGGAGGACACAAGTCCAAGAAGAGCACGTCGCCGCTGCGCTCCCTCATGATGCGCGGTCAAGTCGTCAGCGCCGACATCCAGGTCTGTTAGTTGGGAGTAGTTTTGTGGGTTTTCTTTGGTGGCACGGCGTAGTGGAAGTTGGAGGGGAATGAAGGTATCCGCACGTCTACGATTTGTTTTTCTCTTACAAGCTGGTCGATAGTAGCGAAAGGTACGAGATACTGGAATAGTCTGATACTTGGGTGGTTCTCCTGCTTTCCCTGATACCCTGCTGCATTGTCGTGTAATCGCCTCCATTGTGAGCTACGAGATGTAGATGGGAGCTTCCAGAATCAGCGCAAGCTAAATGCTCCGCCTCTTAGAACTGAGCGTAATGTATCATCTAGTAGATCTATCATGATAAATCCATTATTGCTATGTCTGTATCGTAATGTTTGCTTTGCTGATTACCGAACCTTCGACGTCAAACCCGGTGGTTCTGCTTGATCCCCAGCCCTAACCACATCACGTGCTTAGGACTATATCAATCACATTTCCATGGTGGGGCACAATTTTCTTTCCTACAGTGCTCGTACCAACGACCTCCACTCCCACACAAGATCTCACCAAAATCAACGTCACCTCTAACAGTCTCGGTCTGATCAAAGATGCCCTACACCATATCCATACCATCCGGCTTGGCTTCGATCTCAGCTCAGCAACTGACCAAGGAGGCGTTTGCTCCGTTCGGGACCATCACCACCAGCCCCGTGGATAGCTCCGACACCGCCGGCGACCACGTGAAAGCGCTTTCCAAAGGTCTGCCAGACACGAACACAACGCTCGTCAACCAAAGGCCAGCAATCCGTCACTATGATAGTCCGGTGTTCGTGGATCTCTACAGGCGCGCCCCGAGCAAGAAAAGAGGACGCCCTGTCACACAGCTTGTCAGCTGTATGCCCCTGGCGTCAGCTTCCGACCAGAAAACAGACAAGCTTTCAGAGGACGGTTCGCCAGGAGCCATTTCTATAGGGACAACATACCACCTGCAGCGTCTCGAACGATCTCCCTTCACAACACAAACCATCATCCCATTTGGTCAGGCCGCTTCGGATTCCGGTTCCAGGTATCTGGTCATCGTGGCCCCGTCTCTGCCTGTCCGGCGAGGATCTGCTCGACCTCCACCCTTTCCCACGCCGGAGCCGCGACGGGGACGCTCGTTCAAGGATCTCTTAACCCAAGCCCGACCACCTCCGTTTCCTACACCGGAGCCACGACGGCGGCGGTCGTTCCGGGATGTCCAGGCTACTGCTCGACCTCCTCCCTTTCCGGAGAACCCTGAGAAAACCTCTCAATTAACAGCAGCCCTATCTCAGGAAGTACGTCTGCAAGGACCTGGTGTCCCGAATCTGCACCGTATCCAGGTGTTTATTGCGCATGGCGGACAGGTCATCACCTACGCACCGGGAGTCTGGCACGCACCCATCGTGGCATTAGGATCAATACAGCTGGACTTCATGCTGATCCGGCTTATGAATGGGGTGCAGTCGGAAGATACGCAAGAGGTGCACTTACTATCGGAGATAGAAGGCCAGGGAATACCAATTGGGCCCCTGGGGGAGATTAAGGCGAAGCTTTGAGACGACTGATCTCTAATGACTACCTAGCCGTCACACCCCGCACAGGGCGTCAATTAGCAATGAAATAAGCTTACCTTGCACACTCCTCTGGCCGTTGCGTGCGAGTATATCGATGAACTACGGCTTCTACTTTCAAGAATTGGCTCAGGAGTTCGCCCCAAACTGCGTTATCTCACCATTATCTGAGAAGCTAACAACAGCCTCTACAGCTTGATGATAACTTGGAAAAACAGGCGGCAAAGCTATGAGACCGCTATTCAACTGGCATTTTATTGTAGGGCACCATCGTCTGAGGCTGTTGCGTAGTGATTTGATAAGGAATGTTCGAATCGCTATGCGGTTGCTATTATGCGCGCATTGTTGAATGTGAAAGTTAGAGCTAACGTGTCATAGCAAAACGCAACATTTCCAAACCAAAGGTGATTAGTACTCAACCAAAACAAGTCTACTTGAGTCAGGATTGGAAACAGAGGCCAATTATGATGTGATCTCCGTCCGGGCAAGAGCTTTGATTATTTTATCCAGTGGTTCTGTGGGAAAGCTGTAGGTCAAATTGCTCATACAAAGTGGCCGAGCTTTTGTTTGGGAACTCTCGCCGAGGGGTACGTCTCGGG
>QQTW01000479.1_pt1 | contig 24955 bp, 22 predicted proteins | sample 1904831 | NCBI WGS metagenome assembly QQTW01 (sample SAMN09435610, study PRJNA476489) | Subsurface metagenome, whole genome shotgun sequencing project. | reverse complement strand
TCATACGCTGCTACCGTCAGAAGTGCCTTATCGGGCGAATATTTATGCAATGAAGCAGTTAGGAGTAGAGTATATAATTTCTGCTTCCGCCGTTGGTTCGTTGAAAGCTGAAGCAAAACCGCTAGATATGGTAGTACCAGATCAATTTATTGACCGGACAAAAAACAGAGTTTCGACATTTTTTGGCGAAGGGATTGTTGCCCATATTGCTTTTGCTGACCCTGTTTGCTTTCAATTAGCTAAAGTTTTGACCGAGGCTGTCGCATCTCTCAATTTAACGGACGTGACTTTGCATCGTGGCGGTACTTATGTATGTATGGAAGGGCCAGCATTTTCTACTAAAGCTGAGTCTCATCTTTATCGCAGTTGGGGCGCTACAGTTATTGGCATGACCAATTTACCAGAGGCAAAATTGGCTAGAGAAGCAGAAATGGCTTATGCTACTTTAGCTTTGGTAACAGATTACGATTGCTGGCATCCAGACCACGACAGCGTAACTGTAGAAATGGTAATTGCGAACTTACAGCGCAATGCAACGAACGCTCAAAAAGTAATTCAAGAAACTGTCAAGCGTTTAAGCGAAAATCCGCCGCCTTCGGAAGCGCATTCAGCTTTAAAATATGCGATTTTGACTCCGTTAGATAAGGTTTCTCAAGAAACTAAGCAAAAGCTAGAATTGTTGTTGAAAAAGTATCTATAGCGCTCCTGTTTGAGTTATGAAATATTGATAGCCACTGGCCCCCCTGAGGGCTAAGAGTCTTGTCCCCCAAGCTTGGAGAGGCAAAAAGCGGTGGCGCTTCTGCTTCCCGCTTTATTGCCATCGGTTAGGGGGCGAAACCAGAGCGCTGTTCAAGGGCTGATTTAGAAAACGCTATACAGTTTGATTGATCTTGCTGGTAAGCCGCTCTCTTGAAAATAATGCCAGTAGTAGTGCAGAAGTTTGTAATACCTGGCATTTTTCCGCATTTAAGATACTTCTTAGGAGAAAATAAAAACAGTTATTATGCGATGGCAACAACCTAAATCCCCCTAATTGCAGCTTTATCTTCTCCTAATCTGAGCCGATACCCCAATCCGTAAACTGTCTCAATCAATCCATCTGCCCCTACTTGCTTGAGTTTGCGCCGTAAAGTCTTGATATGGGTTCTAACAGTATTCTCCGACGGAGTTTCTTCAGCTAACCAAAGATAATCAAGTAAGAGTTTTTGGCTAAATATCCGGTGATTGTTACGTAAAAGTAGCTCTAATAAAATATACTCCTTAGCAGTTAGATGTAAAAGTTGTCCATCGCAGCTTACCCTACAGCTATTAGAGTCAAGCTTGAGAGTTCCTACTTCTATAACTGAAGAAAAGGTCACACTTCCTTGACGAATCAAAGCACGAATCCGAGCTAATAACTCATCGGTATCAAAAGGTTTAACAAGATAATCATTAGCCCCAGCATCTAACCCGGTTACTTTGCTAATGCTACTACCTAAAGCCGTCAAAAATAAAATTGGGGTATTATTTCTGTGGCTGCGTAGCTGTCTGCAAAACTCTATACCATCCATCTTTGGCAACATGATATCCAACACAACCACGTCATAGGCAAAGGTTTCAGCAAGGGACAGCCCAGCCTGACCATCTATTGCTAAATCTACTAGATAGTGGTGCATTGCAAAAATAGCTTGTAATAATTCAGCCACACCATGATCATCTTCTACCAGCAGAATTTTCATAAACAAACATTTGTCCTTATTAGAAAAAAAATATCGTATTTCTTAAAATATCTATTTGTGAAAGTAGCGTTGCTCTAGCTGGATTTTAAAAGTTGTAGCTTATGTTACGCGATAGTGTTGAATAGCTAATTCTCTTTGGTTGAAGTTGATTTAGCATAGCCTCACCTTAGCCAAACTTTTGAATGATTGGCTGATTTCTTCACAGAATCTTCACTTAGTTTTTTTATGCTTACATTTAAGCCCAGCTATTTTCAAGGCAGCGACACTATAGCCAAATTCTACCCAACGGTTACAATCCTTAGTTTGATGAGATTCTGCAAAACTTGCTTCCCAACTAAAACTTTTGAAAAATAACTTGCGATCGCCATCAACAAATTAGCTATTTAAAAGAAAATATGTCTTACGAACTAATTAATTTAACATTGCCAGTTGTAGTTGCGGAAATTGAAACCGTCTTAGCAGATTACCCCCAATCTCCTTATCAAGTAGCCTTTTCTCTACCAGAAATGCGACAGAGGCTAGTTGCCTATATTCTGAGTCACGTCCCTAATCGCTATACAGTTCAGGGAGAGGATATAAAACTTAAGGAGTCTAAATTTCTCCGCCCTTTGCCGACGCAGGAGCGGTTACAGATAGAGAATTTGATTCACGGAGGTATATTGCATCTCCTGCAAGAAAATGCAGAATGGGTTGGTAGTCGCCTGACTCAAATGGAGAAGTTAGACGGTGCTATTCTCACTCGATCCAGCTAATTATATTTTTCATGGCTTGTGAATAGTTTAGTCAAATGCTGAATTGTGATTTAAGTAGAAGCCGCCAAGAAAATACAGTGTTGTACTCCAGGCAGTCTAAGATAAGTAATTATACTTGCCCTTGTTGCTCCTACACTTTGCTGCGTCATATAAGCTTAGAAGGAATTTCCTGGCGTTGTAGTCACTGTTACCAAGCTATGCAAATGATTTCAACCGATCCTAAAAACTAGACTTCGCACTTCTTATTAAATTAGGCGTTGCCCAATTGCGGACGCGAACATAATGAATGCGCGTTCTAAAAACCAATGAAAGAGACGTTACCTTGCAACGTCTCTACATTAAGATTTGCCCCTATTGCGCGCCTTCGATGGGTGCGAAACCTTGGCGCTGAATGTTCTCGGTAATAGTGCGCGGTTCTAAAAATTGGAGTAAGTAATCAGGGCCTCCAGCTTTTGAGCCTACACCGGACATTTTGAAACCACCAAAAGGTTGTCTAGCAACAATAGCTCCCGTAATTGTGCGATTAATGTACAAGTTTCCGACTTCAAACTCTGCTTGCGCTTGGGCGATGTGGGAAGGAGTACGGGAGTAAAGCCCACCAGTAAGGGCGAAGTTTGTACCATTGGCAACAGAAATCGCTTCGGTAAAGTTTTTTACTTTAATTACGGCAATTACTGGGCCAAAAATTTCTTCTTGAGCGATCGCGCTCTGCGGCTCAACTTGACTAAAAATTGTCGGACTGACAAAATAACCTGTATCAGAAACGGGCATTTCTAAGACAAGTTCGGCTGATTGCTTGCCTTTAGCGATGTACTCTTTAATTTTGTCTCTGGCATTGGCATCAATTACTGGGCCAACTTGGGTACTAGGCAATTCGGCTAAACCAATATTGAGACTGCGTGTAGCTTCCACCAAACGCTCTACAAAAGCATCATAAATCGGCGCTAAAACTATCACCCGCGAACAAGCAGAACACTTTTGTCCGCTATAACCAAAGGCAGATTGAACAACCCCAACGACAGCTTGATCGAGATCGGCGCTTTCATCGACAATTAAGCCATTTTTCCCGCCCATTTCTGCAATTACGCGCTTGAGGTGTTTTTGTCCTGGCTGGACAACTGCTGCATCTGCATAAATCCGACAGCCGACTTCTTGGGAACCTGTAAAAGCAATTAAATGGACATCAGGATGCTTGACTAGATATGCTCCTACTGTAGATCCTACTCCTGGCACGTATTGAAATACACCTTTAGGAATCCCCGCTTCTACAAGGATTTCGGCGAATTTAGCGGCAATTACACAAGATGTCTCCGCAGGCTTAAGTAAAGTACAATTTCCCGCTACTAAAGCTGCTACTGTCATCCCTGCGGCGATCGCTAAAGGAAAATTCCAAGGCGAAATAACTACAGCAATTCCGCGCGGTTGATAGATATAACGGTTTGTTTCTCCAGCGATATCATAGCTAAAACCTGCGTCTAGCCTTTCCATTTCGTCGGCATAATAGTTGCAAAAGTCGATGGCTTCGGAGACTTCCCCATCGGCTTCTTTTACAGGCTTACCTACTTCTAAAACTATCCAAGCAGACAACTCTGCGCGTCTTTGTTCCATCAAATCGCCAGCAGTACGCAATATAGCCGCCCGTTCTTTTACAGGTGTCTTGCGCCACGCAGGAAAGGCAACTTTTGCTGCCGCCATAGCGATCGTTGCTTGTTCTACAGAAATTAGCCCAACTTTGCCAATAACTTCGCTGTAGTTAGAAGGATTCACCGAATCAACGGTTTGTTCTGTTTGTTGATATTCGCCGTTAATTAGCGGTAAATAATGCTTACCTAACTGCTGACGGACGTTGGTAAATGCTTGATGAGATGCTTCTCTTAATTCCATGTCTGCATAGTCCGTATCTGCTGCATTGGCAAAACCTAAAGTATGTTTAGGAGTAGTGAGATTATCTACAACGGGAGGCGCTAAAAGCTCCTCTACCGGGCGTTCTTCCATGCTTTGACGCAAGAAAGAGCTATTGGCAGTGTTTTCAAGCAAACGCCGGATTAAGTACGCCATTCCCGGCAATAGGTCGCCATAAGGACAGTAAACGCGCACTCGATGCCCTCTAGCTACTAAAGCTGAGGCTAATTTGTCGCCCATACCGTACAATACTTGCATTTCAAAGCGACGACGGGGAATATTTAGAGTTTCAGCGATCGCAATTGCTAATGCTTGACTCCGCACGTTATGACTACCGATTGCTGAATACACATATTCATGATTTTCTAGCAATAATTGCGTAATAGTTTCAAAATTGGCATCTGTTGCCGCTTTATCATTGTAAACTGGCTGTTTCCAGTCTTTTTGCATTGATTTGATTGTCTCTTGATCCCAATACGCGCCCTTAACTAGCCGAATTGTTAGAGGATAACCGCGCCGAGTAGCCCAAGCAATCAAATCTTTGGTATCTTGTTCGCTATCACGCAGGTAAGCTTGAATTGTCATCCCGACATCAGTACGATTGCGAAACTCATCTTCCATCAATAGCTTTTTCAATATTGATAGAGTTAAGTCTTTGTAGGCGTATTGTTCCATATCAAAATGGACACTTGCCCCTAATTCCTTGGCGCGACGTAGTAATATGCGAATGCGATCGCAAACTATTGCTTCACTACCCTCCGCATCTAACGGATCGAACTGAGAATAAAAGGCTGTAAGCTTTACTGATACTTGTATTTGTGGTATTTGTTCGCCGTCAGCGCTATCGATACTAGGTATCTGCGTCCACTTTTTAGAGGCTTCTACAAGTTGCGTCATTAGATCCAGATAGCGATCTAAATAAAATTGCGCCTCCGTTTCCGTAATTACCGCTTCTCCTAGCAAATCGAGGGTAAACGCCATTTTATTTTTGCGTAAACGCTCAATAGTTTTCAGCGCTTCTTTTATACTGTCGCCAGCAATATACTTATGCGCTAGAGTTTCTACCGCCGTTGAAACTGTTGTCGCGGCTACTTGTCCAGGGATTGAGTCAGGAGCGGCAAAATTGAGCAATCCCTTAAGCGCGGAAGGAAGTTCTACCGAATCATCTTGCAAATACTCTTGCATATGGGCGGCAATTTCTGGCTTATTGTGCAAAGCAGGTAAGCAGTCAATGAAGCGAAACAACTGCACCCGTAAACCTGGATTGCTCATCGTCCAGGCTAGTAATTTATCATCCCAACGCATTTGATCGCGCAACGAGGTTAAAAACGAGCGATTCTCCCGCGTAGCAGCTAGGAGTTGCTTGGCGATTTCTTGAACTTTAGCTTCGTAGGTGTTTCTTTCTACTTGTAATACCACTATTAACTGACTCCCAGTTTTCGGCGCTTTAGACGAGAATATTTATAATTTATTATTGTCTCTTTTCTCGCCAGCCTTGGAAGTATTGTTTTTGTTGATAATTATCAAACGATCGCAATTCTGCCTATTTCCATTCAAAAATAAACAGCAAAAGCAGCTACAACTTAATTAATGCGGATGAAAGGACTTGAACCTTCACACCTTGCGGTACTAGAACCTAAATCTAGCGCGTCTGCCAATTCCGCCACATCCGCCTATTTGGCTTAATGATTGTAGCAAACATTTAAACAAATTGCTACAAATATTACATTTAAACAAGCGAGTATTTATGTCTACTGAATTATTAAAGCGACAATTTAGTACCCAAGATTATCACCAAATGGTAGTTGCAGGTATTCTAAGCGAAGACGAGCGCGTTGAACTAATCCAAGGAGAAATTGTCAAAATGTCGCCGATTGGTATTCGTCATGCTAGTTGTGTAAATCGATTGCTCAAACTTTTTGTGCAATCGCTAGGCGATCGCGTTACAGTTATCGTGCAAAATCCTGTTATATTAAGCAACTTTTCTGAACCTCAGCCTGATGTAGCCTTACTTAAACCCCGCGATGACTTTTACGCCACCGGACATCCTCAACCCCAGGATATATTGCTATTAGTTGAGGTTGCTGATACTACCATTGAAAGCGACCGGGCTATCAAAATCCCTTTGTATGCAAGTAGTAGGATTAGTGAAGTATGGCTAATAGATGTAAACGAGCAAGTTATAGAAGTATTTAGAGAACCTACAGATAATAGTTATCAGAATATTCAAAAGTTTCAGCAAGGTGAAATATTTGTACAAGCTTTCGCCGATGTTATTTTTGCTGTAGAACAGATACTAGGATAATTTTTAGATAAAGTTTATTCTTAGTTTAGGGGTTTGAATTCTTTTGCCCGCCTTGTTAGTACAATCATACTAACAGGCTACTTTCCTTGTTGTTCTAGTATTTGGCAAACTTCCCGCGCTGACAAAATCTTTAAGCTACCCAACCGCTACCTCTAGCCTAGTAATAAAAACCTCAGCTTTGGTACGGTTTTGGATTTCTACTGGATCTGCACATTCAAAAAATAATTCTAAAGCTTCAGTTAAGTTACTTTTGGCTTGCTCAACAGTATCACCTTGACTAGCAATATCTAATTCGGGGCATAAGCCAACATATCCGTTACCTTCGCGTTCAATGATAGCTGTAAATTGTTGGATAGTTTTCATATTGATTTTAAAATTAGTATCCATATTTTTTAGGCGATCGCACTTTAAGCCTATCTTTAAATAGGGGGCATAATGCCCCCTAATACTACGATTCGACTTTTACGCCTTTCCAGAAAGCTACATAACCCTCAATATTCTTGGCTTTTTCCTTGGTGCTGGGATAGTACCAAGCAGCATCTTTGTTTACTTGCCCGTCTACTTCTACGCTATAGTAACTAGCCTGCCCTTTCCAAGGACAACTTGTGTGGGTGCTGCTTTCTTTGAAATATTCCTTTTTGATCGAGTCAATTGGAAAGTAATGGTTTCCTTCTACAACTTGGGTGCGATCGCTCTCGGCTAAAACTGTACCATTCCAAACTGCTTTAGGCATGATTTTGAGGTAATTTAGGTAAGTGTACATAAATAAACCTAACCTCCCTACCCCCTTTGCTACAAGATCGGATTCCCACTTGTCAATGCGAAAATATATCTATAATCCTTGCAAAGTTCGGCTAATATGCCTCAGTTACAGTCTTTAGAATCTGCCTTAAAAAAATATTTTGGCTACACTAGCTTTCGCTTAGGTCAACAGCAGATTATCGAACAAGCGCTAAATAATCAAGATTTGCTAGTAGTAATGCCCACTGGTGGCGGTAAATCTTTATGCTTTCAGTTACCTGCGTTGCTGAGAAAAGGCTTAACAGTAGTGGTATCGCCGCTAATTGCCCTAATGCAAGATCAAGTGCAGTCGTTGAAAAATAACGGGATTGAGGCAACGTTTCTCAATAGTACGCTGACTTCCTACCAAGTAAGGTCGCGCGAAGAAGCAATCCTTAGGGGTAAAGTAAAACTGCTTTATGTTGCCCCCGAAAGGTTATTAAGCGATCGTTTTTTACCATTTATAGACTTAGTACAGCATCAAATTGGGATTGCTAGTTTTGCCATTGATGAAGCGCATTGTGTTTCAGAATGGGGGCATGATTTTCGCCCGGATTACCGTCAATTACGCTCTTTACGCCAACGTTACCCAACCGTTCCTACTATAGCTCTTACGGCTACAGCTACCGATCGCGTTCGTACTGATATTATTCAACAACTCAATCTAACAAAACCGATAATTCACGTTGCAAGTTTCAATCGCCCCAATCTCTACTACGACGTACAACTCAAGCAAAAGCAACCCTACAACCAATTAAAGCAATTGGTTACAAAAACTGAAGGAGCGGGGATTATCTACTGTCTCAGCCGCCGCAAAGTAGATGATATTACAATGAAATTGCAACAAGATGGCATTTCTGCTTTGCCTTATCATGCAGGCTTAAGCGACGAAGAAAGAGAATCTAATCAAACGCGGTTTATTCGAGATGATGCCCGTTTAATGGTTGCAACAGTTGCCTTTGGGATGGGAATTAATAAGTCAGATGTCAAGTTTGTAATTCATTATGACTTACCTCGCAATATTGAAAGCTATTACCAAGAATCGGGTAGAGCGGGGAGAGATGGAGGCGCGGCTAAGTGTACAATATTTTTTGGTTATGGCGATGTCAAAACTGTTGAGTATTTGATTGAGCAAAAAACTGATGTTCAAGAACAACGCATCGCTAAACAACAATTGCGGCAAATTATAGACTACGCTCAAGGTACAGTTTGCCGTCGCACAATTCAACTAGGGTATTTTGGCGAAAGTTTTGGGGGTAATTGTGGCAACTGCGATAATTGCTGTAACCCCAAACCCGAAGAAGATTGGACAGTTGAAGCGATGAAATTTCTTTCTTGTGTGGCGCGTTGTCAAGAAAGATTTGGCATGAGTCACATTATTGATGTGTTGCGCGGCTCAAAAAGTCAAAAAGTCTTACAGTACAAGCACGACAAATTAACCACTTATGGCATTGGCAAAGATAAAACTGCCGATGATTGGCGGCTTTTGGGGCGAAGTTTGTTGCATCAAGGTTTATTAGGGCAAACGAATGATGGTTACTCGGTTTTGCGGCTAAATGCTCTTAGTTGGGAAGTAATGCGGCGAAAAAAAACAGTTTTAATTGCTATTACTACCGCACCAAACCCTGTAGTTGATAATAAAGAAACGCCAAAAGCTGCGGATATAGAGATTCTATATCAAAAGTTACGCAGCTTACGCAAGAAACTAGCCGACGAACAAGGAGTAGCGCCTTATATAGTATTTGCTGATTCTAGCTTGAAAACAATGGCTCAATTGCAGCCGCAAACTTTAGAGGAATTTAGTAAAATTTCTGGAGTAGGAAGTAGTAAGTTAGCTCAGTATGGACAGTATTTTGTTGCAGAGATCGCCTCTTATACTCAGCAGTCAGTTAAGGTAGAGGTGAGAAGTGCGATAGCATCTTTCCCATCAGATAGTCAATTATTGACTCTCAAACTGCATCGCCAAGGACTAGACACCGCAGAAATAGCCACTGAGCGCAGTTTAAGCACAAGTACAATTGCAAGTCACCTAGCTGAACTGATTGAAATGAACCAGCCTGTAGATTTAGATCAATTAGTAATTCCTGTGCGTCAGCAATTTATTATCAAAGCGATAAAAACTGTTGGTGCAGATTCCCTCAAGAGTATCTACGAGCATCTGGGGGAAAGCTATACCTATGATGAAATTAAATTAGTCCGGGCTTTGTGGCGGCGGCAAAAAGGTTAGATACTAACGCTGTTCTTGCGGAGGTTAAATACAGAGATTGCTTTGGGTAGAGCAATGCAGATTACAGCGTTTGCCAAGGTGAGAAATAAACAATCAATGAAGCTCATAGCTGTAAATTTCCTAGTAAAATTACTGTTTACATAAGTTGTATTTTCTTATATTTTAATTTTGCAGTAAAACGGCTGTAAGTAGCTATTCGTAGGCTTTTGAATAACCTTTGAATCTTATAAGTAAATCTTATGGGAAGGAAAACTAGATTTTTCAGTTTTTAGGCGAAGTCTCAATTCCCCAAAGCCAATTTTAGGATAAAGTGATAAAACTTCTAACCTCTCTGCTCTAACAGTGATTGACAACATCTCAAAGTTTCTGATTGAGCAGTATAGCGCCGATTTTGCAGCTTGGTTATTGGGCGAATCAATTACTCTAACTACCATCAATCCCACCGAACTGAATGTAGAACCGATTAGAGCAGATTCAGTGATGTTATTGCAATCGAGCCAAGTTATTCTTCACACCGAGTTTCAGACGGTTAGCGATGAAACAATGCCTTTTCGGATGGCGGATTATTATTTGCGGTTAAAACGAAAGTTTCCAGAGCGAGATATTCAACAAATCGTAATATACCTCAAACCGACAAGTTCGCAATTAGTTAGACAAACAAGCTATCAAACCCCCCTAATGACTCACCAGTTTAGAGTGATTCGGTTATGGGAAGAACCTGTAGAAGTGTTTTTGAGTACGCCAGGATTGTTACCTTACGCAGTATTAAGCCAGGCAACAGATAAGGAAAGAGTGTTAGCGCAGGTGGTGAAAGAGTTAGAGCAAATCACAGACCAAAGAGAAAAAAGTAATTTAGCGGCGGCAACAAGTATCTTAGCTGGCTTACAATTGAATGAGCAGACGATCCGACAATTGATGAGGAGTCCAGTCATGCGCGAGTCTACGATGTATCAATCTATTTTACGAGAAGGGGAAGAAAGAGGATTAGAACAAGGCTTGATAGAAGGTCGCGCAGCCGAAGGTAAAGCGTTAGTCCTCAAGCAGCTTACCCGTAAATTGGGTAGTCTATCAGCCGAACTGACTGCAAAGGTAAGCAATTTAAGTCTGGAAAGATTAGAGGCTTTGGCTGAGGATTTGTTGGATTTTACGAGTACAGCGGATTTGGAATCTTGGTTAGGCTAATCGCATTTAACTAATGGCTAGTTTTTGAGTTCTCAAAGGCGTTCTTAAGCAATAAGTCTACTTACTTTATTACTTTAGTGTTTGAATAATCGTTAAGGTAAAAGTGCTATCGCGCTCTCGATATTTTGCCGCAACACTTCAGCGCAATTATGAAGCGCAGCTAATTCCGCCTCCGTAAGTTTTAGTTCCCAAATTTTCGCAATCCCACCACAGCCTAAACTACAGGGAACGCCGATAAAAATATCTTGCAATCGGTACTCACCTTGCAAGTAAGCAGCTACAGGCAACAAACGCGATTGGTTGAGTAATATTGATTCCACCATCAAACAAGTAGAAGCCGCCGGAGCAAAATAAGCGCTTCCCGTCTGCATTAATTCAACAATCTCTGCGCCACCATTACGAGTTCTAGTTACTAAACGCTCAATTGTTGCCTCATTCATCAATTCTGTAATTGGCACACCCGCCACCGTAGAATAACGCGCTAGAGGAACCATAAGGTCGCCGTGACTGCCTAAAACCATCGTTTGCACGTCCATTACCGATACGCCTAATTCCATCGCAATAAACGCCTGAAACCGGGCGGAATCTAAAACCCCCGCCATTCCCATAATGCGATCGCGCGGTAATTTTGTCGCTTGCCATGCTAAATATGTCATCACATCCAAGGGATTTGTAACAACAATTAAAATTGCATTGGGAGAATGAGCGATCGCAGACTTCGCCGCTTCTACAACTATTTTGGCGTTAGTCTGCATTAACTGATCTCGACTCATCCCCGGTTTTCGCGGTAATCCTGCCGTAATTACCACTACATCAGAGTCAACGGTGTCTGCGTAATCTGTTGTCCCTTTAATTTGGCGATCGCACTGGGAAATGCCTTTAGCTTCTACTAAGTCTAAGGCTAACCCTTGGGGCATTCCCTGAACTACATCTAGCAACACGACATCGGCTAAGTTTTTTTCGACAACTTTTTGGGCTAAAGTGCTGCCAACTTTACCCGCGCCAATGATAGTAACGCGGGGTGAATTGTAGCTCAGAGAAGATTTGACGGCAGCTTCCATACAAAAAAAGGCGAAGCTCTGCGAGCGCGCTGGCGCTATCGCGCTAGGGGGTAAATTGTTCTAATTGATCGACACGCAGCCAAATATTAGGCGTAGGTACTTGTCCAAACACTACTAAGGCGTATTCTCCTCTAATATCCACTACCTGACCTTTAGTTTCAAACAGATAAGGTGGAAAACGAATGTCACTAGCTTGCGCTTCTAAACTATTTTCTAACTTTTCTCGCACAGCACGGACTGAATCGCCTTTTTTGACTGCCATAACTTGCTTTAATACTTAATGCGTACTTAGAGATTCTAGAACGTTTACGCACTTAGTCAAGTGAAAAAAACGGTGATTATTGTAGAGACGTTGCACTGCAACGTCTCTACAGATATTGGGGCAACGTCTCTACAAATATATTTTTCCCTGACAGTGGGGGCAAAAGTGAGACGATCGCCCAGCTAACCTAATTTTCTCAATTGGCGTACCGCAAATTCGACAAGGGTTGCCTGTACGGTTGTAAACCCACGCTACACCGCCGTAATTGCCGTTAACCCCTTCTACGTTCAAAAAATCGCTAAAAGTAGTGCCACCTGCCGCAATGCTGGCTTCTAGTACCTGAATAATCGCTGCTCTTAATGCTGTTATTTGCTCAATTTGCAAGCAATTACATAATGTTGCCGGGGGGATTTTAGCGATAAATAATGCTTCATCTGCGTAAATATTCCCAATTCCCGCAATAATTGTTTGATCTAATAAAGCGGCTTTAATCGAACGGCGGCTATTGTTGAACTTTGCCGCTAGATATTCTCCTGAAAACTCAGGGCTGAAAGGATCTAAACCTAACTTCGCAAGTCCTGTAATTACTGATGTAATCGGTTTTTCTTGGGGAACCCACCACATTTGCCCAAAGGTGCGTTGATCGACAAACCGTAACTCGCGATCGCTTCCAAAAAATAATCTTACTCGCGTATGCTTATGTAATGGCGCAATAGGATCAACCCAAAGCAATTGTCCTGTCATCCGCAGATGTACGCCAAGATAGCTAGAATTACTTAACTGTGCCAGCAAATATTTACCCTGACGTTGCCAGTTAGCGATTACATTTTTTTGCAATCCCTTTAAAAATTCATCATTAGAAAGCGGGTAGGCGATCGTGCGATTAAGTAGCACATCGCCCCCCGTAATTTCTTGGTTTAGTGTAACTTTATCTAAACCGCGCCGGACTGTTTCAACTTCAGGCAGTTCAGGCACAATTTATCGTGCTTCCGTACCTTGGTTAGCATCGCCTACTACTACACCACTGCTATCGCCAGATTCTGGACTAGCAGCCGGGTTAGAAGCTTTTGGACTTGAAGGCGTACCCTGCCCTGTGGTGCGGGTACGTTCGTCGAGGGTAGTTTGCTTGCCGCCCGTCGCCGCCGTAGAGGCTTTTTTGGCTTTTGCTGTTGGTTTTGCTACTTCTAATAGTTCGCTGGTAGCGAAGTTATTAGTGTTTACACCTGCATAGTTCAGGTTGTTGAAGCGCACAATTACCGGATAGCGAATGCCACTTTGGTCAATTGAAGCTACTGTTCCGGTATCTTGAAACCAGTAAGATTCTGGTCTGAGAACCCGCACTTTAGAACCACGTTCTACCATGAGTATTTTCCCTTTGATTTATTAATCGCTCAGTGAATACGGCTAATTGTTATCACTCTACAACAAGGGCTGCAACCTGCTGTGCTATTTGGTGTTTAAGTTTTGTTGCTATAGCTAAATTAGTAGCTGCTTTCTCACAAACTGTTCGCAAATATAAGTAATTATTTTAGCTATGTCCAGAAAAAAATATCCCACAACTCGCAGGCGCAGACCTAATATCGGAAAAATGCTTTTAACAGCAGTAATCAGCTTTATAGCCTTGCTATTACTGATTTATGGCGGTTTAGGTTTAACTCGTCCACCCCGTACAGATTTAGAGCAACAATTGTTTCCAGGTATTACTTATCAGCGTGAATTTCATTCTACACCGCGCCAAACTATGCTGCATATTGTCACTATTGACTTAACTACCCCTAATCTGAAGTTTTTAGTTACCCCCGGAACACCCGGTACGGATGGCAAAGAAGTTACAGCCCGGACAACTTCAAACTTTTTAAGCGAGTTTGGAGTAAAACTTGCAATTAATGCCAGCTTTTTTATGCCTTTTTACGAGCATAACCCTTGGGATTATTATCCGCGTGTTGGCGATCGCGTCAACATATTGGGTCAAGCTATTTCCAATGGCAATATCTACTCTCCTGGTGAAAAAATTTGGCCAGTAATGTGTATTTTTCCCAGTAACTCAATTCAAATTCGCGCCGAAAAGTGTCCAGAAGATGCTATTCAAGCAATTTCTGGTAATAGGTTATTGGTAGAACGTAGCGAACCGATACCCTTAGACATTGATGAGTCGGAGGCTAAATTGTTGCCTTGTACCGCCGTAGGAATTAACGAAGCTGGGGACAAATTGTGGATTATTATGGTGGATGGTCGTCAGCCTTTCTACAGTGAAGGACTTACCTTAGTTCAGTTGAGAGATATTTTTATAGAGTTGGGTGTCTATACGGTTTTGAATCTCGACGGTGGCGGTTCTTCAACCTTAGTTGTGGAACAAAATGGGCAACCAAAAGTATTAAATGCGCCAATTCATACCCGAGTACCCATGCGTCAGCGTCCCGTAGCTAATCATTTGGGTATTTATTTTGGTAATGGGTAATTTAGGCGGGTATTGCTGCTAACTGAGTCTCAATAGCTACGGGGTTGAGTTTGCGTCCGATAAAAACTAGCTTTGTTTGCTTTAATTCATTTTGTTTCCAGGGGCGATCATAAAATTGCTCAAATCGTGTCCCTACGCCCTGCAAAATTAGCCGCATAGACTTGTTTGGGACAGAAATAAACCCTTTAATTCGATAGATATCTTGCTCTTGGGCAAGTTGTTGCAACTGGGTTTGTAAGGCTACAGGGTTGAAACTGCGATTTAAAATTATGTGGGTTGAATTGATCTCCTGATCGTGGTCGTGGTCTTCTTCGGTGTCGTGATGGCTGGCACGGTTATCTAGATTGTCTTCTACCGCCGCTTGCAAGCCCAAAAGTATAGATAAATCTAGTCCTTGGCGATCGCACTTTACAATTTTTACACCTTGGGGTAATTCAGGTTTAATCGACTTTAGTACGCTTTCTTGGGTAGCCTGATCAACTAAATCAATCTTATTTAAAATCACTAAATCAGCGCAAGCTAACTGATCCTCAAATAGCTCTTGTAAGGGCGTTTCGTGTTCTAGATTAGGATCTGCCTGTCTTTGGGTGTCTACGGCTTGCGGATCGCTGGCAAACGTCCCCTTAGCTACCGCTTCGCAATCAACTACCGTAATCACCGAGTCCACCGTTGCGGCGTTGCGAATTTCTTGCCAGCGAAAGGCTTTTATTAACGGTTTTGGTAAAGCTAACCCTGAAGTTTCAATCAAAATCCAATCTAGTTTATCTCGTCGCTTGAGCAATTCCAGCATTGTCGGCAAAAATTCTTCTTGGACGGTGCAACACAAACACCCATTAGTTAATTCAACTATATTTGCTTTTTCGTCAGCATCATCGGGGCAAACTTGACAAGAATTGAGAATGTCGCCATCAATCCCTAATTCGCCAAATTCGTTGACTAATACAGCGATTCGTAACCCTTGATTGTTTTGCAGCAGATGACGAATTAGAGTAGTTTTACCGCTACCCAGAAAGCCAGTGATTACCGTTACAGGAAGTTTTGCAGCCATTGAGATTAATACAGGTGTAGTTATAGTATTTAGTATTTTAAGGCGATCGCGCGTTTAATCTCCTGCAAAAACTAAGGGGCAGATTTGGTAATTTTTCCCAGCTTCTCACCAAAAAAAACTACCAAATCTGCCCCAAAAACTCTACTTATTGCTTATTCAGCAGTAGCAAGTTCTGTGCTACCACGATTGCGGCGACGGGTGAGAGTATTAAACAACATTTGTCCAATAGATTTAATCAAGCTACCTTCCATTTCTTGAAATAGCTTCATATTCATGCCAAAAGCTGCGTTTGCTTCTTCAACAATGCGATTTGCTGTAGCATCATCTATAGGTAGCTCGTCTAAAGCTTGTCTATAGCCGACCTTAAACTGCTTTTCGTCGGGAATGTCTTGGAACTCGTAAAAAGCTGTCCCTTCTCCTTCAGCTAAGTTCATTGCCCGTACAGCAATATTTTTGAGGATTTGTCCCCCCGACAAGTCGCCAATGTAGCGAGTGTAAGAGTGAGCAATCAGCAATTCGGGAGCAGAATTAGCAATTTCCCGAATCCGATTTACATAAGCTTGACCTGCGGGAGAAAGTACGATTTGTGACTTCCAATCAGTGCCATAATAAAAGCTCAAATCTTGCTCTAAACTGCGCTGGCGGTTTAGCTGCTGATAGTAAATTTTGCCTAGTAAAGGATGATCTTTGTGGCGATCCATTTCTTCTTCCATCGCGCTGTAGATGAAATAGAAATTGCCGATTAGCTTGCGGTAAGAATTTTTTTCTACCACTCCTTTTAAAAAGCACTTCACAAAACCCATGTTTTCCGCCATGCTGTGGGCTTTTTTAGTCCCTTCACGTAATTTTGTTGCTAAATTGCTACTCATGTAAATATCCAAATTTTAAGGTTGAGTTTTCTGGAATAGAGAGGAAAAAATTAAAAGCCACTAAATCGTTAGATTAAAACAATTTGATGAGAATTTCTGTTAAAAATTCTAAAGCCAGCCTAAAAATTTACAAACTTTAGACTGGCTATAAACAGAAAGGTTTAAGCTATGTGCTTAAATGTCAAGTTCTGCGAAGTTGAGACGAGGACCATAGGTTTCGATAAATTCGCGCCTAGGGGCAACGCGATCGCCCATCAACACTGTAAATATGCGATCGGCTTCGGCAGCATCTTCAATTTCTATCCGCTTCAAGGTGCGCGATTCGGGGTTCATAGTGGTATCCCATAGTTGTGTTGGCATCATTTCACCCAAACCTTTAAAACGCTGGATAGTGTAGTTAGCGTTGGCGGGAAACTCGTTTTGAGTCAAGTTAGTAAGTTCGCGTTCGCTGTAACAGTAATAGTGATTGCGTCCGCGCTCAACTTTGTACAAAGGAGGACAAGCAATATAGATATATCCTTGCTCTACAAGACTGCGCTGATAGCGATAGAAGAACGTTAATATCAGGGTTCTGATGTGCGCGCCATCTACGTCAGCATCAGTCATGATCACAATGCGGTGATAGCGCAATTGAGTGGGATCAAATTCCTCGCCTTTAACACCTAATCCGAGGGCAGTAATTAGTGCCTGGATTTCCGTATTTTTGTAGATTTTGGCATCGTCGGTTTTTTCGATATTGAGGATTTTACCGCGCAAAGGTAGAATTGCTTGGAATCTGCGATCGCGTCCTTGTTTGGCTGACCCTCCCGCACTATCTCCTTCAACGATATATATTTCCGATTCGCTGGGATCTCTTGTACTGCAATCTGCTAGTTTTCCGGGTAAAGGGGACGATTCTAATACAGATTTACGTCTAACTAATTCTCGCGCGTGACGGGCAGCCTCGGCGGCTTTAAATGCCTGAATTGCTTTATCTAAAATTTGGTCGGCGACAGGGGGACGAAATTCTAAATACTCAGTGAGAACTTCCCCAACTAAAGAATCAACAATTCCTCTAACCTCGGTATTGCCTAACTTTGTTTTGGTTTGTCCTTCAAATTCTGGATTGGGAACTTTGACGGAAATAACCGCCGTTAAGCCTTCCCGGACGTGTTCGCCGCTAAGGTTTGGTTCATTTTCTTTGATTTTATTACGCTTACGGGCGATCGCATTCATAGTTCGCGTTAGCACCGCCTTTAATCCTTCTAAGTGCGTACCGCCGTCTACAGTACGAATATTATTCGCAAAACCCAGTACGTTATCTGTATACGAATCTGTACACCACTGCAAAGATACTTCTACGTGGACGTTGTTGCGTTCTCCCTGCACATAAATAATTTCTTCATGCAGAGGTTGCTTATCGCGGTTCATGTATGAGATATATTCTTTAATACCGCCAGCGTATTCGTAAGTTTCTGTTTTTGGCTCATCACTTTTGAGCAGTTCTAAGCGGCTATCGGTGAAAGTGATTTTCACTCCCGCATTCAAATAAGCCAATTCTCGCAAACGACTAGCTAGAGTAACGTAATCAAACTCTATCCCCACAGTAAAAATTTCTGTATCCGGCTTAAAAGTGATAGAGGTTCCAGTACGTGGCTCTTTGTATGGTTTTGACTGGAGGTCGCCGATGGGAATACCGCGCTCAAATCTTTGCGTGAATACGCGCTTGTCTCGCCATACCGTAACTTCTACAAATTCCGAAAGCGCATTGACGACTGAGATACCAACGCCGTGCAAACCTCCCGAAACTTTGTAACCACCGTCGCCAAACTTGCCCCCAGCGTGTAAAACTGTCATTACGGTTTCTAATGCCGATCTTCCGGTTTGGGGGTGGGTATCGGTGGGAATTCCTCGCCCGTCATCGGTGACGGTTACCGAACCATCGGCGTTGAGTGCTGCTTCTATATGAGTGCAGTGTCCCGCCAGAGCTTCATCAATCGAATTGTCTACTACCTCGTAAACTAAATGATGGAGTCCCCTGGGCCCAGTAGTGCCGATGTACATACCCGGTCGCATCCGGACGGGTTCCAAATCTCTCAGAACTCGGATCTGATCTGCACCGTAGCTACTCGTCATAAAATAGGTTCTCCAAAATAAGGTTACAATCGCCTATTGGCTTATAAAACAAGGAATCACTTATCAAGTCTAACATAAAAGGCTCTAGGGCGCCGTTAGAGCAGTCTAAAGACCAATTTATTTAAGGGATGCACCCAGTTATTTATTCTAATTCTAGTTTGATTGTAATTTGCGGCGCTACGGCTACAGGAAAATCTAGCTTGGCTTTAGCTTTGGCAAAAAGGTTAAAGGCGATAATTATCAGCGCCGATTCGCGTCAAGTTTACCGCGAGTTTGATATTGGAACGGCTAAACCCACTTTAGCGGAGCAAAAAGCAGCAGCGCATTATTTGATTGATATTTGCGAACCTACAGAGACTTTGACTTTAGCAGACTATCAGCAGCAAGCCCAAGGATTAATCAATTCTGCTGTATCTCCGGCATTATTGGTGGGGGGAACGGGTTTATATATTCGCTCAATAGTGCAGGGAATGAAGATTCCCAGAGTTGCGCCTAATTATGAATTGCGAGGTCAATTGCAAAAGCTTGGTCAACTCCAACTTTACGCTATGTTACAACAAGTAGACCCAGTAGCGGCGCAAAAAATTCATGCTAACGATGGGGTGCGGACATTACGAGCGTTAGAAGTGTTTTATGTTACAGGATGCCCGATTTCTGAACAACAAGGGGAAAATCCGCCTAATTATCCTATTTTACAAATTGGCTTGGATTGTCTTAACTTAGAAGATTTACAAAAGCGCATTGAACAGCGTACTGAACAAATGATTGAGGCGGGATTAGTTACAGAGGTAGAGTTGTTGTGTCAAAAATACGGTGTTGATTTGCCTTTGCTAAATACTTTAGGCTACCAAGAAATTAAAGAATATTTGCTAGGCAATATTAGCTTGTCTGAAGCAAAAAAGTTAACAGTTTTACATACGCGCCAATTTGCTAAACGTCAGCGTACCTGGTTTAGAGCTTATCCAGAAATTGCCTGGTTTGACTGTGACGATCGCCAATTAATTGAAAAAGTATGCCAAAAAGTTGGGGAATTTGGGCAATTGCTGTAAAAACCAATACTATGCGATCGCCCCTACCACAATAAATTAAAACAATCTTGTCACTACAATTTATAGCTTTATGCAGAATACGAAATAACAACCCAGCCTGTAACGTAGGTTGGTCATCATGAATCATCACCAATTACCAATTACCCTTAAATGCCAAATATTTACAGCCTTACTACTTTACCTTTATTAGTTTTCATAGCTTTTTTTACCGCTCAACCAACCTTTGCGGCTTTTCTCCAACCTCTAACAACTAAACGGGGGATGGTGGTATCTGCCCATCCTTTAGCAAGTCAAGCAGGACTTGATATATTGAAAAGTGGTGGTAATGCGGTAGATGCTGCGGTTGCAACAACTTTTGCTACTTCTGTAGTTGAACCTTTTTCGGCGGGAATTGGTGGCGGTGGTTTTTTGCTCTTACATCAAGCCAATAAAACGGAAATGAAGGCGTTAGATTTCCGTGAACGCGCTCCTTTAAAAGCTACCAAAAATATGTATTTGGATGCTCAAGGTAAGGTACGCCCAAATATAAGTATTGATGGCTATTTGTCTGTAGGTGTACCAGGTACAGTCGCCGGGCTTTATCAAGTGCATCGCCAGTATGGAAAATTACCTTGGGCAAAATTAGTTGCCCCGTCTATTAAGTATGCTCAAGAAGGGTTTGTTGTAACAGAGCGGTTTGTAGGGGCAGTGGAAAGCCGCAAAAAGCAGATTTTGAGTAATCAAGCCGCTCGACAGGTTTTTACGCGCAACGGCACAATGTACGCGGCTGGAGATAAGTTAATCCAAAGAGATTTAGCAAAAACTTTACAACAAATTGCTACTGATCCTCAAAGTTTTTATACCGGAAATATTGCCCGTGCGATCGCCTCCGATATGGCAACTAATGGCGGTTTAATTACTTTAGAAGACTTAAAAACTTATAAACCTATTTGGCGCACCCCAGTTTGCGGTACTTTCCAAAGTGCGCGAATTTGCTCTATGCCGCCGCCTTCATCTGGGGGCGTACACTTATTACAGATACTAAATCTCATTGGCGACACCGATCTAAAAGCCAAAGGATGGCACAACCCGGACGTACTGCACTTAATGGTAGAAGCGATGCGAATTGCCTACGCTGATAGATCGGAATATTTAGGCGATCCTGATTTTGTCAAAGTGCCAGTACAACAACTAATTAGCCGCGAATATGCAGCCAAAAGACGGCAAGAAATCCGCGCCAATGCCACCCCTTCCACTAAAGTAAAACCCATCGATAAAGCTACTTTAGAACGCTTTACAAAAGCTGAATCTCCCGATACTAGCCATTTAACGGTTGTAGACGAACAGCGCAACGCCGTTAGCTTAACTTTTACTATTAATTACGGCTTTGGTTCTGGAGTAGTTACGCCAGGAACGGGTATTTTACTTAACGATGAAATGGACGATTTTGCCGCCGCTCCTGGCGTACCCAATGCTTACGGATTAATTGGCGGAGACGCTAATGCGATCGCACCACGTAAAACTCCCCTTTCTAGCATGACACCTACGATAGTCACCCAAAATAATCGCCTGAAAATGGCAACGGGTGCGCCTGGTGGTAGCACAATTATTACTACCGTTTTGCAAGTTATTCTGGGCGTTTTAGCCTACGATATGAACGCCGGGGAAGCGGTTTCTGCTCCCCGCATTCATCATCAATGGTTGCCTGACGAACTGAGAATGCAGCCCTTTGGTTTAGATACAGCTACTATTGCTGAACTAAAACGACGGGGACATAAAATAGTTGTGCGAAGTCCTTGGGGAAATGCCAATGTGATCGTTGTTACCTCAGATAATAAACTTGAAGGAGCCGCCGATCCACGCGGCGAAGGTTCTCCTAGTGGTTATTAAAAACTTCTACTTCCATCGGGGCAAATTCTTTAGCTCTAGCACTAGGTACTAAAGTCCAGCCTGCTTTTAATAGTTTTTGGTAGGTTGCCCAACCTTTAGATCCTCCTGGTACGCGATAGTCGGGTACGGCAATATGGCGAAAAGCTGTATAAGGTTGCCACGAACTACTTGTTTGCGTCTGCAAATGCAGTATTTTTTCACCATCATTGCCATGTCTAGATAACCAGCACATTTGCCCTGCCATATAACCACTCCTCAATTCAATAGAACCTAAAATAGGTACTTTGCTTTGTGCAAAATAGCAATAAGAATTAATACTCAATATTCGGGTATATGGCTAAGTATTTTAGTATTCAAGTTAACAAAACTTAAAAATCTTTACTTTACCTAGCATCACCCGCCTCTAAAAAGGCTTGGACTTTGCCGTTAGGATTAAACCGCAAGCGGATTCTAGGACTTTGACCATTTTGGTTTGCTGAAACAAAGGGATCGCCAATTAAAGGCATTCCTGTGCGATCAAGATATGTTCTTGCGGGTAATCCATAGGGTTCAATAACTTGAATGGTACCGTCTACATCTAAAACAATGCTGTATTCTAAAGAACTCCTCAAGCTAGACGGTGGCTCCCAACGCTTGTTAAAGTAATCGCTAACTTCAGCGACTTGAGGATTGGCAACAAAAGCGGTACGGGTAGCAGTAGTAATAGACGTTGGTGGTGTTGTCGCTTCCCTAGAATTACTATCTTGTTGGGCTACTACAGTAGTTTTAGTCGTAGTAGCGCTAGGTCTTATTGGTATAGGACTGGGTAAAATAGCAACCGGTGGCGTTGTACGATTACTTGCTTCAGGAACGGTTACGGTAGTCGTAGTGGTAGTGGTTTGTCCCGCCGTAGGATTAATAACTATTGGTTGGGGTGGTAAGCCGTTAGGCACAGGATTAGTTTTAGTGCTGGGTGTTGCTGTTTGTGGGATGGGAGCCGTACTTGGTGTAGAAGCCGCACCAATAGGAGGAATACTACTATTAGGTGACGGTACTAAGATTGTTGTTGCCGGAGATAAGCTAGGAGGTGAGGGGACAAGGGCAACTTGAGGATTAGTAGTGGTTTTAGGACGCTTATTAGCGGTTTGGGGATTAGGACGATTAAAAACTTGCAATCCTACCGCCGTAACGCCTACACCTAACAGCAACACTGCGGCAATATTTGCCCAAGCCAAAAGAGGGGAAGTTTGATTGCGAACAAGAGTTGGTAAAACGATTAGATCGCTCTTATATTCATCAAGAGCGGTAGCTAAATCAAATAGTTGCAGTACACTAAGTTGGACAAACTGCCCCGTTTCTGGTGTAGCTAAAGCTCCGAGAAATAGGTTATGAGCTACTTTCGATGCTGGTTTAATGGTAAAAGAATTACTTTGAACAGTTAGACGATCGCCCTTTGCAGGTTTGGGGGGAATATCCTCCGTAGGCAATAGCCACACATCGCTTTCAACATCTACGGGTGGTGACAGGGTTTCTTGACCTAAAGCCGCAAAGCTTTCTGGCGATAAGGTGAGTAACTCTTGAATATAGTCTGTAACTACTGTGTGGAGAGATTCTAATTGCTGGCGATCGCCTGTAATGCTAATTTGTTTCTCGGATGGGGATCTTGGATCGTCAAAACGTAAGTCAAACTGTACTTCTTTTACTACTTTAGAACCTACCCAACGGGATACAGGCGAACTATAAGCCACAACTTGCAGCGTACAAGTAGGGGGAGTATAGCGATGTAGAACCGAATTTGATAAGGACATAGTGGGTAATAGTTTTGATCGGTGTGAGGTGGGAATTTTTTTTAATCAAATCTCCTGGTGAGGAGCTAGTTATTTTTGACTGCGATCTAAAAGTGCCAACCACAAACGCCGATGACCTCCGGGACTACTATAAAACAGCAAATCTACTAAAAGTTTGAATGCTAATTGAGTTAGGTTCTCAGTAGAAATGTTGCGACCGTCTTCCATGCGTTCTAAGTAGGTATTATTAAAAGCATCAAGATAATCTCCAAGCATTGCCGTTTTATGAGGTTCGCTGTCATTTTGGGCTGCTTGTTCGAGCAAGTCAATGGCACGGCGGATTAGTTCTTGGTGCTGTTTGGCAAGAAAGCAGCTAATTAACACCAAACTTCGCGCTTCTTCTATATCTAGCTTTTTGCGTCCACCTTCACCTTTGCGTAAGGGATTTGATTGGCGCAATCGCCACAAAGTCACGCGATCGGGTATTTTTGATTCTAGATTCAGCGCTGATGCGGCTTGCAGCATAGCCTCAGAACCAATACCTGCTAAGGATTCCAACGCTAACAGCACCAAATCTATTTGAGTTTTGATGTTGTCAAGTTGGGTAGAATCAGGCTGGGCGCGGTTTAATTCATCCCACACCGGAGATGACCCAGCGCTAGAATGCGTATCTTTAAGCATATAAGCTAAGACAGGTATCGATAGAGTTGTTACCTATTTTGAAACCAGACTCTTTTAAAGTTAATTTGGTTTCTAATAGCATAGTCTGTCCGCCTACACCTGTCAGCTATTAGCACTTCAGTTTTGATCGCTCTACTATTTGTTTGGTTAGTTAACAATTTTACTTACTCAAGTTATTGGCTCACAAGCTTGACATCGTGTGATTTTTATTCTTTATCAGTGTAGCAATTTCAAGGCTTTTTCAGTAAATATACATAAAGACCTATTTGCTTTAATCCAAAATTAAAATAATATACACAAGACTCATGTAAAGAAGTGGGCAAAAAATGAATATTTTTCAATCTGGAAAATGAGCGTTAGTTAAAACACACTTTATTTAGAGCTTGAATAAAAAATTACATTGGAATCTAATTTATGAATAAGCTAAGTTTAGGCGCGATCGCATTAATAGCCGTTACATCGGGCGTAGCGATCGCCCCTCAAGTTCAAGCAGTTGGTCTAACTGGTTTAACCAGAGACAATACTCTAGTCAATTTTGACTCTGCAAGTCCTAATGCTGCTAGTTTTGTCCAAGTTACAGGAGTTGTTGGTAACTTACTAGGGATTGATTACCGTCCAGCCGATGGTCAGCTTTACGGGCTTGCAAGTAGCAATAATATTTATACAATTAATGCCGACACAGGAGCCGCAACTTTTACAAGTACGCTTGATGTTCCTGTATCAGTAGGAGCTTTATCAGGAGTAGACTTCAACCCCGTCGTTGATCGCTTACGGGTTGTTGGTGGTAGCAATGATGGAAACTTCCGCATCAATGCAGATACTGGTGCAACTTTGGTTGATGGAACCTTAGCCTATGCTACAGGGGATGCTAATTTTGGAGTTAACCCAAATCTTACTGGTGCAGCTTATAC